>Ga0182030_10000067_pt1 | contig 146786 bp, 128 predicted proteins | sample 812S3MmetaG_FD_121299 | JGI IMG/M metagenome (GOLD analysis project Ga0182030, IMG submission 121299) | Permafrost microbial communities from Stordalen Mire, Sweden - 812S3M metaG (Illumina Assembly) | ecosystem: Environmental > Terrestrial > Soil > Wetlands > Permafrost | place: Sweden... | reverse complement strand
TAGAGCATCCCGACTTTTAGTCGGGAGGGTCGTTGGTTCAGGGATGGCTGGAGAAAAACCTGAAAAGACATATTCCTCCTTAGCTCAGTTGGTTAGAGCATCTGACTGTTAATCAGAGGGTCGTTGGTTCAAGTCCAACAGGGGGAGCCCAGTACTGGAAAGGGTTTCAGCAGGTTTGCTGAAACCCTTTTTTATTTGATTTGCGTATCCTGTTGCCCAATTTTTAACCTTTGGCTTGAGCAAACATCAGCAGTAATCAAAGGGAATTTGTAAAAGGTTGTTAGGTGGAAAAATCCTTTATAGATTTTGGTTACAAACACTTTGAGTTGGCTGAATAGCGATGAGACCATTAATCTCTATTCAAGCTTGCCTGTATCCCAATCTAATTGTAACGGTTCAAGCACTAACTTGAAAAAGCTTTTTGTATAATCTGTCCTGCTATTTGAAATCGAATCTGATGAAGAAATATGTTTTTCACGCGACACAAGCGTGTAATGCTTTTTGGTAATTCTTTTTGATCCATAAATATAGAACGCATTTTCAATGCGCTGCAAAAGAAAGAAATTATCCGCCGACTTAACGAAGGCATTTTTCCCGTCACAATAACCCCAAATATTCCTGGCAATAGACTTGTTCCCGTCAGGTTCAAGAATGTAAAGCATGTCACTGATAGCATCTTCCTGTATCTCAAAATTTTTTTGAGATGGATTATTATTTTTAAATTCTTCAATTGTGCTATACACGCCTTTTGTTAAGGCGACATCTTTAAGGATAGGCAAATCAAAATCTTCTGCATTATGCTTTTGTATCTGATCCCAGCTTAGCCTACGACGGTTCTCAACATTAATTCCATTTTTGACTACACTTATAAGCTTTGACAAAGATCCAGTAAAAGCGCTATAAAGATATGTGCTGGCATTTTTTTCAATATTTTCAATATCATTCAATGTAGTATCATAGCGATATAGTGCGTAGTGATCGATACTCTTGATAAAATAGAATTCAATTTTTATTTTAATTCCGCTTGTATATTTATTATCAAAAGACTTCCTTTCATTATTTACGTATTCGTTTTCAAGCAAACTTAATTCATCAGTGAGCCATAGTTTTTTTATAACCATCACAATTTTCCCAGTGCTGTTTTTTTTATCAAAATTGAAAGAGTTATTTACAAACTCATTAGCTTTTGTTTTCAATCCACCTGGTAGCACAAGAAAGTAAGTGTTGATATATCTTTTTTGCATAAAGCCAACAGAAGAGGTATCCGCCCTCGCATCAATTACTTCTAACGAGCTGATGTTTTGAAGCTCGATTTTTGATCTCGGCTTTGGCATGCTTAAAGTGATCTGAGAAAAATTTTTGAGATCGTGATCTTCACTGGTATAAAGATTGTGAGCTTGCCCAAATACATTAAGGCAGAACATGCTAAGAGCTGAGAATAAGGAAATGGTTTTTGTTTGCATATAAAATAAAATTACTGTAAGCCTCCCTAATTGACAAAACTCTGTTCCGGCGAGGATACTGGCTCACCATCTGTGTCTTAATTTTTCAGAAAAGCTTTTTTTATTTTTACAAATATGTTGAGACTACAATCGCAGTGTATGCTTTGTGGCGTGTAAAATTTCGCCATGCTATTTTGAAATAATTTTTTAACATAATTGAGTGCTTTGAGCCTATTCACCAATGAGAATAACAAGCACGGGCTTAAATACACAGAAAACCTGTAAATACTGACACCAACAGTATGCCGGAATAAAATAAGGTGATTTACAATGTAGTAGTTGGTCTATTTATACGAATAAGTTCGCTTTTTGATACGAATTTGTGTCCGCTTTTGATATAACCATAAAAGAGTGGTTTTATAATTCTGTTCAACTAAAAATACTGCCTGCTGTCCTGTTAAATGGGACAGCAGGCACAATCAGAAATTTATCCTGATCTCGAACTGTAAATGAAATTTAGATTTACTTATTTTACTAAATTAAATAATTTAAGACCTTGCCTTTTTCAAAAATATCAAAGATAAATTCCATCGGTGTAATATTAGGAGTTGGGTTCATCTGCTTTTTAATAGTTAGTGTTGAAATAAATTATGACAGAATGGAATTGGGAGCATTGGAGCTGGTTTTAGTGCTCCTGTTGTTACAATAATGGCGTTACTTATCTTTCTAATTCTTGATTTGTTTTTTTCAAATTTTCGACATTGGCTTCTTTTGTTCCTGGGAATCGCAATGATAGGAATTAGTATTAAAACTAGAATACAAAGCATTTAATAAAAGATAAATTCAAATTGACCTGTTTCTGAATGGTAAAGAATTTCATGAAAATTGTGTTTATCTCATAAAGAGCTACCTGGAATCAGTATGCAACCATATAGCTTAAAACTTAATCCTGATCTCGAACTGTGAATGCGGGTAAGGATTGCCGTTAGAGAAATAGAGGGATGAATAAACACCGGAAAATGAAAAAAAACTCAAAAACCTCCGATTTGCAAAGCTTCGATTTGCTTTTTTAGCAATCCTGATTTTGAAACAGCATCGTTTTTGACTTCCAAAATGAACCCTTCTTTCTGTTCATATTTTTTCCATTCTGGCAAGCCTTTGCCATTGGGGTTCCCTGTCTTTATAAAGTTCAGCCAATATGATGATAGCAGATCCTGAACTTCATAATCATGTGGTTGCCAATTTCGCTTCCACAAATGAAGCGTATGCAAAGCATAAGGCACTTCAGAAGTATGGAAAGCACCGTAGTTGGGGAAGCCTGCTTTATCTGTTGGCACATGGCTAATCTGGTATAGATACGATGGATTTTTGTTAAAAATTGCCCATTGAGAAGATGGCAGTCCGGCAAATGCTATTAGATTACGGAGAACCTGGCTTGCCTTGGCCTCCGCATCTGTATTTGCTGGAAATGCCTCTAGAAAGACTGCGGCTTTATCACCGTATTTATCCCTGGCTTCTTTTTGGGCTTTTTCAGCCGTCGCAGTCGGCGGCCCAGCCAATGCGCCATCACCAATTACCCACCCGGTCATTAACGGAACGTCATTGAATTGGCCGCTCTTAAAATCATTATAATAGTCCTTTGGGATAACATAGTCATCCAGAGTCAGTCCCATTCGTAATATTCCGACACCTTGATTCAGTTTTAGCACACTATCCGAAGACAATTGGCGAAACTCAGCTATATTTTTGGCACCTGCTTTTTCTTGTAAAGCCACGCCTATTTTTTCCGCATCTGTCAGCGTCATTTGAATGCGCTTTGGCAGCAAACCACCACTTTCTGCAATAGCCCGTTGAAACAAGCCTTTTGCCAATGGTGAAACAGCCAGAGCATTCACGCTCATAGAACCTGCCGACTGTCCTCCGATTGTCACCTGATTGGGGTCACCACCAAAAGCGGCTATGTTTTTTTGAACCCATCTTAAAGCTTCTATCTGGTCCAAAATGCCGTAATTCCCAGAAGCCTTGCCTTGTTCTTTAGTCAGTTCCGGATGTGCCATAAAACCAAAGATACCAACCCGATAATTGATGCTGACGAAGACAATGCCACGCTTTGCCATTTCCTCCCCATCATAAATTGCGCAAGCCGAGGAACCAGAGACAAAACCACCCCCATAAATCCAGACGAAAACAGGTCTTTTTTCTTTATTCGATTGAGCGGCCGACCAAATATTCAGGTACAGACAGTCCTCACTAAGGGGTTTAGGAGGCGCAATAAATTCTTCTGACCAGCATAGAAATGGGACTGGATTGGGTTGATACGGGCTTGCCGAAAATGCTGTACAGTTCCGAACACCCTCCCAATTTGTTGCAGGCTGAGGTGCATTCCAGCGCAACGCACCAACTGGCGGTGCAGCATATGGAATGCCTTTAAAGATGTGAACATCGCCTTTTGTTATACCGGAGACAAGTCCATATTGAGTCGAAACGATGCCTGATTGGGCATCTGAAAATTTAATTACAAACGAAAAGATGAATGTGAAAATTAAAAATTTTAAAATTTTCATTGACATTAAATTTAGCCTCTATACTGAACAATTTAATTACATTATCCGATATTTCATTAAGGAATTTTATCTCAAGACAAGTCACCAATCCTTTCTGTCTGGCAAAGCTTATCTTCCTTTTCTATCTTACCATTTGATAATCTTTTATATAATGGTTCTTTGTAATTTATCTGACTTTAGATAATGCCCACCTACTTAAAAAAATTTGATATATCCATTCAAAATCATATTTTTTTTCCCCCTTTGTCTCCGTTGTGCCCGTTGTGTGGAATCCCTTCCTAGGGTCTCGGTTAGGTTATGTAAAAAATCATGAAGAATATTATAATTTTTACTCATTCAAATCCCCAAAAAAAGATCATTTTCCGTATGGCCGCCGTATGGCTTCCGTATCATTTCCGTATGGTTTCCGTATGGAAACAGTATGAGAACAGTATGGGGAGAGTATGAGAAGAGTATGCCGACAGTATCAGCACAGTATGGGAAATGTATAGCTGCGGCATACCTGAAGTATCAGGACAGTATGAAACCAGTAAGGAACAAATATCAGTTAAGTAGAACCGAAATAGTAGTAAACCGAGGAAAAAATGCAAATAGTATTTCTATGATGCCCGCCAAGTCCCGCATTCTTAGTCTTATCCGTGGCTTTATTTTGGCACCCGGATTCTTTTCTCAACTGCATCAAACTGGTCGAATAAACTGCCAGCCACAAATTTAGGCTTTTGTAAATCCAGGCCACATGAAGCATTTAGCTTGTCAACAAGATAAACTGTAAGCTCGGGGCTGAATGCCTCATCGTGCATGTGCATGAAAAAGTAAAGCTCCTGCAGGCCGTTATCCAGCCAGTATTTCATACGGTTGATCCATGCATCAATTCGCGTGTAATCAGTCGGATGAAGGCTGTTGCCCACAAAACGGATGAAAGTTTTCGGGACAGTGAGCTCCATATGTGCGCAATCTCTTCGGCCAGCCGTATCTGTTATTATTGCCCCGATATTCAGCGAACGGAGCAAACCAAATAATTCGCTATGGATGGTTTCATTGGCAAACCATTCAGGATGCCTTATCTCAAGAAAAAATTGCATATCTCTTGGCAGCGTTTGCAGGTATTTGTATAGTTTATCTCTTTGGTTGGGGCTGAATTTTTCGCTTACCTGCAAAAATATAGGGCCAAGGTTTTCTCCAAATGCAAGCACTCCCTCCAGAAAAGCAGTAGTGAGCTGATCTGCATTATTAAATCCGCTGTAGTGGCTGATGCTGTTCGCTACTTTAGGGCAGAACTTAAAATCTTTTCCCTCAGCCTTCGCAGCCCATTTGGAAATTTCTTCCGGGCTGTACACTTTGTAATGTGTTGCATTCAGTTCAATGCTGTTGTAGTGCTGCACATAATGGTCTAGGAATTGTGCGTCTCCCGTGCCCTTGGGATAAATCTTTCCAACCCATTCTTTGCGCCCCCATTTGGCACAGCCAAGATATACATACGGCTTTTTATTCGTCTTTTTCAATAGCATCTTATTCGCCGCAGGCTCTGCTGGCAACAAAAAATCAATACTGTTCAATTTGCTTTCCGGTACTCTTCCAAATTCCATGATGTAAATCTAATAAACTACCGCACCTTTTTCTAACAAGAATCATATTGCTGACAGGCCTGGGATAAAAATATTTCCCATCTTTAAAAAAAAAGTATAATCTTTGATCATTGATAAATACTGCGAATATGAAATGCTGATTCAGTCCTTGTAACTCACAAGGATGTCTTTCTACAAAAATTTTCTTAGCACTTCTGCTATCTATCGTTTATTTTATTTTCCTGAATTTCAAACAAGCATTTTATGTCGTTTTATCAACCAAAAATCATCAGCATTAAATCTATATACGCCCTTATCAAACAAGCACTGTCCGGTGAGAACCAGGATTATACCCAAGGCAGCATCCGCAAGGCAGTATTTCTTTTATCCATTCCCATGATACTTGAAATGTGCATGGAGTCTGTATTTGCAGTGGTAGATATATTTTTTGTTGGCCGCATTGGCAGCGGTGCAGTGGCCACCGTAGGCCTCACAGAATCAGTGCTCACACTGGTTTACTCAGTAGCCATTGGCCTCAGCATGGCAGCAACGGCCATCGTTGCAAGAAGAATCGGCGAAAAAAATACTGATGGCGCCTCCAAATCAGCGGTACAGGGCATTATCACGGCGCTTAGCATTACTGCAGCCATAAGCATTGCAGGATCAATCTTTGCAGCCGATATTTTGCGACTAATGGGAGCATCTGGAGAAGTAGTTGCCATGGGCGCTCCCTACACCCGGATTATTTTCAGCGGAAGCATTGTCATCATGCTGCTGTTCCTTATCAATGGTATTTTTCGCGGTGCGGGCAATGCATCTATTGCTATGTGGTCATTGTGGATTGCAAATGGCTGCAATATTATTCTTTGCCCTGTTATGATTCATTATTATGGGTTGCCCGGCGCAGCAATCGCTACCACTATCGGAAGGGGCGTTGGTGTTTGTTATCAGCTTTATCACTTATTTAGAGGAAGTGGGGCTATTCATATCCTGAAAAAATATTTCATGCCCGATTGGGCTATCATAAAATCTATATTTAATATAGCATGGAGCGGGACCTTTCAATTTTTGATTGGTTCTGCCAGTTGGATCGCATTGGCAAGGATCATAGCACATTTTGGTGACACGGCAATTGCAGGCTATCAGGTTGCTATACGGATATTGTTATTCTTTTTGCTTCCTGCATGGGGCATGAGCAATGCTGCAGCAACGCTTGTAGGGCAAAACCTTGGAGCACTGTAACCAAAACGAGCGGAACAGTCCGTATGGACGGCCGCAAAGTACAATGCCGTTTTTATGGCATTTGTTTCTGTATTATTTCTGGTAGCGGCCAACCCAATTGTCAATTTCATCAATAAAGATATCGCTGTGGAGAAAATTGCTGTGGAGACTTTGCACATTGTCACATTAGGCTATATTTTTTATGGAGTAGGCATGGTGCTTACCAATGCATTCAATGGTGCGGGCGACACAAAGACGCCTACACTCATTAACCTGTTTTGTTTTTGGGGTTTTCAGGTGCCAATTGCTTATTTGATGGCAATTACATTTGGCCTGGGGCCAAAAGGAGTTTTCCTGGCTATCATTATTGCTGAAACAACTATCACCATTGTATCCTTTGTCCTGTTCAGAAAAGGAAATTGGAAAAAAGTAAACGTTTAGCGGGATAATTGCTTTAGCAATTACTTATTATTCCACTTCCTTCATTGCAGCACTTATTTATTCGCTAATTTAGTTCACGCTTTAAAGACTATATGAACTATATACCTAATAACACAATCAGGCAAGTACTGTTATTATTTGTGATTGTTTTGCTCGGCATCACATTGTTCCTGCAATTGCAGTCATTTATACCTGCATTGTTAGGCTCCTATACTATGTATGTGCTCCTGAAAAAATGGATGTTTATTTTAACAGGGAAATACAAGTGGAAGAAATCGCTCGCTGCTGCGTTGCTTATGATTTTGTCTTTCGTTATTATTTTATTACCTATTGTCTTGCTTACAGAAATGATGTCATCAAAAATAAACTTTGCCATCCGGCATGCCTCGGAAGTACTGAGCACCATTGAGAAATTCATACATACCTATGAGCAGCGATATAATATTGAAATCACTTCATCAAAAAATATTGATCAGCTTACCAGCCTCGGTACGCAAACATTGCCACGTATTTTAGGTGCTACATTCAACAGCATCACAACGATTGCAATCATGTATTTTATTTTGTATTTTATGCTTGCCGAGGGCCGCAAAATGGAAGCAGCCCTGCATGAATGGATTCCATTAAAAGACGAGAATACTTTATTATTAAGGAGAGAAACTAACAGTCTTGTATATTCAAATGCAGTGGGCATCCCATTAATCGCAATATTGCAGGGCATTCTTGGGCTGATCGGCTATCTGATACTGGGTGTGAACGAACCATTGTTTTGGTTTATGGTCACCTGCCTTGCATCTATGATCCCTGTTGTTGGCGCAGCCCTTGCTTATGTGCCGGTTGCCATTTTATTATTTGCAAACGGCATGAACATTAAAGGCATCATCATGCTTGCTTATGGCTTTGGCGTCATAAGTACCGTGGATAGTGTATTCCGTTTCTGGCTGCAAAAAAAGATAGGCGATGTTCACCCGCTTATAACAGGTTTCGGTGTTATCATCGGCCTTAACTTGTTTGGTTTTATCGGTTTGATATTTGGTCCAATACTGATTTCATTGTTTCTTTTATTGATAAAAATATATGCAAACGAGTTCAGCACCAATAAAAACAAACTGAATAACCCTGATTGAAAAATCCCTCGTATAAACACCAAGTACTTGTGCTGAATTTTTAGAAAAAAAATATTATTGGGCAATAAAAAAAACCTGCAAATACACTTGCACAATTAATTTTTCTATAATATTTTACATCTCGTTCCGTTTAATACAGCAACCCTACTGAAACCCTTGAAGCATGAAGAAAAATTTTAATCCGGCATCGCTCTCTATTTTATTCACACTGCTGCTGATAGTTCCCGCTCTCCATGCAGGAACGAACCGCCCAAAAAAATCTGACCTGCACAGGCCTGCAGGTTCAACCATTGCAAAGCCTCTTTCAAAAAGCTTTCGTGAAGAAGCAGACTCGTTATATAGCGAAATTGACTTGGGAAGTTATGGTCTCTCAGAAAAAGCATTTGAATATGCATTAAAGGGATACACCTATTTAATCGAACATCATCAGATCACAAAAAGCGACATCATTTCTATCTGCGATTTTAGTCAGTCTTCCAGAAATAAAAGATTATATATTGTTGACCTCGAAGAGAAAAAAGTTTTGATAAATACTTACGTTGCCCATGGAAGAAAATCAGGATCAGAATACGCACGGTCATTTTCAAACAGCATGCAATCGCATAAAAGCAGCCTTGGCTTTTATGTAACTGATCAGACTTATTATGGCGATCATGGCCTTGCGTTAAAGATACGTGGCCTTGAAAGAGGTTTTAATGACAAAGCAAGTGCAAGGAATATCGTTATTCACGGCTCTGAATACGTTGGCCCTGATTTTATCAAATTTAATAAGTTTAACGGAAGAAGCTTTGGCTGCCCTGCGGTACCTTCATCTGAAGCAGATGAAGTGATACAAGCCATTAAGAACGGAACTTGCTTATTCATTTATCACCCTACAAAAAAATACATAGCCCGGTCGAAGATACTTAACAGTTAGCGTGGACGTAAACTTCAGATGGTTTGAAGGTGAAAAAGCTCAATATAGGATTCGTACCCTATGATTGGGCTTTTCTTTTCTGGCTAAATGGCAATGGGGAATTGTGAATATATCGGTCAACTGTATCCAAAAAAATTTCGCTGAGGTTTTATAATTGACAATTCACTATTGTCCCTTCAACTAAAATTGCCAGGCTATAAATTGCACCAGCATGCCTGTAAATAGTCCAGCATAAATTTCAAAGACAGAATGTGTTGCTAGTATTAATCTCGAAGTGCAAACGATGCCTCCAATCAGGATAGCTAAGGATAAGTATAAGCCGGAACTGAACCCATCAGTAAAAGAAAACAACAGGAAGAACATAAATATCCCGCCCATTGCGATTGCGTGCATGCTGATCTTAAAATAAATATTACAGAACCACGCTGCGCAAACAGCCAGAAATGAGCCTAACAAAAAATGTATCGAAGCAGCAGGAATATCGGGAAGATTCCGGTATACGTTCCATGCCCACCAATAAAAAATCATGGCAATCGCATAGGGAATAATGCGCTCTTTTTGGGTGCGCAATTGAATGGATCGAACACCCAGGCGTAATCTCCAGGCCAGAAAAACGGAAAATGCAGGCAAAAAAGCTGTAGTGAAAAACACTGCGATAAAGCGAAAAATTTTGTCAGGCTGATCGAATCCTGCAAAGGCAAGCGGATGAATGAAAATCAAAAAATAAATCACATAACTTGTGATGAAAAGCGGATGAAAAACATAAGAAAACAAATGTGCTAAAAAACGAATAAAAGGATTGCGGATGGTCGATGAAAGTTGACTGGCATTGTTTTTTTCTTCCTGATAATTTGTATCATAAAAATGCGTCAGCTCTTCATTATCCATTATCTCGTTATTCAATTATTCATTAAAGTTCTTTCCTCAATCTTGCAACGGCAATATTTAATTGCTCACGGTATTTAGCCACGGTGCGCCGCGCAATATTATACCCTTTTTCCTGCAACAACTCGGTGAGCCTCTCATCGCTCAAAGGTTTCTTTTTGCTCTCGCCTTCAATCATATCGCTCAATATTTTTTTCACTTCACGTGTGGACACCTCCTCTCCGCTTTCTGTGCTCAATGATTCACTGAAGAAAAATTTCAGCCGGTAAGTGCCAAATTCCGTTTGCACAAATTTGCTGTTCGCAACACGGCTCACTGTTGATATATCCAGGTTTGTACGTTCTGCAATATCCTTTAATATCATCGGCCGTAAATTAGTCTCATCGCCGGTCAAAAAGAATTCATGCTGATAATCCATAATGGTGTGCATTGTATTGTACAAGGTTTGCTGTCTTTGCTTGATGGCATCGATAAACCATTTTGCGGCATCAATTTTTTGTTTGATAAAAAGCACAGCTTCTTTCTGTCGTTTATCCTTCTTTGACCCGCGGTCATATTCTCTCAACATATCCTTGTAGCCTTCACTGATGCGCAAATCCGGCGCATTACGCGTGTTTAGGCTAAGCTCAAGCTTGCCTGCGCTATTGGTTATAAAAAAATCGGGTACTACATAATTCTCCCCTTTGTTCGAATCACCAATATTACCACCCGGTTTCGGATTTAATTTAATGATCTGGTTAATGATGTCTTTTAGTTCTTCATCGCTCAAGCCAAGCCCGCGCTGAATTTTATCATAGTGCTTTTTGGTGAACTCATCAAAGTATTTGCTGAGCACCTCAATGGCAAGCTCCACGCTTTTTTCATCGCCTTTTCTTCGGTTAAGTTGAAGCAACAAACATTCCTGCAGATTTCTGGCTGCAACGCCAGGGGGGTCAAATTGCTGGATCTCCTTAATCATCTCCTCAATTTCCTTTTCATTCGTCTCTATGTTCTGTCTAAAAGCAAGGTCATCCACGATCGAAGAAGTTTCTCTGCGCAAATAGCCATCATCGTCAATGCTGCCCAAAACCTGTTCAGCAATACGTTGCGTTCGCTCATCCAATATCATCATGCCCAACTGATCCAGCAACAATTCATGAAAAGAAGTTTCTACTTTGTGAGGCATCGTGCGGTTTTCATCCGCTTCAGGGTAGTTGTCGTCTTTCAATTTGTAATCGGCCACATCATCATCATATTCATTCACGTACTCGCTGAGGTCAAGGTTTTCATATTCTTCTTCACTGCCCTCTGATTCAAATTCCTCATCCGTACTCTCAAATTCATCTTTGCTGTCATCCGTCAGCCCGTCATCTTTATCATCCTCCGCCACTTCCAATGCAGGGTTTTCCTCCAATTCCTCCTTGATCCGTTCCTCCAGATTGGCAGTAGGCACCTGCAGCAGCTTCATTAGCTGAATTTGCTGCGGGGATAGCTTTTGTAATAGTTTTTGCTGTAGAGATTGACTTAATGCCATGTTTCAGGGGTTTGATCAACCTGGATTTCAAAATAAATTTTTGAAATCCGGCGAATCCACAAAAATCACGCCGTAAATTTACAATAAAGGAGCAACAAAGTAAATGCAACGAAAAATAAGTTTTATTGTTTCGGTCTTTTTAACAGTTTTTGTATTGACAGTAAAAGCGCAACAGCGTTTTTCCTTCAATGAAAACAGATACAAAAAAATTGATTCGACTTATCAATCAGATGTAATTAAAACATTTGGCATAGGATCAGCAAGCTCTTCCTTTTTTTCAGGTTATCATCCCGGCATCCAAAAAGTTTCATTTGTTGAAAAAATTCAACCCGCCAGTGTAAGCGGCGATTTCTATTCGCAGCACCTGGGCTTTATTTGCAAAAAGGAATATAAGCTTGAGAAAGCAACGCATATCCCCTTCCGCTTCCGCCTTGGTTCGCTTGAATATTGCAATTATCTGGAAGGGAAGAAATAGTTTATACAGAAACACTTTGTGCAGATAATGCTTTCTTAATCGCATTAACCATTTTATCTCCTTTTTCCTGAACTTGTTCCTGTGACCATAACAAACTAATAGATGTAGAAATACAGCGGCTCATGATACTGTCACTGAGTGAAAAAGCAGTTTGCTTTATTTTCTGTAACGCATGCTTTTGCGAATCGTTCAGGTTATTTAGTGCATCAGCATTTTTTAAATGGTTCCATTTGCGGATATAATGCCAGTTATTATCGAACCAATAAAAACTCCCGCCTGATATATTTTGACGTTTCAATTCTGCCACAACCGCTCTTGTCAATTCTTCGGCAGGCAGAAACCAGCTCAGAAAAGTGCAGCTATCTCCGATCGGATCAGGAATCGCACGGAAAGAAATTTCTGGTACCTGAGATAGAATATTTTTTAATTGCTGATGATTTTTTCTTTGAATTTTTAAGAATTCATCCAGCTTCCGAATTTGAGCAAGACCAACGGCAGCATGCAATTCAGAGATACGGAAATTATATCCAAGAAAAGGATGCAGGTCTGCACCGCGGTCAATACCTTTATGATCATGGCCATGATCGCTGTAACCGTCACTCTTTATAAAAATATCTTCATTATTAGTCATCACGGCGCCGCCTTCAGCGCATGTGATTGTTTTTACAAAGTCAAATGAAAAAGTACCCGCATTACCGATCGTGCCGAGATACTTTCCTTTGTAAGTACCGCCAATGCTCTGGCATGCGTCTTCAAGCAAAAGCAGTTTACGCTCCCCGCAAATTTTGATTAATGCATCCAGATCAGCCATGCTGCCACACATATGCACCGGCATGATGCATTTTGTTTTTGGGGTAATCGCTTTGATGACAGCATCAGGGTTTAAAGTAAGGGTCTCATCAATATCAACCAGAACCGGCACTGCTCCCACACTCAGCACGGCTTCAAAACTTGCAACAAATGTAAATGCAGGCATGATCACCTCATCACCCGAGCCAATGCCCAAAGCTGATAATGCAGTAGTTAGCGCTGCTGTGCCGCTCGACACAAGCTGAGCATATTTACAGCCAAAGGTTTTGCAAATAGCTTCTTCCAGTTCTATGGATTTCCAGATTCCTTTGCGTGGGCCATCAAAACCATAGCGCATAAGAATCCCCGTTTGAAGCACATCGTTCACTTCTTTGCGTTCTTCTTCTCCGAATAGTTCAAAGCCTGGCATAAAGTATGAGTTTAGATTGAAGGATTATTATTTACCAAAGTTAGAAAAAATGTTAATAGGGAAGCTTATTGTGTTGTTGAAGCCGGCGAAAAGCTGAACATCATCACAGGCCTGCTTTCATTATTTGTCCTGCTCACCGTGGTAACGAAATAAGAAAACTGTTTTGAGCGCTGCAACTGGTTTACTTTGAGATCAAATTTTGCATCGGAACCAAATGGCACAAATTCAAAAACATTATTTGAATCTTTAGCAAGATTTCCGTTCTCAGTTCTATAGATTGCAAAGCCCTTGATATCATCTTCTGCTGATCCTTTTTGCAAAGATGCACTCAAAACTGAATCCTGCTTATTATACTTGCTTCTTACAATGGGTTCATGCAATATTGCAGTATCTATCCAATTCATTGGTGGTATCAAAGCAGGATATTTAAAGTAATTGTTCTGCAAACTATCACTCCATCCATTTGGGTTTTTTTCGAAAGATTTGCTGCTGAAAAAAATCATTCCCTGCACGTTAGCAGTTTTTCGCAATTCAATAATTTGCCTTGGCAATAAATTTTTATCGCGCCATGCAGGGTTGCTGTTTGCTCTGTACATCCCAAGGCCGATATAGCAATGCCTGCCATATGTATGTTTGCCCCACCAGTCTAACAATACTTCATAAGGTGCTGCTCTGTGGCCAAATTCAAAATACAATTGCGGTGCGACGTAATCTATCCATCCATTTTTCAGCCATAGTAAAATATCTGCATAGAGATCGTCATAATTTGTCTGACCTGCCTTTGTATTGCTTCCAAGGGAGTCTTTATCAATATTCCGCCACACGCTGAAAGGGCTGATGCCGAACCTGCAATATTTTTTTTCCTGCTTGATAGCTGCCCCCAACATCACTATGATTGAATCGGTATTGCTTCTTCTCCAATCTTCTTTGTTCATCCCATTGCCATATTTGATGTAAGAAGCGTTATCAGGAAATTCTTTTCCCGCAATGCGATAAGGATAGAAATAATCATCAAAATGAATTGCATCTACATCATAACGTCTTACGATATCCCGGATCACATTCGTCACATAGCGCTGCGCATCTTTATTTCCCGGGTCAAAATACTTGGTGTCGCCATAGGTAAGAAACCATTCCGGATGGATTCTTGTGATATGAGTCGGCGAGATAGATGATACGCCAATCCTGAACACAGCACGGTAAGGATTGCACCAGGCATGAAATTCCATGCCACGCTTGTGCGTTTCTGTGATCATAAATTCAAGAGGGTCATAATATGGAGAAGGCGGCTGGCCTTGCTTTCCGGTTAGCCATTCGCTCCAGGGCTCATATTGAGAAGGATAAAAAGCATCTGCTGCCGGGCGAATCTGCACAATTACTGCATTCATCCCGTTGCGCTGGTGCATGTCCAGAATCCGTATAAACTCGGCTTTTTGGCTATCACTATTATAATTCCCTTTGCCTGGCCAGTCAATATTATCTACAGTGGCTACCCACGCAGCACGAAACTCATATTTCGGTTGTGCATAAATGTTATAAGTGATCAGCGATAAGTAGTAAGTGAGTAGCGTGATTAAAATAAAATGCTTCATGCATTCAGGTTAGTTGAAAGCTGCGAAATTACAATATTATGAATTGCGGATTTTATCTAGCAGTTGATTTAACGTTTTTGCGTCCTCTTCGCTCAAGTTATTGAGCACTGCATCCATATGCTCATTGCGCTGGTCGAGCTCTTCCAGCAATTTCTCTCCCTTCTTTGTAATCGTTATATCAACCAACCGCCTGTCAGACTTGCAGACATTCTTTTTGACGAGGGATTTTACCACAAGCCTGTCAACAATCCGGCTGGTATCGCTCATTTTGTCCAGCATGCGTTCGCGGATCTGCAGTGTTGATAAGGGCTTGTGTGCCCCGCGCAGTATGCGCAAAATGTTAAACTGTTGAGATGTTATACCGTGATCTTCAAAAAAAACTTTCATTTTCTCGCTCACCCAGTTAAAAGTGTAAATAAGATTAATGCCAGCTTTTTGATATTCGTTCCTGAATTTTTGCTGGTTAATATCTTTTTCAATACCCATTAATACGCTGATTAGGAGCTAAAAATAATAAATTATTCGTCAATGGCTAAACAATGGAGCACGTTAATTGCATCACAGTCCATAAATGATGTGCCTCGTGCAGCAAAAAGAAATCAGCCCACTGAGACATTTTTAATAATCCATATTTAGGATGCTTTGCTTTTCTATTCTGTTGTTCATCGCTCAGACTGTAAAGTTTGTCAAAAATAATGGAGCGATCATGATTGATATTGGATATTAATTCCGGCATTGACAATTTGAGATATTGATGAAAACGATAATCGTTTTCTGCCACATACCTTTCAAACGAAGGGTTTTCTTCATGTAGCATCAATTCTATACGCCAAATAAATGTGGGCTGGTATGCTGTAAGGTGTACAATATTTTCAAAAGCACTCCATTTATCCGGAATGATTCGGAGCTTTAGTTGTTCTTCCCTAAAGTTGTCCGACAATTCTGTCATTGTTTGATGTTGGTATTGCAGGCGTGCAATGATGGAAGCTGTTAAAGGCATTGAATTATTTTTACTCATTCAAGATCTCTGCATTTCAGGTTTCACACATCAATCTCCCCACACTTTAGTGCCTTCGCTGCAGTTGGCGCAGATATCAATATTCCTGCGGCTTTGCAAAATGCTGCGCCGGAAATTTACATACTTGTCGCTGTGCCATATTTCTTTAAATGGTTTCCCCTTCAGATCGCCCAACTGGTGCTGCGCATCTTTATCAAAACAGCATGGAACAACCAAGCCATCCCACGATATAACTGTTGCATGCCATAAGCGCCAGCAATGATTTTGAAGAGAATTCTTTACTTCTACCGCGCCATTTTTATTCCTTTTGTACCGGCTGTATTTTTCATTTTTAGGTATCAGTTGGTTGGGGTCATTTTCATAATCATATACCTGCGCAGTTTTAAACCGCACCTCATCAACTCCAATTTCTTTCGCTAATTTTTTTATGTCGTTAATCTGATGTTCGTTTGGTTTCACCACCAAAAACTGAAAGAACACAAAAGGTGTTTTACTCTTCAGATCTTTTTTCCATTTGACAATATTCCTTGTACCTTCCAGTACTTTTTCAAGCTTGCCGCCAACGCGGTATTGTTCATAAACGTTTTGTGTTGTGCCATCAATAGAAATAATCAAACGGTCAAGACCACTTTCTACAGTCTGCTTGGCATTTGCATCATTCAGGTAATGCGCATTGGTGGAAGTTGCAGTATAAATGCCTTTTTGAGATGCATATTTTACCATCCCTAAAAAATCCGGGTTCAGATAAGGCTCGCCCTGAAAATAAAAAATCAGGTATAACAATTCTTTGGATAGTTGGTCAATCGTATCGCTGAAAAAATTTTTTTGAAGCATTCCAGTTGACCTTGTGAAAGCTCTTAGCCCGCTCGGGCATTCGGGGCAGCGCAGATTGCAGGAAGTAGTCGGCTCAAAAGATAGTGAGACCGGCAATCCCCACTGCACAGGTTTTTTTGTCCACTTACTGATGTAATAACTGCTCAATACTTTGCTTCCATTCCACACTCGCCTCGGTGTGAGCTTGGAAAATAGATTGATTGTATCGTTCCAGTTGAAATCAGGCATCAGGAAAACAAAATTAAGTAAGAACGCCTGAAAGCGTTATTATTAAATTGCCGCCTACAAAGCAGTTGGATTTTTGGTTGAAGCCAAAGGCTAAGTTCCAAGGTCGAAGTCGAAACCCTGTTGGTTGCTTTCCTCTTTGCGTTGCTCTTCTTCCTGATACTTCACATACCTTCTTATCATATCTTCATTTATCCCAACTGTATTCACAAATTATCCTCTTGCCCAAAAATGGCTGCCACAATATGGCTTCTTCTTTAGCATCGGGTAACTTTTAAACACTTTGATCGCAGTCTTCCCCTTCACCGTGCCCATGTATGTCGAGACCGACACTTTTGGCGGGATGCTCAATACTACATGTACATGATCCGCTCGAACATTCAGTTCTGAGACCTCACAACCCAAACATTCGCTTTACATCCTGATAGCCTTATCCATCAGCTTCCCTACCTCCCCTGTCAAGATCCTGAACCGATATTTGGGCACCCACACAATTTGGTAATCGCATTTATATACAACATTGGACTGCTTTTTATATTTGCTCATCACTCAAAGATAAAACACGCGGCATAGGCACAGATTCATTACCACCGCCAAAACCGGTGGATTTTTAAGCCATATTAAATCGACAGCTATTTCAGTTCCAAGATTTTTATATTGCGGAAATAAATGGGATCTCGTGCATGTTTTCCCTGAAAACCGACATGCCCATGCAAAGGAAGTGTTGACATCGGGTTGCTTAGCCAGTCAGGAATTTTTGTTCCATCCGGGTTTGTTTTGGCAGAGGTAAATAGGCTCATGCTGCATGTGTTAACCAGTTCGCCATTCAGCACGATCCATATTTTTCTTCCTCTACAGGTGATGGTGTAATGATTCCATTCACCAGGTTTTTTTACCGTCCGCTTTGTGACAGCCTGATGCCCAAACACGGCTGCACATTGCCAATTTGCTGGTGCTTTACCCCACTCAGCAGAGTAATCGTCTGCAATTTGAATCTCTACAGAATGTGGAACCCACTCCTATATATTCGTTGCATGCACAATCACGCCACTATTCGCACCCTCTGCATTTTTAAAATCAAGGTCAAGCACACTCATCGTATTCTTTTTTGCTCCAGATAGCCTCGTCCTTGCTGGCTGTTATCACAACACCACTGATAGTCCATACGCCTTTGGGAAAAATGGCATCTGAAATATCGGCATTGAACATATTCACCCATCCATTCCCGTTAGTATCCGGACGGATATATGCAGTGTCCTGACCAAAAATTCTATTGTCAAGAAACAGCAAACAAATGAGGCAAACAAAGAATATTTTTTTCATAATCGTCATTTTAAAGATGCTTTAAAGATAAGTGCTTATGACTTCATATAGAGCGATAATAGTTCCCCGGTGCGCCTAATACTTTTGTCCATTGCCGATGGTGGCTGTCCTGCCATTTTTTATTTGGATGGATATTCCAGTTTACATTTTTTAATTGCGCCTTTATAAAATCTCTCTGCTCGGGATGAACAAACATCGCGTGCAGATAAAACCATTCGGGGTTTTTAGTAAGCTCCTTCCAGAAAGCATCAAAGCTTTCATAATTTGTTTCAAAAACCTTCAACTCGTCTTTATTTTCATCATAAGTGCTATGATTATAATAGAATGAAATTTTCCCATCATGACTGATACGGAACAGGCTTCCACCGCTTTGTGGCGAGCTGATATCAAAGTATAATTCTTTCTGCATAGAAATTTGTAAGAACAGATGAAGATACGATGCATCAAATAAATGAAAAACTCATGCTGCTAAATGCGAACTGCGTTTTATGATAGTCTTATGCTATAATTTGCTAATTTTATAGCATACACTACATTTTTACAATTCATAAAATCATTTTTATGTCATTGCTGAACAACAATAACAAAAAGAAAAAAGGCACCAAGAGCTTGCCTGCTGCCAAGCCCGGGATGCAACAGGTTAAAGGAAAAGCAAACACCAAAGGGCTTTCAAGAAACACAAAGCTTACGGGCGGCTCGCAAAGAGGCTCTTAGCCCTTTTATAATTGGGTATTATTGAGATTTTTTTGAGGAAATATTTCCACAAATGCTAAAACCGCAGAATGAAAATCTGCGGTTTTAGCATTTTATCATAGCTCTTATGGATTTTCTGCAGTCTTTGTCTCTGCGAGCTTTGCATCATCAGGTGTTCTTTCCAAATCCCTGTCAATCTTATACAAGGCATCGCCGCTTGCATTTTTGCCGCCTGCAATCTTGATTTTATCAAGCAGGTTCAATGCAAGTGTTTCTTCTTCTGTTTGCTCTTTTACAAACCACTGCATAAAATGCCAGGTAGCCCAATCCCCTTCATCCAGGCTCATTTTAACGAGCTTATAAATGGCTTTGGTGTTATCTATTTCCTGCTCAAAAACTTTTTCAAAACAATCCTGTATACTCATAGGATCAGCCGGCACAGCCGGGATAACCTCAATTTTCACCTTCGCTCCGCGTTCTAAAATATACTCAAGTATTTTCATCATATGGTTGCGTTCTTCCTGAGCATGGCGGAATAAAAAATTTGAGATGCCGGCATATCCTTCACTATCAGCCCATGCTCCATAAGAAAGATAGATTTGCGAGGCATGCGCTTCTTTTGTCATCTGAGAATTGAGCGCAGACCGGAGTTTTGTTGATAAGCGATCTGTATTCATTGCAAAATGGTTTTATTTGAATAGCAGGATGTAAATATTGTGCCAGCAATAATTGACTATTAATAATATTGAAAAACTCCTACGCTGTAACCTGATTTGAATAAGCTGCGTCTTGATATTCAAAACAGTTGATAACAAAGAAACAGAGACAAGCAAGCAAATTAATTAACCATTTAAAATATTAGTTATGAAACGCAGATACATTGATACGCTCACTTTGCCGGCAGCATTATCCGGAAGAAGGATAAGGCGCACTAAGAAAGCTGCATAAATATTTTGCTGACCAGCGCCGCCCTGAGGGGCGGAGAAAAATAAAAAGATTATTGCAAAACCCTGCATATTTGCAGGTTCTTTTATTGCAATGTTTTAGCCGGTAATTCTTTCCATATCATTACCGCCCTGATCTCATTATAGGAATAATCATCGCCTAATTTTTCTTTAATTGCAGACGAAGTGCTGTCCGGGTTTTCTTTAATCTCGCTTAAAATTTTTTCAATTTTATTTTTTGAAAGAATATCTCCTATGCTTATTTCTGCTGTGCTGATAAAAGAAATCAGGTGGTTTTCGATAGTGCCTATGGTGAGCCCACGCATTTTTGCGATATCGCCAAGTTTATTGCCTTCTTTGAATAATTGTAAAGTGATGGACCTTGTTTCCCCTCTTTTGGGTTTATAGTAGGCTTTTTCATTTGCTTCGGCTGCAAGCACTTCTTTTGATTTTTTTTGATTTTCTATCAATTGAAGCAAGGCATTGGAGTCCATTCCTTTCGTCAACGCTTCTGCGAGTTCAGTTGCGTGCTGCAATTGTTTGCTTTTCCTTTTGAAAACTGTTTCTAAATTATACAGATCATTTAGGTATTTTTTTATCCGCTGCTTTATTTTTATTTCCTTTATATGCGTTTGCAATAGCGCAAATATCTCATCAATGGATTTTTTGAAATATTCAACGGCGGCGGACACACGAAGGTGCAATTGTTTATATCCATCATCGCCTGCTGATACAAGCAGTTGTTCTAACTGCCTGTTGAACTTCGCTGCTACTTCCATATGTTGCATTATTTTTCCCCTAATACTTTTTGCCCATTCAATAGCCGTTTCTTTATCGGGAATCAATCTTTGCTCATATTCATCAAAATGTTGCTGAAAATTTTCAACCAATTTTTCCCAACTGAATGATTGCAGGAGTGAGCGGCTGATAAAAACCTTTTGCTGTTGCTGCAATTCTTGCTGCAGCACATCATCGCCCATTTCATTTTTAGAAAAATCAAGCACTCTTTTATCTGTGCTGATTACCTGAGGATGAATGCGGCTGAAAAGCACCAAACCCTCCAGCGAAGTGAGCCTGCTGAGTGCAACATATACCTGCCCGGGCGCAAATGAATCACCTGCATCAATGATTGCTTTCGCAAAGGTCAGCCCCTGACTTTTATGAATGGTGATTGCCCAGGCGAGGCGAATAGGATATTGCTTAAATGTACCCAGCTCTTCTTCATCAATATGGTCTTTCTCTTTGTTGTAGTTGTAACGGATATTTTTCCATGTTTCCTTTTCTACTTCCATTTCATTTTTCTCTCCGGGAAAACTCACATAAATTTTATCGTTCTCAATTTTTGAAATGCTCGCGATTCTTCCATTATAATATCTCCTGAATTCTCCTTTATCATTTTTGATGAACATGATTTGTGCCCCGGCTTTCAATCGAAGCTCCATATCAGCAGGCATTGCTTTTTCATTAAAGTCGCCGGTCACTTCTGCATTAAACGAAAATAATTTTCCCGGAAGCTTTCTTAATTTATTCTGATTAATATCATTCGCCTTGTTATTATGCGTCGTGAGGGTGATGTAGTACTCTTCTTCAGGCGGCTCAAAGCGAGGTTTGAAATGCTGATGAAGATGCTCCAGATCTTCATGCGTTGCATTGTTATCACGGATATTGTTGAGGATGCCGATGAACTTTGCTTCACTCTGGCGGTATATTTTTTTTAATTCTATTAAAACAGGAGGAGCTTGTTGTATTGCCAGCGCATCGAAAAAGAAAGGGCTTTTGTAATAATGGCTGAGTACATTTTCCCATTCATCATTATTGACAACAGGTGGTAGTTGGAATAAATCCCCGATGTATAACACCTGCAATCCACCAAAAGGCACTAAAGGCTGTTGGCGAAAATGGCGCAGAATGGTGTCCACCGCATCCAGCATATCGGCACGCACCATGCTCACTTCATCTATAATAAGCAACTCAAGTTCCTGAAGCAATTCGCGCTTGTCGCTGTTAAAACGGAGGTTCTTGAAAAGCGTATGTTGGTTCACGTTGTCGCTGTTCCATTCGCTGCGCATGGTGGGGATAAACGGGCCAAAAGGTAATTGGAAAAAAGAATGCATGGTAACACCGCCTGCATTTATTGCGGCAACTCCTGTTGGCGCAACTACGGCTGTTTTCTTAAAAGAATTTTCTTTGATGTATTTTAAGAAAGTGGTCTTGCCCGTGCCGGCTTTACCGGTTAAAAAAATATGCCGGTTTGTTTGGTTCACAAACTGAACTGCCATCTGAAATATATGGTTAGAAGGATCCGATAACATATGGGAAAGTTAAGGATAAGTATAAAAATAGGCAATGCTACTTTGTGGGTATGTTTTGAAGTTGGCGCTTATTCAGTTGTCAGCGGATGTTGACTATATTCAATTTTTCGAAAAAAATTTGTTAGTAATTAATTCCTTTCATCTTCGCTCTAAGCAAACTCCTCTTCGTAAATTGCACGCATGCAGGATTATTTAAGCGAACTAAACGGACCTCAACGTGAAGCCGCTACTCATGTCAACGGGCCGTTGATGATTGTTGCAGGCGCAGGCAGTGGCAAAACCAAAGTACTAACAACCCGGATTGCGCACCTCATTTCAAATGGCGTGGATTCCTTCAATATATTGGCACTCACTTTTACCAACAAGGCTGCAAAGGAAATGAAAGAACGTGTGGAGAAAACCCTTGGCAACACGGAAGCAAGGAATCTATACATCGGCACTTTCCATAGCGTGTTCGCAAGGATACTCCGTGCCGAAGCGCAGAAAATCGGTTACCCGAATAATTTCACTATTTATGATACCGATGATGCAAAAAGCGTGGTGAAAACCGTAGTGAATGAATTGAATCTCGACGATAAACACTATAAAGCATCTACAGTTTACAACCGAATCAGCAGCGCAAAAAACGCGTTGGTAAGTGCGGCAGATTATGCAAACGATTATTATATTCAACAGGAGGATATGCGCAGCCAACGGCCTGCAATCGCACAGATTTATGATGCCTACGTAAAACGCTGTTTCAAAAACGGCGCAATGGACTTTGATGATCTGTTATTAAAATATTATGAGCTGCTCAAAACCTTCCCCGATGCGTTGAGCAAATACCAGCGAAAATTCAAATATATTTTGATTGATGAGTACCAGGATACCAATCCGGCACAATATGAGATTATCAAACTATTAGGAGCCATGTATGAAAATGTTTGCGTGGTAGGGGATGATGCACAAAGCATTTATAGTTTCCGCGGTGCCACCATCCAGAATATCCTGCAGTTCCAGAAAGATTATGATGACGTGAAGGTTATCAAGCTGGAACAAAATTACCGCAGTACGCAAAATATACTGCATGTTGCCAATGAAATCATCAGCAACAATAAAGGCCAGATTGAAAAACGTTTGTTCACAGAAAATGTGGAGGGCGAAAAAATAAAATTAGTCCGCACACTGACTGACAACGAAGAAGGAAAATTTGTTGCTGATACCATTCAGGAGCAAAAGCTGCGCAATCATTTTAATAACAGAGATTTTGCTATTCTCTATCGCACCAATGCTCAGAGCCGTGCATTTGAAGAAAGCCTCCGCCGGATGGGCATTCCGTACACCATTTACGGCGGCATGAGTTTTTACCAGCGGAAAGAAATAAAAGATTTTCTGGCCTATCTGCGTGTCATTATCAATCCTAACGATGAGGAGTCGCTTAAACGAATCATCAATTTCCCTGTTCGCGGCATTGGAAAGACTACAATTGATAAAGCCATCTTGTTTGCGAATGAAAATAACATCTCCATGTGGGATGTGATGCAGAATGCGGCCAAATTTGGTTATCGCGCAGGAACACTCGAAGCGATTGAAAATTTCGTAGTGATGATAAAAAGCTTTGCCAGTATGCTTCAGAATAAAAATGCTTACGAAGTAGCGATGCATGTAGGGAAGCAAACAAATATTGTTAAAGAACTTTTCAACGATAAAACCACTGAAGGGCTTGCACGGTTCGAGAACATACAGGAATTGCTGAACTCAATCAAACAATGGGTGGATGATGCACAGAACAGGTCGCAGATTGACGAAGGCGGCATTGTCATTATCAACGCTTCCCAGGACACAGAAAAAGGAGCGACAGATCTTGGTTCTTATCTTCAGCAAATTACGTTGCTCACAGACGCAGATGAAAAAGACCCGAATGCTGACACAGTAAAACTAATGACCATCCACGCCGCAAAGGGATTGGAGTTCAGTTGCGTATTTGCCGCCGGATTAGAAGAAATGCTTTTCCCAAACGCCATGTCCATTAACACCCGCGAAGAACTGGAAGAAGAAAGAAGATTGTTTTATGTAGTCATCACCCGTGCAAAAAAGAAACTATGGATTACGTATGCAAATACGCGTTACCGTTTTGGAAGCATCGTGCAAAATGAACCAAGCCGCTTTATCCAGGAAATCCCTGACCAGTTTCTTGACAGAAGCTTTGCAGGTGGCGGCGCACGCAACCAGAGCAATAACGGATGGCAGGCTGGCTCTGCATTCGAAAGGATGAACCGGGGGTTTGGAAATGGGAGTCGGTCTTTGGACGGCGAACGACGGGCGACGGAAAGCAAGCCATCCTATCTTACGCCAACGACCCGTCAGCAATTTGCGGTCAACCATGTCCCATCAAAAAATTTTGTGGCAAGCGACACTTCTAATTTACAGGCTGGCCAAAAAGTAGAGCACCAGAAATTTGGTTTTGGCGAAGTGATGAAAATGGAAGGCAGCGCCCATAACCCGATAGCTACCGTTAAATTTGATTTGAACGGCGAGAAAAAAATCATGCTGAATTATGCAAAGCTGAGAATAGTGGAATGAAGATTACTTAAAATGCAAATATACTTTTCAACTAATCGACCTTTCAACTTATACCGCTTTCTTCAATTCTTCAACCGTTTTCTTTTCGCTGCCTACAAAAATTTTGTTATTTAAAATAGCTACTGGCCTTTTTAAAAAAGTATATTCCGTCAGGATATAATCGCGATAATCATTTTCGCTGAGGCTCTTATCTTTCAGCCCAAGCTCTTTGTATTTCAATGCCCTGCGGCTGAAAAGCGCTTCATAGCTACCTGCCATTTTTTTCATTTCATCCAATTGCGATGCAGTTATCTTTTCCGTTTTGATATCCTGCAATTGAAATCCTTTCTTTTTGGCCTCTGTGTCTTTCAATATTTGATTACAAGTGCTGCAAGTGGAAAGGCAATAAATTTTTTTCATATCCTACCTTTTTTATTAAAGCCAAAAAATTGCACAGAAAAGCACAAAATCTGAAACTTTTATCTGGGAAAATCGGTGTAATCGGTGGCTTCTAAATTATCCTTCTTAATTTCAACTATAAATAAAAATAGTATGAAAAAGATAAACCTGATTTTGTTTTTTGTGTTTACTTCGTCTATTCTGTTCGCCCAATCAGCAGATGAACTGGCGATAAAAAAACTAATGGGCGACCAAACAAGCGCCTGGAACAAAGGCAGCATTGATGATTTTATGAAAGCTTACTGGAACGATGATTCGCTTACTTTTATCGGTCATGGAGGTATTACATATGGCTATAATAACACGCTAAATAACTACAAAACCAATTACAACGATGCTTCCAAGATGGGGAAATTGTTTTTCGCTTTAATCAAAATAAAAAGGCTTTCGCCAGAATATTATTTTGTAACTGGCAAATGGTTTTTGAAAAGAAGTGCCGGAGACATAGGCGGGTACTACACTTTGCTGTTCAGGAAAATAAAAGGGCAATGGCTGATTATAACAGACCACACCAGCTAACTTTGCCCCTGCAATTCTAAACTAAATTTTATGGCTCTCATTCTTATTGGTCTAATCATATTTTTAATCGGTGTAGCGTTGAACCGCGCAGACGACTACATAAAAAAATTTGCAGGCACGGTGCGCATTGTCGGGTTGCTTTTCTTGGTATTAGGGATTTTAATTTCATGCATAGTACAGATTGATGCTGGCGAAGTAGGTGTAAAAAAACTATTCGGGAATGTTCAGTCCGATGTGCTGCCAAGCGGCCTGCATTTCATCAGCCCGTTGTATGATATTGAAAAGATGGACATCAAAACGCAAAATTATACGATGAGCGGCGTGCATGATGAAGGCGCTAAACAAGGTGATGATGCGATCCGTGTGCTGACAGCGGATGGCCTGGAAGTAACTATTGACCTAACGGTGTTGTACAAGGTGCTGCCATCCGAAGCGCCGGATATTATTAAGGAAACTGGTATTGATTATACTGATAAAATTGTGCGACCGCTAACCAGGACGAAAATCCGCGACAATGCCGTTTATTATGATGCTGTTTCGTTATATTCAACTAAACGTGATGAATTTCAACAACGCATTTTTAAAAGCATTGATGCTGATTTTAAGAAAAGAGGCTTGATATTGGAACAATTGCTGGTAAGAAATATCACCTTGCCGCAAGCAGTTAAGACTGCCATCGAACTAAAAATAAATGCCGAACAGGAAGCGCAGAAGATGCAGTTCGTACTGCAGAAAGAAAGGCAAGAAGCAGACCGCAAGCGCATAGAAGCACAGGGCATTGCCGATTACCAGCACATCATCAGCGAAAGCCTCACCGATAAGCAATTGCAATATGAGCAGATAAAAGCAATGAAAGAGCTTGCCGCTTCAGCCAATGCAAAAATGATCATCATGGGAAAAGGCGGCGCTCCCATTATTCTGGATGGAAAAAATCAGTAAATATTTTGGCCACAGATTCATAGATTTTCACAAAAAAAATTTCTATCCTGCGAATCTGTAATTAAATAAAATCACCCGTGAGGGAATTTCTTTTTCCACGTTCTGTAATAAAACCTGATCAGCAAAAACAAACTGCCCAAAAGAAAAATATAGAAAATGATATTGCCCGTTGAAATTTTCCTGTTCACAAATAGCAATCCGAAATAGATGCCCAGCGTCATATTCAGCATCAGCCAGAAAAGGCCAAGGAAAAGCGAAGAAACAATCCTTTTTAAGAAATCTTGTACTTCAGGTTCTAAGCCGCTCATTTATTATTGAGAATTTTTTTCACAAATTAGCCGAAAATCGAATTGAACCACAGAGAAATAGAGTTCCACACAGAAATTTTCTCTTCGTGGTTAAAAAATATAGGATGAAGGTTAACGCCAAAAAAACTCACAAATCGAAGCTCACAATCTTATTATCATTCTAATTCACCAGCATTTTCCTGAACTCTGACGAATCGCCATTGAATACATTGAAATCAACTTTTGTAAACACACCATTCACCCTGCCTCCTTCGCTGTGCTGCCAGAAATTCCAGGCACGGTAAATGCGGGGCCTTTCTTTCTGCAGGTAATGTGCGACCCACAAAGGGTATTTATCAAAATCGTCTTTAAGATATTGTTTATAGAATTCAACATTTGTATAAATGATTGGCATAACACCGTAATAGCTGTGAACTGTTTCCATCCATTCCTGCACACGCCCGCGCAACTTATCAGAAGGAACGCCATAAGCTTGCTCAACATCTAGAACCGGCGGGAGGTCTCCCGGTTCAATGGTAACTGAATTGATAAAATTTTCTGCCTGCTCTTTCCCACTTTTAGTAGCAAGGAAAAAATGATATGCGCCTCTTACAAGGCCAGCGTTCTTAGCCTTTCTCCAATTGCGCTGGAAAAAAGCATCTTCATTGCCGAGGCCTTCTGTCGCTTTTATGAAAACAAAACCAATCTGCACATTGTTCACTCTCATTTCTTTTACAGAAGACCAGTCAATAATATTCTGGTATTTTGATACATCAATTCCGTGGATGGAATAATTAACAGGAATATCTATCCCAAACTCGGGATAACGAATGAAATGTGTCCTTCGCTCCAGCCACCAGCCGTAACCAATAAAACAAGCCATTGACATTATCGAAGCAATCAATATGATGAATAGAGTTCTCCAGATTTTGCTTTTTTTTTGAGCCATAGCGAAAGTGCAAATATAAATCCGCAGAATGCAAATGAAACAATAATCAGTCTAAAATCAGAAAGGCAATCATGAGCGGCTTTTTATCCCGCTTTGTTGACGTAATGAAGAATGACACGGCAGAGGTCATCGGGGTTAAATGGCTTTACAACGATATCATTTAGCCCTGAAGCGTATGCTTCGCTTTCCACTTCCTTTGGGGCACTTGCAGTGAGTGCGATAATCGGGACTGTTTCGCCATTTTTACGAAACTGTTCAGTGGCTTTATAGCCATCCAGCACTGGCATGTGGAGGTCCATCAATATCAATTTGTGCTTGCCTGTATCAAACTTATCCAATGCTTCCTGCCCATTGGCAGCGACATCCACATGTGCTCCTTTCCCTTCAAGTATGGTTTGCGCAACGAGCACGTTCATAACATTATCTTCTACCAATAATATAGAAAGGCCTTGCAATATTTCGGGGGTTTTTTCAACCTGGATAACAGCGTTATTTTCATTGAGGTTCTCCGGGCAACGCACAAATGTCTGGGTAAAATAAAAGACGGATCCTTTTCCCGGCTCGCTCTCCAGTTTCAACTCCACACCTTGCAATTCCAAGATCTTTTTAGTGATAGCCAGCCCAAGCCCTGTTCCCCCATAACTGCGAGATGTAGATGAATCGGCCTGAGTAAACCGGTCAAAGATGATCAGTTGTTTATCGTTCCTTATCCCTATGCCTGTGTCTTTCACCCTCACTGTTACAGTTGCGGATGATTCGCTGAAAGCGTCGGCATTTATGGATACCTCAACACCTCCTTTTTCAGTAAACTTAATGGCATTGTGGGCCAGATTGTTGATGACCTGACTTATGCGGGTCGGATCTCCCATCAATTTTTTGCACAATCTCTCATCTACGGATAATCTCAGTTTGATTTTCTTTTCATCTGCGCCCGCCCTAAGCCCGGCAATAATATTGCCTGCTATGGAAGACAAATCCATTGGGATACTTTCAAAAACAATCTTACCTTCTTCTATTTTAGTATAATCAAGGATATTATTTACAATAGACATCAGATTGTTTGCAGAAAAAAAAAGCACATCCAGATTTTGCTTCTGATCTTCACGTGGCGTATTGGCTTTTAACAAATGCGTCATGCCGATTACCGCATTCAGAGGTGTCCTGATTTCATGCGACATGGTCGAAAGAAATTCAGCTTTTGCATTAAGCCCCTGTTGAGCCTGTAGAGTAGCTAATTTGAACGAATGGGCAAAACGCTGAGACAAAGCAAGAGACTGAAGGAAGAAAAAAATGATGTATGCAGCAAATACCAAAAGTTTTAACGGCGGCGCAATATCAAAATAGTTAAGGCCTGATAGAATGAAAATGGATAAAAGCACGACACTGCTTATTAAAGCATACAACGATCCTATGCGCTTATGTAAAGCAGCCTGCACATAAACATACATAGCATAACATCCAAACATCAGCATTGACCCGAGAAACGGAGAAATCAATTTTGTAAAGAAAATGGCAGGTGTCAATAAAACCATTAGAGAGAATAAGAAACATTCAAAAACCAATGTTTTTATTATGAAAATATTACAATCTTGAGCATACAAATGCAGGCTATATAGACCAAAAAAAGCGAGCGACAGTGCAATGCTCAGATATTCCAGCCGGATGGTTATAAACCAGCTTAAAGATGGGAATAAATCATGTAGTACATAAGGATCAGTTCCTATCATCCGGTAGCTGTAGCTTATACAAAAAAGGGCGAAGAAGAGAATAGCACTGTCTTGTCGCCCGAACAAATACAGACCCAGAAAAAATAAGCCGCCCATAAATAAACAGCCCGCCAGCACACACCCGTAAGCAATTTCTTTTTTGTGTTTGTTTACAATATATTCCTGATTGCCAATAATTATGTCTTTATAAACTCCCCCCTTAGCATGCCAGAAATTAGCTACTTGCAGAACGATTGAAATCGTATCAACATTTTCTGGCAAACGCACAACACGGGTCAGCCAGAACGGTTTTGATTTATCCGCTGTTGTACCGGTCTTGCCGTTCTGTCCGAGAAGCTTGCTATTGATATATAAAGCGTAAGAAGAATAAACATCAGGCACTTCAAGAGCAAGGGCCGGTCTTTCGTGCGGCAAAAGAACAGTAAGCAGATAACTGGCATAACCTTGCTGGGGAAGTGTTTTACCATTCACGGTGTCATTCTTCCATAAAGATGGGTAATGCACAAAAGTACAACTGGTTTTAAGCGTGTCACCTGGTTTTACTAATTGACCCCAGAAAAAAAGCCAATCGCCGCTTAGCGAAAAAGAACCGGAAGAAAGATTCTGGTTACGAAGATCTATTACTCCCTTATGCACTATAGGATCTTGCGCAAATGCAGACGCAAGATCAAACAATGTAAATAAGAAAAAAATGCATGCTATGAAATGGTTTTTCATCATCACCAAAACGAGATATCGGTATTATCGTGACTATTATAACGCTGATATTTCAATAAACTGATTGAAAAAGAAAAGTTATAAATAAAAAAGACATAAAAATTGATATTGTGCAAGTTTTCTTGTACAAAAAAAAGGCCATCAAATTAATGATGGCCCACAAACTATTTATAAAGTTTTTTATTATTTCACTTCCATCAGCTTAAAGAACTGGTCTAGTTGCGGCAGTATCACAATTCTTGTGCGGCGGTTTGCAGCGCGACCTTCAGGAGAATCGTTTGTTGTGACAGGTACATATTCGCTTCGACCTGCGGCAGTCATGTGCGCAGGAGGGATGCCGTATTTTTTCTCCAGAATTCTTATTACAGATGTAGAACGTTTCACGCTCAGATCCCAATTATCCAACAACTCGCCATTACTCTTAAAAGGAATATTATCAGTGTGCCCTTCAACCATAAACTCAATATCGGGCTGGTTCTTCAGCACCTGTGCCACTTTGCCCAACACCTCATTTGCCTTAGTCGTTACTTCATAACGACCACTCTTGAACAACAGTTTGTCCGAAATGTCAATATATACTACTCCCTTATCGACCTTAATATTTATATCCTTATCATCCAGGTTCCCTACAGCGCCTTTTAGATTCATCACCAATGCCATATTAAGCGAATCTTTATGAGCAATGGCTTGCTGGAGTGTTTGGATGTAAGCGTCTTTAGCTCCCAGATTCTCCAATGATTTTTTTATGCTCTCTGCCTGTGTGCTTGAGATAACGGACACGTCCTGCAATTGTTTTAGTGCCTGGTTATTGTTCTCTTTCAAAAAAGCAATTTGTTTGTTCAATGCATCAATCTCAGATTGCAGTGCTGCTTTCTTTTTTTCGTTGTCGTTGTTCAGGTCGTTACAATTTTTCAGATCGACTTGTAGCTTTGCGTAAACCCCATTCAATGAATCATATTTTGTCTGCGCTGATGCCTGTGCAGACTTGAATTTTTTATTGCTCACGCAAGAATACAAAAACACAGAGAAAATGCCTGCTAAGAAAATGTGTGAAAACTTCATATGGAATTTTTTTAAATAATAACCGTTAAATAATCATCGAAAATCTTATTTGTATAGGGTAAAGATACGCCATCAACACAAAATATTCCTTAGCTTTATTTTCACTAATATTTTTTTATGAATCGTTTACTGTGCTTAATTGCATACCTGTATTTTTGCCTGTCATCCTGTAAACTGATGGATAAAAAGAAACCTTCAGACGCGGATAACAAAAAGTTTGATCAGCTTCTTGAGAATTACTATCAAAAGCAGATAAGGCTTTTGCCACTAACTGCCACGCAAAACGGCGATAATCGATATAACGACTTGCTTCCAGTTGACTTCACTGACAGTTATAGAAGCAAGCTGAAAATGTTCTACATAAATTATCTTGACTCATTGAAATTATTTCCGCGGAAGCGCCTAAACAAAAATGATTGTGCCAGTTACGATATTATGAAAAGAGAGCTAGAAATGAATATTGAGAGATTGGGTTTTCATGAAAATTACATCCCTTTCAATCAGTTTTATGCATTGCCGCTCACAATTGGGCAATATGGAAGCGGCGCAGGAGCACAGCCATTCAAAACATTGAAAGATTATGAAGATTGGGCATCACGAGCAAGAGCATTCAGTATTTGGGTGGATAGCGCCATTATATATTTCAGGAAAGGGATTGAAGAGAATTATGTGCTGCCCCGCTCGCTGGTGTTGAAGATGATCCCGCAAATGGAAGCTATGGCAACTATTGATAAGGAGAAAAGTATTTTTTATGGTCCCGTAAAAAAGATCCCAGCCGATATTGATTCTGGCAATACAAAAAAAATCAAAGAAGCATATACAAGGCTGATCACAGATCAGATCGCTCCAGCATATAAAAAACTGGCCGATTTTTTAAAAAACGAATATTTGGCAAAGGCCCGGAGCAGTTCAGGAATAAATGCATTATCCAATGGTGAAGCATACTATGATTTTTTAGTGAGAGATCAAACCACTACTAATAAATCCCCCGAAGAGATTTATCAGATTGGGTTAAGCGAGGTAGCACGTATACGCGGCATTATGGACAGCGTGAAGGAGGCAGTTGGCTTTAAAGGCGACCTGCCTGCGTTTTTTGAATATATGAAAACTGATAAAAGATTCATGCCTTATAAAACGCCGAAAGAGGTGCTAGATGCATTTGAAAAAATTCATCAAATGATGCAGGCTAATTTGAATAAGATGTTCACGTATGTTCCAAAAACTATGTTCGAAATCAGGCAGACAGAAGCATTCCGCGCGGCAAGCGCCAGTGCTGAATATAACCAGGGCTCTGCTGATGGTACAAGACCCGGTATTTTTTATGTGCCGATTTTAGATGCGACCGCTTTCAATACTACATCGGGTATGGAATCACTTTTTTTGCATGAGGCAATCCCAGGGCATCACTATCAGATTTCATTGCAGCAAGAAGATACTTTGTTGCCAAAATTCCGCCGCTTCGGCGGCAACAACGCTTATATTGAAGGATGGGCATTGTATTGCGAATCACTGGGTAAAGAACTCGGATTGTATACAGATCCTTATCAATATATGGGTGCGCTCGGAGACGAGATGCATCGGGCTATCAGATTAGTAGTCGACGTGGCCATTCATACAAAAGGCATGACAAGGGAAAAAGCCATTAAATACATGATGGATAATGAAGCTATCAGTGAGCAGGGCGCAACTGCAGAAATCGAAAGGTATATGGCCATCCCCGGCCAGGCGCTGGGATATAAAATCGGTGCCTTGAAAATAAGAGAGCTGCGCAATAAATACCAATTCCAACTTGGAGATAAATTCAGCATCGCCGGTTTTCATAATGAAATACTGAAAGACGGTGCCATGCCTTTAGAAGTGCTGGAGAAAAAAATGGATGCATGGGCTGAAAGCGTTGACAAGTAAACTGAAATTTTAGCAAAAATCTGCTCCTTTCAAAAAATTATACCACTAACGTGGTATTGACTCGTATTGAAATTAATTGTCTCTTTACATAAAATTGGTGTAAGCAACCAGTTTTAACATCAGCTCTTTATTAGCTTTCTAATGTAGCCTGTTTCCCAGCGTGGGTTTTAATCTAATCCTGAAATCCAAAATAATTAGTTTATAAATACTAAAATAATTAGTGTGCATAAAATAATTATCCTACATTTGACGAATCAATAATTTTGAACAATTAAAAAAATATGCCATGTCTAATGCAGAAAAATTAAAGGCTCTAAAACTAACAATTGATAAAATTGACAAAGATTATGGGAAAGGCAGTGTGATGATGATGAATGAAAAAAGCCAGGAACCCATGGATGTTATTTCTACTGGTTCAATCGGGCTTGACGTGGCCTTGGGCGTTGGCGGCCTTCCTCGTGGCCGTGTTATTGAGATTTATGGCCCTGAGTCTTCGGGTAAAACCACGATCGCCACACATGTGATCGCTGAAGCGCAAAAGAAAGGTGGCATGTGCGCAATCATTGATGCAGAGCATGCTTTCGATAGTGCTTATGCGCAGAAGCTTGGCGTTGACATTGACAACTTATTAATCTCCCAACCTGATTATGGGGAACAGGCATTGGAAATTGCTGACCGACTAATATTGTCCGGCGCATTGGATGTTGTGGTAATCGACTCAGTGGCAGCACTTGTACCCAAAAGCGAATTGGAAGGAGAAATGGGAGATAGTAAAATGGGCTTGCATGCCCGCTTGATGTCACAGGCATTAAGGAAGCTCACAGCAACCATCAGCAAAACAAACACGATATGCATTTTCATTAACCAGCTCCGCGAAAAAATCGGGGTTATGTTTGGAAACCCTGAAACCACCACAGGTGGCAATGCATTGAAATTTTATGCATCGGTTCGTTTGGATATACGCCGCATGGCCCAGATCAAAGATGGCGATGAAGCAGTGGGCAATCGCGTAAAAGTTAAAGTGGTAAAAAACAAGGTAGCTCCTCCGTTTCGCAGCGCAGAGTTTGATATTGTTTTTGGAGAAGGCGTTTCTAAAATGGGTGAAATTGTAGATATGGGTGTAGAACTTGGTATTGTTCAGAAAAGTGGTAGCTGGTTCAGTTATGGAACGGATAAATTAGGTCAGGGCCGTGATACTGTAAAACAATTATTGCACGATAATCCCGAACTGGCAGCACAGATTGAGGCAAAGATTCGTGAAAAAATCAAAGAAGTTCAGGCAGCAGGATAAATTTGGATTATAATGGGTTTAGTAAGAAACCGGCTCCGCTCAGGCGGGGCCGTTGTTTTATAAGTAAGTGAACAAAATCCCTAAAATAAAAAAGGGGCGTGAATAGAAATTCAACCCCGGTTTAAAATCCAATATCCTATGAAAAACCACGGTAAAGATAATTGATGGAAATCAATTATGCAATACTATTTTGTGTTAATAGTGCTTTTTTTATAAACAACCCTTAATCAGTTCTTTAACAAATGTTCAAGAACAACATGATTATTTTCTTTATCGGCTATGCGCAGTAGATACTCCCCTTTCTCCAGCGAAGAAACATTAATCACTTGCATGCCACCTTGTAATTGTCTGCTAACAACAATTGCCCCTGCTGAATTGACTATCTGCAAGTCAGCAACATGACTTATTTCTACAATCAGCAATTTATCTACCGGATTGGGGTAAAACTTAAACTCTTCATTGCCAACTAGTCGAACTTGCAAAATATTAGAATAATAAATCCGGCCGCTACTATCAGTGCATTTGATATGGTAATAATTAACGCCGTTTCCAGGATTATTATCAATGATATCGTATTGTGCAGCCCCGGCTATTCTTTTTAAAACCCCTACCGTTTCGAAATGACTGCTATCTTTTCCGCGCTCTACAACAAAGTAGTCAATCGCACCAACACTGTCAATCACCCATTGCAGCACTATTTTATTAAAATCCCTAATTGTGTACGAAAAATGTAGAAATACAAGGGAATTAAGCCCAGCATGATTTTGCTCAGTAACAAAAGAATCGGTTGACTGCTGTGCGACAGATGCAAAGGAAATGAATCCCAATATTAAGATTAGCCAGAAGAGTTTTTTCATTAGTGTGGTCAGTAAAGCACAATGAGCTCATTAATAGCAAACTGTGTGCCGATAACAACGTGGTTATCAAAAATTAATTTTTAATAGATTGTTATAATCTTCTTAAAAACTGAATTACCTTTTCAGCTATGAACTAACAAAACAAAAAGAGGATATGCATAACCGTAAAATGTCAGCCCGCAAGCGCATTGCGCTTGTTGCCCACGATAATAAAAAAAGAGAGCTTATTGAATGGGCTGTTTACAATAAAACAGCATTATCTAAGCATCGGCTGTATGCGACAGGTACAACCGGTAAAATGCTGGAAGATGTACTAGGCCAGCCCATCACAAAATTCCTCAGCGGCCCTTTGGGTGGCGACCAGCAGATCGGCGCACGTATTGCCGAAGGCAAGATTGATGCTTTGATATTTTTCTGGGACCCGATGGAAGCTCAGCCCCACGACCCGGATATCAAAGCGTTGCTGCGCCTAGGCGTTGTATGGAACATTCCTTTCGCCTGTGATCGCGCAACCGCAGACTTTCTTCTAACGTCTCCATTGATGTATCAGGAATACGAGGTAATCGTACCAGATTATAACCAATACATCAGCCGATATACGGTGAATGAACAAAATAATCCATCATGAGAAATATTCAAAAATTATTGGTTTCCTGTATGGTAAAATAGAATAGGACATTATAAGGAAAATTATTCTTATCAAAAAATGATTAACCCCTGTTTGTTTGTAATTTCAATGGCCGCTTTATCCTTTCACTTCAATCCAAACTAAATCATTCAACATGAGAAGACTTGCACTTACATTCATTGCCGCTTCTTCCACACTATTAATTAATGCGCAAACAAAAACGCTTTCGGGTTTCGGTGATAATAGCGCCAAACAAGAATTTGCTATTGAAGAACAATTTGACAGTTACCTGAAAGCTGAAAATGTAGGGCAAGGCATAAAGGAAATGTCCGCCCGCCCGCATCACGTTGGCTCTCCCGGCGGCAAAGTCGTTGCCGATTATATTTATAATAAATTTAAAAGCTGGGGCTATGATGTGCAGATGGAAACATTTTATGTGCTCTTCCCTACGCCAAAATCACGCCTCCTGGAAATGACTGGCCCTGTAAGATTCAAAGCCACTTTAATGGAAAAGGTGTTGGCAGAAGATGCTACTTCAGGGCAAACGGACGAACAGCTTCCTCCATATAACTGCTGGTCGCCGGACGGGGATGTGACAGCCGAGCTTGTTTTTGTTAACTACGGCCTTCCTGAAGATTATGAGTATCTGCAGCGTTTAGGCATTGATGTGAGAGGAAAAATAGTGATCGCAAAATACGGTCGTTCGTGGCGTGGCATCAAACCCAAAGTTGCGCAGGAGCATGGAGCGATTGGCTGCATTCTCTATTCTGACCCAAAAGATGATGGCTATTACCACGGCGATGTATATCCGAAAGGAGCGTTTAAAAACGAATATGGCGTGCAAAGAGGCTCCGTAATGGATATGCCGGTTTATCCTGGAGATCCATTGACACCCGGTTACGGATCTACTAAAGATGCAAAGCGCATTGACAGAAAAGATGCAACCAACTTATTGAAAATACCAGTGCTCCCAATCAGCTATCATGACGCAGAACCCCTGCTGCGCTCGTTAGAAGGCCCGGTTGCTCCGGAAGATTGGAGAGGCGCTTTGCCCTTTACATATCATATTGGACCAGGGAAATCAATTGCTCATTTAAAGCTTGCATTCAATTGGGACATTAAACCGATTAATGATATTATTGCAAAATTGCCCGGGAGCGAAAGACCTGATGAGTGGGTTATACGAGGCAACCACCACGATGCATGGGTGAATGGGGCGGGAGATCCATTAAGCGGGCAAGCAGCGATGCTTGAAGAGGCCAGAGCCATTAGTGAACTGGCTAAAACCGGGTGGAAACCAAAACGCACGCTGGTTTATTGCGCCTGGGATGGAGAAGAGCCGGCTCTGTTAGGCTCTACGGAATGGGTGGAGCAGCATGCGGATGAATTGCAGCAGAAAACGGTGGCTTACATAAATTCTGATGGCAATGGACGAGGGTATTTGGGTGTGGAAGGATCACATGCGTTAGAGCCATTTGTCAACGAAGTGGCAAGAGATGTAATTGATCCTGAAACAGGCATTAGTATTTTAGACCGCAGAAGGGAAGTTGATATCATTGCCGCAGGCAAAAATGGGAAAAGCAAAAAGGAATTACTAAGCAAGAAAACTATCAGCATCGGCGCGCTTGGCTCCGGCTCCGATTTTTCTCCATTCATTCAGCATCTTGGTATTCCTTCATTCAATTTCGGATTTGGTGGAGAAGACCCCGGAGGAGAATACCATTCTATTTACGATTCCTATGACGACTACCGCCGCTTTAAAGACCCGAGCTTTATTTATGGAGTCGTATTGGCCAAAACTGCTGGCCGCACTGCGTTGCGCCTGGCAGATGCAGACGCGCTGCCTTTCGATTTCAAATCTTTATATAAAACATTGAGCGGATACGCAACAGAATTGATTTCTATGACAGATCAGTTACGTGAGGCTACGGCTTTGGAGAACCAGCTTATCAGAGAGAAATATTACAACAATACTATTGATACTGCACAAAAATTACTTCCTCCTTTTCCTAAGGATGAAGTCCCCTTCCTGAATTTTGCAAGCATGCAAAATGTATTGGCAGAGCTTGAAAAAACGACCACTCATTTATCTGACGCTATTGCAAAATCTAAATTGGATGCATCCAAACAAGATGAGGTAAATAAATCTTTATACAAAGCCGAGCAAAAATTATTGTCTGATAAAGGTCTTCCCCGCCGCGGATGGTATAGGCACAGCATTTACGCACCAGGGTTTTACACGGGTTATGGCGTGAAAACGCTGCCCGGCATTCGTGAAGCAATCGAACAAAGAAATTGGAAGGAAGCGCAGGAACAAATTGAAATTGACGCTGTCGTTCTAAAGGGCTTTTCTGAATATCTTGATAATATTAGCAAAAGCATTCAATAAGTCTTATTTCTTACAAAGGGCACAAGGTTTAAATGCATTTAAACCTTGTGCCCTTTGTATTCGTTGTTATCCTTGTGTGAAATAAATTAAATTTGGGCTCTCAAATTCTATTATGCCATTTCAAATACATTCACAATATGCTCCTGCTGGCGATCAACCGCAAGCAATCAGTCAATTAGCGGAGGGTATTTTGAGTGGCGAGCAGTACCAAACATTGCTTGGCGTAACAGGATCGGGCAAAACTTTCACCATCGCCAATGTTATCCAGAATGTCCAACGGCCTACGTTAGTGCTTACTCACAACAAAACTTTGGTGGCGCAATTGTATGGCGAATTCAAACAATTTTTTCCTGATAATGCGGTTGGCTATTTTGTTTCTTATTACGATTATTATCAGCCCGAAGCTTATATGCCAGTAAGCAATACTTACATTGAGAAAGATCTTTCTATCAATGAAGAATTGGATAAACTTCGTCTGCAGGCCACTGCGCAATTATTGACCGGAAGACGAGATATTATTGTCGTCGCTTCTGTAAGTTGCATTTATGGTATCGGAAATCCGACTGATTACGAAAATGGCATTATTCGTATTCATCAGGGGCAAACTATTTCGAGACAGGGCCTTCTTCATTCACTCGTCAATTCTCTGTACAATCGCAGCCAGGGTGATTTTACACGCGGCACTTTCCGTGTCAAGGGCGACACGATTGACATAAACCTTCCTTATGTTGATTATGGTTACCGCATCAGTTTTTTTGGTGATGATATTGAAGAAATAGAAAGCTTTGACGTGAATACCGGCAAGCGCATTGGCAAAATGGAAAATGCTGCCATCTTTCCTGCTAATTTATATATCGCTCCGAAAAATATGCTGCAGCAGATTATTTATGAGATACAGGATGAAGTCGCCGCACAGGTAAATTATTTTAAAAGCACTGGAAAGTACATTGAAGCGCAGCGTTTAAGCGAGCGCGTTAATTATGATATTGAAATGATCCGGGAGTTGGGGTATTGCAATGGGATAGAAAACTATTCTCGTTTTTTTGACCGCCGTATGCCCGGTACGCGACCTTTTTGCTTACTGGATTATTTCCCGAAAGATTTTTTATGCGTAATTGATGAAAGCCATCAAACGATTCCTCAGGTGAGCGGGATGTACGGCGGGGACAGAAGCAGGAAATTGGTATTGGTAGATTATGGTTTCCGCTTGCCTTCTGCTCTTGATAACCGGCCTCTGAATTTTCATGAGTTTGACTCTTTGCTGAACCAAACCATTTTTGTTTCCGCGACTCCTGGCGAATACGAACTCGAAAAAACCGGTGGCATTGTGGTAGAACAGGTAGTTCGCCCAACCGGCTTACTGGAGCCACCTATTGAGATTCGCCCGAGCTTGAACCAAATTGATGATTTGCTGGATGAAATTGATAAACGCATAACCAAGGGAGACAGGGTCCTTGTTACAACGCTAACTAAGCGCATGGCCGAAGAGATGGATAAATACCTGCATCGCATCAACATCAAATCAAAATACATTCACAGCGAAGTAGATACTTTAGAACGGATTGAAATACTAAGGCAGTTGCGATTGGGAGAAATTGATGTGCTTGTCGGGGTTAATCTTTTACGTGAAGGATTGGATTTGCCCGAAGTTTCATTAGTTGCAATTATGGATGCCGATAAGGAAGGATTTCTAAGGAACGAGAGATCGCTGACCCAGACGGCTGGCCGTGCTGCAAGAAATGTAGATGGATTGGTTATTTTTTATGCCGATAAAATAACTGAAAGCATGCAGCGCACGATTGACGAAACCAAGCGGCGCCGCGAAAAACAAGTTGCATACAATATTAAGTATAACATTACACCAACTACTGTAAACAAATCCAAAGAGCAGGTCTTCGCACAAACTTCTGTGCTCGACATAAAAGGGTTCAATTCAAAAAATCCATACGCTATCCATTCAGATGAAGACTTGGTGACAGTTGCTGCTGAAGATCAGGAACAATACAAAACCATTCCTCAAATGGAAAAAGCCATTTCGAAAATTAAAAAAGAAATGGAAAAAGCAGCCCGGGATCTGGATTTCATGGAAGCAGCCCGCTTGCGCGATGAAATGTTCAGGCGACAAAGAGAATTAGAAGCAATGAAATAATCAACCATTGAAATTTTAATTCGCTTTCTTTTAAAGAAATACTTTCACGAAATTTTTTTATAAAAAACAATATTAATCGCAAGCTCCCGTTTATATATCTGGTACAATAATCAAAATTCAAAATCCAATACTATGGGAAACCCATACCGTAAACTATTCAATCTATTTGCATTCTCATTGCTCGCGTTTGCTATTTATCTCAATTTCATACACACAGATGATGACGATAATGTGAACACAAAAAGCGCTGCCACTTACGTGCAGGCAGTCTCTAATCAACCTAAGCAGGCTGTGGCTATTGAGAACACAAAGCCTTCAAGAGTGAAGAAGAACTAAGAGAATAGTCGTTCAACAACAGAAAATAATTGTAAAACCATCCCGCAAAGAAGGCGGGATGGCTTTTTGTTGCCTGCCAGAAAAGGAATTACTTAACTTAGCAGCAATGGTTCGATCATCAATTTTCGTGAGCCAGTTAAAAGCTATGGAAAAAAAATTATTCCTTCTGGATGCGATGGCACTTATTTTTCGTGCATATTATGCACTTATCCGAAATCCGCGCATCACTTCAAAGGGCCGTAACACGAATGCACAATTCGGGTTCGTAAATACATTAGTAGACCTAATCACTAACCAAAAGCCATCGCATATGGCGGTTTGTTTTGATACACAAGCTCCTACTGAGCGCCACACCGATTTTGCAGATTATAAGGCTAACCGCCAGGAAGCTCCGGAAGATTTAATAAGCGCTATACCGGATATAAAAAAAATCATCCGTGGTTTTAATATACCTATTATGGAGCTTGATGGATATGAAGCAGATGATGTTATTGGTTCTCTTAGCAAACAAGCTGCAGATGCTGATTATGAAGTGTTCATGGTAACACCTGACAAGGACTACGGCCAACTAGTTTCTGAAAAAATAAAAATTTATAAACCTCCTTATCAGGGTGGCAACATAGAAATATTAGGGCCTAAAGAAGTTTGTGAGAAATGGAACATCAAAGACGTTTCGCAGGTTATTGATATACTCGGTTTGATGGGCGATTCAGTGGACAATATCCCGGGCATTCCAGGCATAGGCGAAAAGACGGCTGCCAAATTGCTGGCAGAATATGGCTCATTGGAAAATGTCCTTGACAACGCCGACAAAATCAAAGGAGCTTTGGGAGAAAAAGTAAAGGCAGGAAAAGAACTTGCGTTGATGAGCAAAAAACTTGCAACAATTATCATGGACGTGCCTTTGCAGTTTCATGAAGAAGATTTCAGATTGAAAGAATGGGATAGAGAAGCATTGAAAGAAATATTTGTTGATCTCGAATTTAAAACTGTAGGCAAACGCATTTTGGGCGCTGATTTCAATGCATTCAATACTGTACCCGAAGGTGTTCAAACAGATTTGTTTGGGGATGCGGTTGAATCACAGGGTACAAAAACCAGGAAGCTGGAAACAAAACAAAGAGAGCAGGAAAAACAAGAAAGTAGCCAAATGAGCGAAACAACAAATATTTTAAACGCAGAAAAAAACATAAATAATACCCCACACAAATATCTTTTGATTCAAGGCAAATCAGCTATTATAGAGTTGGTTGAAAAATTAACTGCTCAAAAAGAAATCTGTTTTGATACGGAAACAACGGGCATTGATGCAAATGACGTTGAATTGGTAGGATTGAGTTTTTCTTATCAACCGGGAGAGGCTTATTATATTCCCTGTCCGCATGACCAAAATGAAACCAGAAAAGTCCTCAGGCTTTTTACTCAGCTATTCAACCAATCAAGCATAACCTGGGTTGGCCAGAATACAAAGTATGATCTATTAGTGCTTAAATGGTATGGCCTTGAATTGAAAGGGAATTTATTCGATACCATGCTTGCTCATTATGTCATTGAGCCGGAAGGTAAACGAAGCATGGATGCATTGAGCGTGCAATACCTTGGCTATGAGCCGGTGCATATTGATGAACTGATCGGGAAAAAAGGGAAAAACCAGGGCAATATGCGCGATGTGGAATTTGAAAAAATTAAGGAATACGCTGCAGAAGATGCGGATATCACGCTTCAGTTGAAAAAAGTTTTTGAGCCTTTGCTGAAAATAAGAGAGGTCGAAAAAGTTTTTGCCGAAGTGGAGAACCCATTGGTGAGAGTGCTTACTGATATGGAATTTGAAGGCGTAAAAGTAGACACAGCTTTTTTAAACGAATATTCAAAACAATTAGAAACAGATGCAAAAAAAGCGGAAGAAAATGTGTACAAGCTTGCTTCTGAGCAAGCCGGTGTTGGGCCTTTCAATCTGTCATCACCAAAACAACTAGGGGAAGTGCTTTTTGACCATTTAAAGCTTGACCCAAAAGCTAAAAAAACGAAAACTGGCCAATATGCAACCGGTGAAGATGTGCTGCTAAAGCTTTCTCATAAAAGTAAAATTGTTGAGGATATACTTGCTTATCGTGAATTGACAAAGTTAAAATCAACTTATGTAGATGCACTACCGTTGATGATTAACCGAAAAACAGGAAGAGTTCATACATCTTATGCGCAGGCTGTTGCGGTAACCGGGCGTTTGTCAAGCAACAATCCCAATCTGCAAAATATCCCTGTGCGCACAGAGCGTGGAAGAGAGATCCGCAAAGCATTTATCCCGAGAGATGAAGGACATATTTTATTATCTGCCGATTATTCACAAATTGAGCTGCGCATTGTCGCTGCCATCAGCGGTGACCCTGCAATGTGCGATGCTTTTAAAAGTGGCAAAGATATCCATACAGCTACCGCTGCAAAAGTTTATAATATAGAGGAGCAAAGTGTTACAAAGGAAATGCGCTATAAAGCCAAGAGCGTGAACTTCGGTATTATTTACGGTCAGGGCGCTTTTGGTCTTGCCGATAACCTTGGTATCAGCCGGACAGAAGCAAAAGAGATAATTGATAATTACAAAAGGCAATTCGCAAATATTCAAAAGTACATGGATGATACCATCAATTTTGCGCGTGAGCATGGCTATGTGCAAACACTTATGGGGCGCAAGCGCTGGCTGAAAGACATCAACAGCGCAAATTTCACGGTTCGTGGCTTTGCAGAACGAAACGCTATCAATTCCCCAATACAAGGAACTGCTGCTGATATGATAAAACTGGCCATGATAAAAATTCATCAAAAATTCACTCAAGAAAATTTTAAATCAAAAATGATTTTACAAGTTCATGACGAATTGGTTTTTGATGCTTTGAAAGAAGAAGCAGAAATCATCAAGCCAATCATTTTGGACTGCATGAAAATCGCATTGCCCCTTCCGAATGGAGTACCTGTGGAAGCAGAGATCGGAGCTGGCGAGAACTGGCTGGAAGCTCATTGACGCTCTGATGAAAAATAAAAAAGCTCAAACTGCGTTTGAAAATGTTAGCTATACAATGTAAAAGGATGGCTGAAATAGATTGAGGGCGCAAACACTTAGGAAACAAGAAATAACCGGCTATTCAGAGGATTTAATGTATGCGGTAAGGAAAAAATCAGGAACTGGAAATAAATCAGATAAAACTTGCATTTTCTTGCAGCTAGTGTGATCTAAGTTTTTAAACTCATTAATTAACATTTCGTTTATAAACATTAACCAAAAAACAAAGTCTTTAAAAAGATTGCGGTATGCTGTTTTCATAATTTTACATTAAACAGGTTACCTCTGATCTATTCAAGAACACTAAACGTTTTAACATGAAAATTTTCACACGCATAATTGTATTAATGTGCAGCGCATTGTTTGCCATTGGGACATCAAAAGCTGCGCAGGATGAATGGCCAAAAACAATCACTGCCTCGGATGGCTCTATCATAAAAATTTATGAGCTGCAACCTGAATCTTTCAAAGGCAATATCCTTAAAGCCCGTGCAGCTATTTCTGTTTTGGAAAATGGAAAGTCAGATCCGACTTTTGGGACGTTCTGGGCTGTTGCAACAGTAGAAACAGACAGGGATAATAGAAGAATTAACATACAGTCTGTTAAGGTGCCTAACATAAAATTCCCCGGACAAACTGATCCTGCCATAATCAGCAGTCTAAAAACTACATTGGAAACACAACTGCCGCAGGCTGCGGGTGATATTTCTCTGGATGATATTTTAGCATCGCTGGATCAGGATCAGGAACAGGCAAAGCTGTCAAAAGACCTGAATAATAACCCACCGAAAATTTTTTATGTATCCCGTCCTTCTATTCTTGTATTGATCGATGGCGAGCCAAAAATGCAGCAAAATAAAGACTGGGGATTAGATGTTGTAGCCAACACTCCATTTACTATTGTAAAAAATAATGACGGTGTATTCTATCTCTATGGCGGCAAACACTGGTACAGTGCGCCATCAGCAACCGGCCCTTATAGTTATACCAATGATAATATCCCTCAGAACCTGCAAAAAGTGCAGAATGCCGTAGATGAAGCAAACAGCTCAAACGCAGGTTATGTTGATTCTACTTCGGCGAGCCAGCAAAACGATGTTTCTGATATTATCGTCAGCACAAAACCTGCCGAACTGATACAATCAAACGGGCAGCCAAATTTTGCACCTATTGATGGGACAAATCTTTCTTATCTCAATAATTCATCAAACGATATTTTTCTAGATAACAGCTCAAAGCAATATTACGTGCTGCTTTCCGGGCGATGGTATACGTCTGCTGTGCTTGATGGCCGCTGGCAGTATGTTGCTTCTAACGCATTGCCGGCAGACTTTGCAAAAATTCCAGAAGGTTCACCTAAGGATAATGTGCTCGCAAGCATTGCAGGCACAGATGCAGCCCGGGAGGCTGTCATGGATGCGCAAATACCACAAACGGCAAAGGTTGACAGAAAAACTGCAACTGCAAATGTCACTTATGACGGAGAGCCCAAATTTGAAAACGTACAGGGCACCGATTTGCAATATGGAGTGAACACACAATCTTCGGTTATACGTAGGGGTAACACTTACTATTCGGTAGAAAACGGTGTTTGGTTTGAATCTCAAAGCCCGAATGGCCCATGGGAAGTGGCAACACAAAGACCTGAAGAAGTTGAACAGATACCGCCAAGTTCGCCAATGTACAATCTTAAATATGTGAACATATATGACGTAACACCAGACTATGTGTATATGGGTTACACACCTGGCTATCTTAACACATTCGTATATGGCCCTACTGTGGTTTATGGAACTGGCTTTTATTACGACCCTTGGTTTGGTGGCTATTATTATCCACGCGCTTGGACTTGGGGATTCAATATGTGTTATAATCCATGGGCTGGCTGGAGCATGGGCTTTGGATACAGTTTTGGTTGGTTTCATCTTGGATTTGGCTTAGGCCGCCCCTACGGTTATTGGGGCGGTGGCTGGTGGGGGCCTTCTGTCTATCGCCCACCATATGTATGGAACAGAACCCGCGCTTACGGATATTATGGAAATAATTTTGGAAGAAACGGAAATGTATATGCGCGCAATTATTCTAATAACATTTATCGTTTCAGGAATGATGTAGTGACTAGAGATAACCGAACAAACAATATTGGCAGACCTAATAATTTCAATCGTCCCAACAATACGACAAGCTCTGGCCGAGCACCTAATAACAACAACGCAAGACCGGGCTTTAGCAATAGGCCGAACCAGCAAAACAATGTTTACTCTGACAGAAGCGGAAATGTTTATCAGCGCAACACACAGAATAACCAGTGGCAGCAAAGACAGCAAAATCAGTGGAGGCCTGTGCCTAAAACAAATAACAATCCTCAAGTGCAAAATCTGAACCGCCAGCAGCAGATGCGCGACCGAGGCCAGACACGCACACAAAATTTTCAACAGGCGAGAAGCTCAAATCCAGCTCCCGCAAGAACTTCCGGAGGAAATTCGAAACCATCTGGTGGCGGCAGAGATCGGAGAGGGAGATAAAATACTCAATAAATTTTGCAAAAGAGCATCTAATTCATATAGGATGCTCTTTCTTTTTAATAACATATCAATACTGTAATTTTGCGCCTCAATAAAGCTTAATGCCATTTAGATTAATTTATTGTTACGACGCTTATTGCGGATGGTGCTATGGATTTAGCCCTGTTATAAAAAAAATTGCAGAAGGATACCAAGACAGATTTCCCCTAGAAGTGTTATCTGGCGGAATGATCATTTCTGAAAAGCCTCAGCCCATCATTAATGTAGCAAACTATATTCAGAAGGCTTATAGAACTGTTGAAGAGTACACAGGAATTAAATTCGGCAAGGATTTTCTTTGGCATATTTTCAATCCGGACAAAAGCGACTGGTTTCTTAATTCAGAAAAATCAGCAATTGCTTTATGCATACTCAAGGACTATCAGCCAGAATTGCAGTTACAATTTGTATCAGACCTGCAATATGCATTAAATTATGAAGGACGCGATTTATGTGATGATGAAGCTTATCGCCACCTTGTTGATAAATACAATATTTCTACCGAAGAATTCTACGAAAAGCTGCATAGCAAAGAATATAGAGAAAAGGCTTATTACGAATTCTCTTTGGTAAAACAATTGCATGTGACCGGATTCCCCGCATTGCTCATGCAGGTCGGCAAAGCAAAATTCTATTCACTTGCAGAAGGATTTACAGATTATGGGACTCTAAAAGCAAGGATCGAGAATTTGCTCAGCGAAGTTTCTGTCAACTCCGATAATTCTCAACCAAAGTCTTAATTGCCTCTTAATTGCCTGATTAAATCTTTAACCCTGCTATTTCCTTTTTTCGCTTTAAATTGCACGTCCTTTAAAGCATTTATATTATGGAATACAGTAAAATTGTAGCAGTAACTGGTTTGCCAGGTCTTTATGAATTATTGAATAGTAAAACGGATGGAGCAATTGTCCGTTCGCTGGATGATAAAACCACAAAATTTGTTTCGAGCCGGATTCATAATTTTTCACAACTTGAAAGCATTGAAGTTTTCACGAAAAGAGAAAATGTCAATCTTGTGGAGATACTTAAAGCCATTGATTCAAGCAAAGAAAAATTGCCGGATGAAAAAGACAATACCGCGTTGAAAAATTATTTTGGCAAAGTATATCCTGACTTGGATTTTGATCGTGTTTACAGCAGCGACCTAAAAAAAATGATCAAATGGTTCTCCGTCTTAAAGAATAATGATGTAGAAATCAAATTGTCAGAACCCGCCCCTGAAGAAGAGCCCCTTCAAGTTGAAGAAATAAAGAAAGAAGAAGTGGTTCCAGAAGAAAAGCCTGTAGCAAAACTTAAAAAGGCAGCGACAAAAAAGCCAAAAGAGGAAGAAGAGAAAAAAGAATCACCCTCTGAAACAAAGATTAAAAAAGCCGCCCCGAAAAAGAAAAGTGAAAAATAATATTTGATGAGTTACAGCGCAGATATTAAAAAACCAGCAAGGCATTTTTTGCCAGAGACATTTTCAGTTACTGAGTGGAATGAGCTTAAGCCTTATTACAAAAATCTTGTTGAAAGAGAAATCTTATCTAAGCAAGACCTCGAAAAATGGCTCAAAGACATGAGCGAATTGGAAGCTGTGGTTAGTGAAGATATTTGCTGGCGTCAGATCCGCATGACCTGCGATACAGAAAACAAATCGCTTGAAGACGCTTTCAACTATTTTGTGATACAGATTCAACCGAAAATTCAGCCTTACGCTGACCAACTGAACCGTAAGCTGATCAATTGCCCCTTCACAAAAGACCTTGATAATGAAAAATATTTTACCTACCTGCGCTCCGTCAAAAAAAGTATTGATTTGTTCCGCGAAGAAAATATCCCTTTACAGGCAGAGCTAAGCGTGCTTGGCCAGCAATACGGCGTTATCTCAGGTAAAATGAGCGTACAGGTTAACGGGCATGAATATACGCTGCAGCAGGCTGGCAAGTTTTTAGAGAGCGGGGATAGAGGTTTACGAGAAGAGGTTTACAGGAAAGTGCAGGAAAGAAGATTGCAAGACAAAGATGTACTTAACAATCTGTATTCAAAGCTTATTTCGATACGTCATCAGGTTGCATTGAATGCTGGGTTTAAAAATTATCGTGATTACAAATTTATTGAGCTTGGCCGTTTCGATTATACAAAGGAAGACTGTTTTCAGTTCCACGAATCAGTAAAACAATATGTGCTTCCGCTAGCAAATTTACTGAATGAAAAAAAACGCAAAAAGCTCGGGCTGGAAACGCTCAGGCCATGGGATACAGAAGCAGAGCCTGCAGGAAAAAAACCACTGCACCCGTTCAAAACAGGCGATGAATTAATCGAAAAAACAATTGCTTGCTTCAATCAACTCAATACTTTTTTTGCAGATTGCCTCAGCACAATGAAAAAAATGGGTCGGCTTGATCTGGAAAGCCGGAAAGGCAAAGCTCCCGGAGGTTACAATTGCCCTTTAGCCGAAACAGGCGCTCCGTTCATCTTTATGAATGCTGCCGAGCAAATGCATGACGTGACTACAATGGTTCATGAAGGTGGCCATGCGATCCAATCTTTCCTTACGCATGATCTGGAGTTGAGCGCTTTCAAAGAATACCCAATGGAGATTGCTGAAGTGGCAAGTATGGCAATGGAATTGCTTACTATGGATGAATGGCATGTTTTTTTTGACAACAAAGAAGATTTGCAGCGAGCAAAAGAACATCAGCTCGAAAGGGTGATCACCGTTTTCCCTTGGATCGCCATTATTGATAAATTCCAGCATTGGGTCTATGAGAACCCAAATCACACGATCGAAGAGCGTGAGAAAAATTGGATGGAAATACTGAAATCATTTTCTTCTACAGTAATTGACTGGAGCGGTCTTGAACAATACAGGAAGTTCGGATGGCAAAGGCAATTGCATTTATTTGAAGTGCCATTCTATTATATTGAATATGGCATTGCTCAGTTAGGTGCTCTGGGCTTATGGATGCAGTACAAACAAAACAAAACTGCAACATTGGAAAACTACATCAAAGCGCTAAGCCTTGGAGGCACAAAAACATTGCCGGAGCTCTATAAAGCAGCCGGGCTGCAATTTAATTTCTCGGGGGATTATATTAAAAAGCTGATGGAATTTGTTCGAAATGAGATTGATAGTTTATAGAAAGAAACTGAAAATTTCAATAGAGCCGCGAAATCTGTTTTTTAGATTATACTTTCAAAAGCTATCTTTGTATAACAAAAATGAAGGCAGAAAATTGTTTCTGCTCTCTTTTTAAAATAGCTACTAATCAGAGCCTTTACCAAAAGTCCCGGTGTTTCTACATCGGGGCTTTCTTTTTTTAGAATCCTATTTGCATTCTTTGCAAACGCCGCTTATCACTACATCAACCTGCGTAGATGTAAAACCTTTAGGAAGCTTAACTGCAGGGATAGTCACATTTTCCAGGCACACAGTATTTCCGCATTCATTGCAAATAAAGTGAACATGATCATCGTGATGATGGCCTTCTGTACATTCATCTTTGCACAAAGCATACAGAATGGAATTATCAGCAGTGGGTATGTTATGAATAATGCCCTTTTCCATAAAGGCTTGTAATGTGCGATAAACAGTAACCCTGTCAAATTTTTCTCCTGCTTTCTGTTCTATATTTCCGTGAGATAACGCACCGGCATTATTAAGGAATAATTCAAGTATTTTTTTTCGCCCGGCAGTCACACTGAGCATGTTTCTCTTCAATATGTCATCAATATTTGTTTCCATTTCATGAAAAATTAAGGCACAAAATTAATATCAGTTTCCGTTGCTTTTATACAACGAGTTTGCAAATCGGGAATTACCGATTGGTTCTTTCAGCAAATAGCTTATATCTTTCTTCAATTCATCCAATTCATCTTTCTTTAGTCCATCGTAAATTTTTCTCACACGACTGCTTTTGTCAACCAGCGCAAAAAACTGAGTGTGTATAAACTGATCGCTGATATTCTCTTTATTATTTTTTACATCATCGAGCAGATAGCTTACTCTTGCAGCATTATACAAATTTTGTTTTGTGCCGGTTAAAAAAAACCATGTTTTAGAATCTGCACCCAGCGAGTCTGCATAGTGCTTCATGCGGCTAACACTATCCGTACCCGGATTCACAGTGTGAGATAAGATAAGAAAATCGGGCGTATTTTTATAAGCCTGAAAAATATCTTTCATATTGTTATTCATCTTGGGGCAAATGCCCTTGCAGGTAGTGAAAAAATATTCTACTACGCAAACTTTACCTGCAATATCTTTTTCCGTGATCGTTTTTCCATCCTGGCTTGTAAAAGAAAATGGCTGCACATAACTCAAGACTGGCAGCTTAACATCGCCATAACCTGGGATTATTTTTGTTAGCCCTATATAAAAAAGAACAAATAAGACTGCAAAAAATCCGGTATAAAAAATCGGCTTCCTACTCATAAATAAATAACAATTGAATGTGATGCAAAGTTAGCACTGCATCAACTATCATCAGTTTTTATAAAAAAATTAATTTCCAATTATGCAACAGTGTTGCATTTTGTATATTTTTGCCTTCGTTAAATGAGATTCAAAATCAATAGGGACGCATTGGGCATTGGTGCTTCGCTAGCGTGTGCCATTCATTGTGCTGTGCTGCCATTGGCTTTAACAAGTCTTCCACTGTTTGGTATCAATATACTCAATAACTCTTTTTTCGAATGTTTTATGATTGGGCTGGCTTTTGTGGTTGGTCTTTATGCACTTTGGCATGGATATAAAAAGCATCACCGAAGTTTTGCGCCCGTTCTGATTTTTACCATTGGAATGTTGTGCTTGTTGGCTAAACAGCACTGGCAGGAATATGACCTTCTCATTCTTCCGTTTGCCGTAATCTCCATGATTTCGGCTCATGTTGTAAATTTCCGTTTATGCCGCAGTCAAAGACATTCCCGGCAAAACATTCAAGAAATAATTGCATGATATCATCCTTTCTGTGAAAACTCTTGCCATGTGTAGCTAATTCCTCAGTTTTCCCGATTTCAAAAACAAACAGGCCCCGGAATTGTTATTTTTGTGCATTAAACATCTGAATAATGATCAAAACAGGCAATCCGGTAATCAGCATTTACACTGAAATGACGCCGAACCCGGAAACGATGAAGTTTGTGGCTAACAAATTATTGTACCCCGGCAAAAGCATTGATTTTCCCGATGTGGAAACGGCAAAACCTTCGCCATTGGCAATTGAGCTTTTTGGCTTTCCATTTATAAAAAGTGTATTCATTGCTAGTAATTTTGTAACACTCACAAAAATTGCGGAAACTGACTGGAACGATGTGATACCTTCCATCCGGCAGTTTTTGAAAGAATATCTCGAAGAAGGAAAAACGGTTCTTAATGAAGAAGAAATTGTAGTAACTAAAAATGAAGGCAATACCGTTGGCGCAGACGATGATGATGTCGTAAAACGCATTAAGGAATTGCTGGAGAATTATGTGAAACCCGCAGTTGAGATGGATGGTGGCGCTATTCAATTTAAAAGTTATGATGAAGGCACCGTGAATTTGATGCTGCAGGGATCTTGCTCAGGCTGCCCTTCTTCAATGATAACATTGAAAGCAGGCATAGAAGGCATGATGAAAAGAATGATACCCGAAGTGAAAGAAGTAGTGGCGGAAGCTGAATAATTAGCAAATTGAAAATAATTTATATAGCTCCTTGATGGGAGCTTTTTTTATTTACTATGATTCCCGTGAATAGTTATTTTTGAAGATTATCATCATACAGGCATGCACGAAATATACCAGCAATTTATTGAAGGCATAAAGCAAACAACGTGGATTGAATTTATCGCTGTTGTTTCAGGTGTTGCCAGTGTCATATTTTCCCGAATGGAAAATATACTTGTATACCCTATAGGAATGATCAACACTATTATTTATGTATACTTATACCTGACTCATGGGCTATATGCTGATGCCTCGGTAAATTTATTTTACACAATAATGAGCATTATTGGTTGGTTTATGTGGGCTGCAAAAAAAAATGGCTATGCTAAGTTAAACGTTACAAAGTCAACGGTTACTGATTGGCTTAATACTTTAGTATTTTTCATAGTATGCTGGTTTATTCTTTTTACTTTACTAAAAAAATTTACTGATAGCACTGTTCCGCTTGCTGATGCTTTTATATCTGCTGCTGCTGCTGTTGCCATGTGGCTGATGAATAAAAAGAAGTTAGAGAATTGGGTTTGGTGGATCATTACCAATCTGGCCTCTATCCCATTAAATTTTTATAAGCACCTTGTGTTCACCAGTTTTCAATATCTCGTCTTCCTTATTTTGGCAATCATGGGATATATAACATGGAGAAAGAAAATAATGCATGCAACAACCTAAAAAAATCGTCATCATCGGCCCTGAATCAACAGGCAAAAGCACTTTGTGCGAATTGCTGGCAAAGCATTATCAAACCGGGTGGGTTCCTGAATATGCCAGAGAATATCTGTTGGCCAACGGCAAGGAGTATTCGTATGAAGATTTGCTGACAATTGCAAAAGGGCAGCTTACGCTGGAAGATGAAATGAGTTTTAAGTTTCCAGTTTCGATTTTTCCATCTCCTAACTTACCACCTATCACTCATCAAAGTCCGCCGCTTCTCTTCATAGATACCGATATGTATGTGATAAAAGTCTGGTGTGAATTTGTTTTTGGCAAATGCCATCAGTGGATCATTGATCAGATCGTTGACAGGAAATATGATTTATATCTGCTTTGTAATACCGATCTTCCGTGGGTAAAAGATGACCTGAGAGAATATCCTGATCTGAAAGTAAGAGAAAAATTATTCCATACTTATAAGGACATCCTCATAAATCAAACAATTACATGGACAGAAATAAAAGGGGCTAATGAAGAAAGGTTGCAAACAGCGATTGATGCAGTTGATAAATTGATTAAATAAAGTCCCTACTGGATCAAATCCTGAATCTCATCATCATCCTGCAGATGGTTCATTTGTGCAAGTATCCAAGGATAGCGAATGGCCACATGTTTTGAGAGCGGCTTTATCGTGTATACTTTGGGGTTAGGCATACAAGCAGCTATCATTGATGCTTCCACCCTGGTAAGGCTTTTTGCCGACTTGCCGAAATGATGACGTGCAGCGGATTCAATCCCAAATATGCCATCGCCCATTTCGCTTACATTCAGATATATTTCTAAAATCCTTTTCTTGCCCCAAATCAATTCAATCATGAACGTGAAATAAGTCTCAAGCGCTTTGCGAAACCATGACCTGCCTTGCCACAGAAAAACATTCTTAGCAACCTGCTGGCTGATGGTGCTTGCTCCATGCAATGACTTGCTTTTCTGATTATGCTTCAGGGCTTTTTCAATTGACTTAAAATCGAAACCATCGTGATCCGGGAAAAGCTGGTCTTCAGAACAAATGACCGCCAGCTTCGCATACGGCGAAATATTTTTCATGCCCACATAATCTCTCTTCAATCCGTGACCAGTGAAAAAACTTCCGAGTTGAGTAAGTGTAAAAGGAGGGTTTACCCATTTTACTATAAGAATATAAAATAACTGGAAGAAGAGCAGGAAAATAAAAATGCGCTTTATCCACCACCATGTGCGCCGAACAATGCCTTTAGTTTTCAGAGCCATCAAAAAAATTTACGGCTGCAATATACAGCGCAGAGCGCAATTGCGATTATTGCTTTTTATTAAAGTCAAGCGCCAGATAATTCAGCGTATATTTTTTCCCAATCCGGTAATATTTGTAGCGGCTTTTCATAAGCAAATAACCACCACCCACCAAGGCTGCTGCAGTTATATAACTCGTTGCTGTGAACCAGCTACCGGCTTTATCGCCTCTATACAAACCGTTCACAGCTCCCAATACAATAACACCTGCCCCTGCGACCATCATCAAAACACCATCAGCTTCATAGTTCAGCTTTTTTCGGTCTCTGCGAATGGCTTCAATTTCTTTATAATGAAATGGAAAGCCATTCACAAAAATACTGTCATTGCGTATGCTTGTTATAACGCCATCAAACCACTGGTGGTAAATGGTCTGGATGGTGATGTCCATGCCGGCAGAATAAGTTTTCACATTTTCGCCATTCTTTTCAAGCACAAGCAGGTTTGTCTGCGCCCTTGCATACATTGCCGTTATCAGCAAAAAAAGTAAAACAAGTTTCTTCATGATAAAAAAATTATTCAAACTTACGATGGACAATCGCAACCTTTTTGTTAATGCTATTGGAATTTGCCCGGAAGGAAGATAATGCTGTAAACCAAAGCAATTCCAAAGCCGATAAGAATAGTACCAGAAATTTTATTAATAATAGAAAGATTGTGAAGCGTCAACCTACTGCGCAACTTTCCTGCGGCCATTACCTTACCAACATCTGCTGCCATGTTCATCAACAGGCAAACACTGAATATCACTATGCGCTGCTCCAATGACTGGCTGATAGACAAAGCCGTTGCATTTACCAGCCAGAAGAAAATAACACTTGGATTAAAAGTATTGATGATAAACCCAGATGCAAATAGTTTCGCAAATTCCCGTTTGCCGAAACGAAAAGTTTTATCATTTTCCTCTGAACGCAAATGCACTTTCTTAAAAAAACAAAAATAAACGCCCATGGCTACCAGAAAAATGCTTCCTATATACCCAATTGCTTTTTTATATTCCAGCAACTGCTTTACCAATTCAGTAAAGGCATTGCTTAGTATAACCAATATAAAATCGCTTACCCACACGCCCGAAACAAAGCTAAACCCGCCTTTGTGACCATTATTCAAACTCTGCTTGATAATAGTAAACACTACAGGTCCAACGGATATAACCAAAAGCAATCCTAATGCAATACCTTTCAAGATGGCTTCAATCATAGCTAATCATCTAATGAGAAAAATTCAGTTGCAAATTTGACGGTACAATTTACGAAAACCGATCGCATTTTTATGGTAAGAATTATTAAACAGGTGTGACTGGTTGAAGAATGACACTACTATAAAAAAATCATTTCAATATTTTCCCTATGTCTAAAAACTGTTGCCAGTCGAGCAGCATATTTCCTTTTAATACCCGGGGAAATTTGTGCTGTCCGCCGATTTTGCCTTTCAGTTGCATGAATTGCATGAATTTTTCTTCCGGCAAAATTTTTACTTGAACATCCTTCAGCGCATTTTCTCTTTCCACGGCATAATCGTCATTCAGTTCTCTCAACTTTTCATCAATTTTTTTGCGCACCATTTCCGGGTCTGCCTTATCATCACTTGCAAGCCACCATTGGTGCGCAAAAAACAAGCCACGCGGAACTCCAGCCACCGTAAACTCAGGAATAGAGATATTAAGCTCCTCGCTAACCAATTGCACCGCCTTATTCATATTGTCAACGCTCAGGTGCTCGCCAACCAAACTTAAGTAATGCTTTGTACGGCCAGTAATGATGATCTCACATCTATCCTTATCCGTAAACCGGATGGTATCACCAATCAGATAACGCCATGCACCCGCACTGGTGCTCATGAGCAATGCATAATCTTTCCCTTCCTCCACTTCATGAATCAGCAGCGATTCCGGACTCTCAACGAGATTGCCTTCATTGTCAAAGTTCTTATCATCAAAAGGAACAAACTCAAAAAAGATATGCTGATTTGTTACCAAATGCATGCCCTTAGCATGCTGCCTGTCCTGATAAGCGATGAAACCTTCCGAAGCGAGATAAGTTTCAATATAAGTTATCGGTTTGCCCAACAATTTTTCAAACCCTTTTTTATAGGGCTCAAGAGAGACACCACCATGCACAAAGAAAGCAAGGTTAGGCCATATCTCATGGATATTATTCAGATTGTATTTCTCAATAATCTTTTCCATACAAATCTGTATCCACGCAGGCACGCCTACTACAAACCCGATATCCCAATTAGGTGCCTGTTTTACTACCATCTCAATTTTTTTATTCCAGTCTTTGGTGCGTGCAATTTTTTTTCCGGGCTTATAGAAAGGCGAGAACCAGAAAGGAACTTTCTTTGCCGTAATTCCACTCAAGTCGCCTGCGTAATAACCGGGGCCTTTTTGCAAGTCTGTTGTGCCGCCAATCATAAGCCATCCCTTGCTCAGGCTTTTCACGGGGATATCGCGATAGGTGCGTAGCGTGAGCAATTGCCTCACCATAGCAATTCGGTTGCCACGTAAAAGATCTGCTGTGATGGGAATGAATTTGCTTCCCGCTTCCGAAGTGCCGGAGCTGAGCGCATAATATTTTATTTTGCCGGGCCAACAAACATCTGCATGTCCTTCAAGCGTTCTGTGCCACCACTGAGTATAAATTTTATTGTAATCAAAAACAGGCACCAGTTCCTGAAATTTTTTTTCTGTATACCTGCTCAATAAAATCTCATCAAAGCGGTATTGTTGGCCAAACTCAGTGAATCGGGCTTTCTTAAGTAGCTTTCTTAATACCTTAACCTGCTGCCTCCTTGCGGATTTTTGGGGAAGGCGCAGTGCTTTTGCAAGAGAGTTGGGCAATTGGATATCAATAAGCGCCATTGAGGATTTATGGTTGTGGGTGTAATCAAAATTAAGGTATTGGGATGAGATAAGGGGTGATGAATATGTAAATACGTTTGATGGTATTAACCAACAAATGCCGTCGCCTCTATCTCTATCAGATATTCCGGGCCTATTAATCCTTTCACTTCAATCATAGATGTGCATGGCCGTATGTTGCTGAAAAATTCGCCATGCGCTTTGCCATATTCTTCCCAGCGGGCAATATCAGTCACGAACATGCGTGTGCGAACCACATCTTTCAAAGAAGAATTGGCACGTTCCAGTATCTGCTCTATTTTTTTAATAATGAATTTAGTTTGCTCATAAGCACTGGTTCCACCGATAAGGTTATTTTGTTCATCAACAGCGACCGTTCCTGTCACTTCAATTACGTTTCCAATCTTGACTGCGCGGCTGTAGCCTACTATCTCTTCCCATTTGGCGCCGCTTGAATAGTTAACGCGATCCATAAAGTTTATTTTACTTCAATATTTTCTGCACTGATAATAGATTCGCTGTTCAATCTTAGATAAACCTGCGCCACGGTCACCACATCTTTCTGGCAGTAAGTGACAATGCGCTTAAAATCTCTTTCTTTCCAGTAAACATCCGCCACCATGCTGCCATCAATATCGTCTTTGGGAGTAGCAACATTTAAAGTTCGCGCCAGCAAATTCAACGATGTATAATTTTTATAATCGCCAAACTTCCATAGTTCGAGTGTATCAATATGCGTTACATCCCAAGGCTTTTTACCCGAGATTTTTAATATAGATGGGATAGAAATATCATTAATGACCATGCGCCTGCACAGGTAGGGAAAATCAAATTCTTTTCCGTTGTGAGCACACAAAAATTTATTATTGTCAGTTGCCCATCGGTTCAGCATATCGCAAAACGGTTGCAGAGTTTCCTTTTCTTCATCGCCTGAAAAGGATTTGAGCAAAAGTTTTTTATGATTCCCATATCCTGAAATAAAGCCGCAACTGATACAGATGATTTTCCCAAACTCTGCATAAATACCTGCGCGGCTATAAATAGTTTCTGGCGTTTCTTTTTCTTTGTCTTTTATAAGGAAGCCTGCTTTGTGGCTCCATAAATCTTTCCATTCGACAGGAACATCTGCGAAAGATGCATATTGAGGAGCTGTTTCAATATCTAAGAAAAGAATATCACTAAGCATAGGATCAATTTGCGATTGAGAAAATATGCATATTAGAAAATCAGAGCCCAAAAGGTTGCTTGACAGGGCGCTTGTTAATCGCATATCTATTCATAATAAAAGGTTTTACACTCAGTATTACTTTTGCGTATCCTCAAATTATCTGATTTTCAAATTGGCTAACTCACAAATACTCGTCGCCTTTATTGCGCTTCACTTCGGCAACGTATTCCTTTATATCCTGCTCCCTATCTTTTTTGCAAATCAGCAGCACATCATCCGTGTCAACAATAATAAATTCTTCCAGTCCTTGCAGTACCAGCAATTTTTTTTCTGAAGAATGGATCATGCATCTTTTTGAATCTATAATCAGCACATTGCTGCTGGCTGCGGCATTTTCAAGATAATCCTTTGGCATATTCTCGTAAGCGCTGTTCCATGTGCCAAGATCGCTCCAGCCAAAAGATGATGGAATCACATACACATTGTTCGCTTTCTCCATAATCCCAAAGTCAATGGAGATACTCGTGCATAACGGATAGATATGCTCCAGCGCTTTTTTCTCTTCTGCCGTGTTGAATTTATCTTTATCTGTAATGAACACATCGTACATCTCAGGCATGTACTTTTCAAACGCATGAATGATATTCTTTACCTGCCACACAAAAATACCTGCATTCCACAAAAAATCTCCGCTTGCTAAAAAGGTTTTGGCAAGTTCCAGATTTGGTTTCTCGGTAAATGTTTTTACTTTATAAACATTATCTGTAACCGATTGCAGTTCGTGCTGGATATAACCATATCCGGTGTTTGGGTGGTTCGGCTTGATGCCAAGTGTAATGAATGCATTGTGCTTGTTCACAAAACTCAGTGCTTCAAGGCACACTTTTGTAAATGCCATATTATCGGTGATGATATGATCGGAAGGAGCAATAATCAACGATGCATGCGGGTCTTTTTGCTGCAGTTTAAAGGAGATATACGCAATACATGGTGCTGTGTTCTTGCGAGAAGGCTCGCCCAAAATATTCTCATCCGGCAATTCTGGTAATTGCTTTTTTACTATATGCGCATATTCATGCGAAGTAACAACGTAAATATTTTCTGGTGGTATTAATGAAGCAAAGCGCTCATAAGTCCATTGAATAAGCGTTTTGCCTGTATTTAAAATATCGAGGAACTGCTTGGGGTAATCCTGTCTGCTCTTTGGCCAAAACCTGCTGCCGATACCACCAGCCATTATCGCAACGTAATTGTGCTTGTTCATAAATCTTTGTTATGGAGTATCCCTGATGAAAACTAGTTCACTAAATTTTCATTGCCAGTTAAATAATTCCTTCCCTGATAAGGTCATGCAAATGTATAAAACCTGCGTATTGCAATTTGTCGGTAACTACCAATTGAGAAATATCATGCTTGCGCAAAATATCCAGCGCTTCCACAGCCAGTGCATCTGCCTCAATAGTGATAGGACTTTTAGTCATGATGTTTTCAGCAATTATTTTTTCTGATGGCATACTTTTTTCAAGCATGCGCCTCAGGTCGCCATCGGTTATGATGCCCAGCAATTTATCATCAGCGTCCACAACAGCGGTAGCACCCAATCTTTTTGACGTCATCTCCATGATTATTTTTTTCAGTGGCGCATCTGCTGTGACTTTGGGTTGCTCATTGTGAATGAACAAATCCTGAACGCGCAGGTATAACCTTTTGCCCAATGTTCCTCCGGGATGGAATTTAGCAAAGTCTTCGCTGCTGAATCCTTTCAATTCCATCAATGCAACTGCTATCGCATCGCCCATTACCATTTGCGCAGTAGTGCTGCTTGTGGGGGCCAGATTATTCGGGCAGGCTTCCTGAGAAACTGTTGTGTTCAGAACAATATCTGCCTGCGTGGCCAGCACAGATTCGGTATTGCCAACAATTGCGATCAGCTTATCGCTGAAATTCTTTATCATGGGCAGAAGCACTTTTATTTCGGGGCTCGTGCCACTTTTGCTTACAATAATCACCACATCTTCTTTCTGGATCATCCCCAAATCACCATGAATGGCATCCGCTGCGTGCATGAAAACAGAAGGTGTTCCTGTTGAATTGAGCGTAGCGACAATTTTTTGCGCGACGATGGCGCTCTTGCCAATGCCGCTGATCACGACTCTCCCTTTCACCGCTGAAATGACATGGATAGCGTTTACAAAATCATCATCAATATACTGCTGAAGCCCGGCAATGGAATCAGCTTCCAGCCTTATTGTGCGAAGAGCAGCCTGTTTTATGGATTGGGTTGCCATGAGTCAGGCGCAAATTTATGGGTTTCCTATTGCCAAATTTCCCTAAGCTGTGAATATTTAACAAAATACGGTCTGTGAGAAGCTTGTTTTTTTGTAACTTCGCCAACCTTTAAAAAATCGGGTAATCCTCATCTACCCACTTGTCGAGTGGAGTTAAAAAGTAAAAGTGAATAACTACTTCTGACAGATCCCGGTATTTTGATTATCTTAAACTTCTTTCAGTTTTAAATGTGAGAATGAAAAAACTTGAGCATGGCAACAACCACAACAAAAAAAACTAACCCCAAAAAGACAAAGCCAACAGGCAGTAAATCTTCCGACGTAAAAATATCTGCTGAGCTTTTACAGCACCTTCAGGAAAATTTTGGATTTGATGGTTTTAAAGACAATCAGGACGCCATCATACAAAATGTCCTGGCAGGCAATGACACCTTTGTGATCATGCCAACAGGCGGGGGCAAAAGCCTTTGCTACCAGCTACCCGCAATGATCAGCGAAGGTGTCGCTATTATCGTAAGCCCACTGATAGCATTGATGAAAAATCAGGTCGATCTGGTGCGTAGCTACAGCAGCCGGGATAATGTGGCGCATTTCCTGAATTCCACGCTTAATAAAAAACAGATACGCGAAGTGCATGATGACCTGCTTAATGGCCACACTAAAATGTTATACGTTGCACCGGAAACACTTACCAAACAGGAGAACCTTGATTTTTTCAGCGATCTTAAGATTTCCTTTTTCGCAGTTGATGAAGCACATTGTATTTCAGAATGGGGACACGATTTCAGGCCTGAGTACAGAAGGCTTCGTGAAATAATGGACCTGATCAATACAAAAGTACCTGTCATTGCATTAACGGCAACAGCTACCCCAAAAGTGCAAAGCGATATTGTAAAGAACCTCGGCTTGCGCAACCCAAAGATATTTATCTCGTCCTTCAACCGGCCCAATCTGTATTATGAGGTGCTTCCGAAAATAAAAAAGGAGGATGCCAATAAGAGCATCGTTCGGTTTATTGTTCAGAACAAAGGGAAGAGCGGAATTATCTATACATTGAACAGAAAGACAACTGAAGAACTAGCAGACATGCTTGTTGCAAATGGCGTTAAAGCCGTTGCATATCATGCAGGGCTTGACAGCAAGCTCAGGTCTGAAAGGCAGGATCTTTTTCTGAATGAGGACACTCAGGTGATTGTTGCCACTATTGCTTTTGGAATGGGCATTGATAAGCCTGATATCCGTTTTGTGATCCATTACAATATCCCGAAATCCATCGAAAATTATTATCAGGAAACTGGCAGAGCCGGCCGCGACGGCTTAGAGGGAAAATGTATTTTATATTACTCGCATAAAGATGTTTCCAAGCTGGAGCACTTGATGAAAGATAAACCGCTGAGCGAAAGAGAAGTGGTGGCTCAGCTTATCAATGAAACTGTGGCATTTGCAGAAAGCGGCGTCTGCAGGCGCAAAGTGCTCATGAGTTATTTTGGTGAAGAATACACAGAAGAAAATTGCGGCCAATGCGACAATTGCCAGCATCCGAAAAATTATATAGAATCGAAAGATAATACAGTGAAAGCTCTGAAAGCAGTAAAAGCATTGGATGAACGCTTTGCAACTGAGTACACCATTCATCTCATCATGGGAAAACTAACGCCTAAGATAAAGATGTACCGGCATGAAGGTCTTGCCGAGTTCGGTATTGGTAAAAATGAACCTGAGCATTTTTGGAATTCGCTTGTTCGTCAGTTGCTGCTGGAAGGATTATTGAAAAAAGATATAGAAGAATATGGTGTATTAAAACTCACGAAAAAGGGAGAAGAATTCATAAAGAAACCGAAATCCTTCCCCATTGTGCTGAATAATTTATTTGAAGAGGCCAATGCAGATGATGAAGAAGGTACTGAGAGCACGATGGGTGGCGCTGCTACAGATGAGAAACTGTTTGAACTGCTAAAAGACCTTCGACAGAAAGAAGCAAAGAAAAAGAAACTACCGCCATTCGTTATCTTCCTGGAAAATTCTTTGCAGGATATGGCGACCATGTATCCCACTACCATTCAGGAGCTTGAGAAATGCCAAGGCGTAAGCAAAGGCAAAGCTATGCGTTATGGCAAGCCTTTCATTGAACTCATCGCAAAGCATGTAGAAGAAAATAATATTGAAAAGCCAGATGATTTTGTGATGAAGAGCGTGGTGAACAAAAGTATGAACAAGGTTTATTTTATCTTGCAAACGGATAAAAAAATCCCATTAGAAACCATTGCCAAGAACAAGGACATGAAGCTGGATACTCTGCTGGAAGAAATGGAAACCATTGCTGCCAGTGGCACCAAGCTGAATCTTGATTATGCAGTGGACGAAATGCTGGATGATTATGAACAGGATGAAATCATCGATTATTTCAAGAATTGCGAAACAAGCAGTCTGGAAATAGCAAAGCAGGAATTATCTGAAAGTAATTTCACATTGGAACAATTGAAGATAATGCGCATCAAGTTTTTGAGCGAATACGGAATGTAACAATGCCCGAATTATAAACTTGGCAGATTATCCATTTCACTATATTTTTGCAGCCCTCAACAGGCGGTGCGGTAGCTCAGTCGGTAGAGCAAAGGACTGAAAATCCTTGTGTCGGCGGTTCGATCCCGCCCCACACCACAGCCCGCAAACATGTATGCATAGTGTTTGCGGGTTTTTCTTTTGCAGGGTTGGCTGTCTTTCCCTTAATTGCATAACTATGTTTGGGGAAATACTCATTCCTGCTAAGCTAAGTTCCGCTGAACTGGACTCATACCTTGCCAAAGGCTGGTACCGGATGCACCAAACTATTTTCACCACTCATTTCATCCGGAGAGAGGAAGATTTTTTCAATACGATCTGGTTGAGAAACCGACTCGATAAATATGAAAAGTCAGGCACTTGCAAAAAGCTGGAAAAACTAAACCGCCATTTTAAAGTCATTATTTCCCCTGGCATTATGACTCCGACGCATGAAGCGCTTTTCCTCGAATATAGAAAATCTTTGCCAGGCAACAGGCCCGATTCAATAAAGCAAGTATTGTATGGCGATGAAGAGATTGACAGTAATATTTACCATTCTGTTGTTATTGACATGTACGATAACAACCAGTTGATAGCATCAGGGTTCTTTGATATAGGAGAAAAAAGCGCCGCAGGCATCAGCACTTTTTATGACCCGAGATACAAAAAATACAGCCCCGGCAAATATCTCATTTATAAAAAGATTGAATACTGCAAAGAGAAGGACCTTGACTGGTTTTATCCCGGCTATTTTGTTCCCGGTTGCAGCGATTTTGATTATAAACTATCCATCGGAACGAGCTCTCTCGAATATTTTCAACTAAGCAATCAGCAATGGATGCCCATCTCTCATTTCAATATTGAACGGGCTCCATTAAAAATAATTGAAAAAAAATTAGAGCAACTGAAAAAAACATTCGATGACAAGCGCCTGTTTGCCCAAATCATCTACCACAAGTATTTCGAAATGGGCTTTGCTAATGGTTGGGGCATCCCGGTATTTTTATACAGCCCATCAGGCAAAGATCCGCGAATCGGCTATGCCGTCGCATTCGACGTTCGGGACAGAAACTATTACTTGTTTTGCTGCACCAGGCTTAACCAGGTAACCAACTTTGCAACACACAACAATAAAACAGTGTACGAATGGCTCATGAATTTTTCGAGCGTCGTTTTTAAATCGTCCTCTCCGGAACAAGTAATAAGCAACTTGTATAAAATAGAATCTTCGTTTAACGCAGAATAATATTTAAAACAACCCCGTCAATGGAATTTCGAGCAGGCAATTAAATTCGCGTGCAAAATCTACTGACACCCGTGCATGCACTGCGCCCTGCCTGTCCAGAAAACGTCGCTTGCCGCTGATCGCAAAAACACCTTCATGCCACACATTAGCATGGATATATAGCCCCTGCGAACCATTGCAGAGGAAGCAAATAAATTTCTCAGGGCTGATATCATCGCCGGGAAGCGCCACTGGCACTAGGAAAGGCTCTTTCTCCAGCGGGAAAAACATTTGCCCGCCATCCGGGTGATAATTGGCATGCCACAGCAATATTTTTTCCGGCGCTGCGCGATGATTCGTTAAACACTCAGCAGGTTCTTTTGCATAGCCAAGTATATAATGGCCTCCAACAGCCTCATTGCTTCCATAAAGAATATCCCCTTGCCATTCGCTTGAAAATATGCCCTCTGTCGTTCCTCCTTCGTCTCCGCTATCCGTGTCCACTGGCCGAATACCCTGCGCAGGCCATCTCGTTATTTCGATCTTGCAACTTGCCGGGTCATCCACCAGCCACCCATAACCTTCGACGCTTTCTGCGGTGGCCTCTACAATAGGTATCTTGAATTGTGCCAAGCCATCAGGCAAATTTGGGTTCAGATAATCAGGTACTACTGCGGTCATGATAAAAGTTTTAGGCGATTTGTCAGGAACAATGCTCCTTTGTGCCATTTCAAATCTAAATAAAAATTTATACGGAAATATAAACTTTACGAGCCACTGTCTAAGGCACCATCGTTATAAAAAGATATACGGCAAATACAACAAGCATCACAACCCCTTGCAGCAGCGTGGTGCGCCCGGTGCGCAATGAAAGGAGCACGATAAAAAGCGATAGCAGGAACAACACCGTTGATTTGGTATCAATTCCCAGCGTGAGCGGCAGCCCTTTCATCAACGATACAAAAGCCACGGCAGGTATCGTTAGCCCGATGCTCGCCAATGCCGAGCCCAGTGACAGGTTCAGGCTCGATTGCAACTGGTTCTGCCGGGCGGCGCGCAATGCAGAAAGCCCTTCGGGCAACAGCACCACCATCGCAATGATGATGCCCGCCAGCGATTTCGGAGCGCCCATTTTATCAAGACCCGATTCTACGCCCGGTGCAAGCACTTCCGCAAGCACGATGACAGCAGCGAGACTAATCAGCAGGAACACCAAGCTTATGCCAGTCGCTTTGTTGGTGGGCGGCGTGGCGTGGGCTTCTTCATTTTTTTCATTGCCTTCCGGCAAAAAATAATTGCGGTGGCTGATGGTCTGAACTATCAGAAATGTGCCGTACAACAACAACGACACAACGGCCACAAAAGCAAGTTGCTTATCATTGTAAAAAGGCCCCGGCGTGCTGAGCGTATAATTGGGCAGGATAAGCGTGAGCACAGAAATAGCCGTGAGCACCGTCAGTGAGGCAGACACACCATCCAGCCTGAACTTTTGTTCCTTAAACTTAGCGCCGCCCAGCACCAGCGAGCCGCCAACAATGCCTGTCAATATGATCATCTCTGCGGCGAACACGGCATCCCTCGCCAGCGTGGTGGTGTCGTGCCCGGGGGTAAGCATCAGCGAAATGATGAGCACCACTTCAATGGCAGTGACCGCAAGAGCAAGCACCAGCGCACCAAAAGGCTCGCCCACCCGTAGCGCTACCACATGTGCATGATGCACTGCAGCCAACACGCAAACAATAAGCTCTGCCGCCAGAAAGATGTTGTAGAAACCCCCGATCCCTTTTCCTGCAAATGATATCCATGCAATAATTGGCACCACAACAACCCAGAGAGGTTTAGGCAATTTTATTTTTGTGCGTGCCATGTATGATAGAGTTGTTATAAAGGTAAGCGATAGGGGGAAAATAATGCTGCGCTTTTTTGATTAACAGACCTGTTCGGTTGAACGCCACAATAATCTCAATTCTTAATCCTTACCTTACAAGATGTCAGGTTATTTTTCAGCCAATAACACAATTTTTGGAAATTATCCTTGATTACCATCCATTTACGCCCATTTCATCTTCCCGAACCTTCAATAAATTCTGCGCAAAGGCAAAACAATATTGCACAACGAGTAATCACTCTGGCGCAATGAGTGAGCCTGTTTACTCAATAATTTATTCTATTTGCGCAATGAACTAAAACAGTTGGGTAATCCTAAACAACAATTGCGCAAATGAAAATGTATCTTCTGCAATAGTCAATAATGCTGCCGCAATAGCAGTCATTATCTGCGCAGAAAGCATCATAGTTTTCGGATCAGTTATCTCTGCTGGCGCAGGGCTATTCTCCGAAAATGCAAAGCTCATCACACAACGAGCGTTACCACAAAGTGGTATTGTGAGAGAAAATAGATTCTCATAATTTCACAGGTCAATTTTTACTTTTAACCACAGCCCTTCATCTATGAACAAGATAAACGAATCTAAGCTCAACATGTACGATGCGGTGATCGCCTTTTGCAATGCAAACCCAGTCATCGTGTCCTCAGTGCCAGCTTTCCAGGCCGCTTTCGCCAGCTTTCACGCCACCGTCAACGACATCCATCTCACCATCCAGGCAGAGGCCAGTGTTATCACCGGCATCACCGCAGAAAAATCGCAGCACAAAGCAGCGCTTTGCGGCCACGCTGTAAAGCTGGCATCATGCCTCTATGCATTTGCCGCCACAAGCGGCAATCAGGAACTCAAAGCACAATCAAGCTTTACCCCGCATGCCATCGGCCGTATCAAAGACGGCCTGCTCGTGCCCACCTGCGCCAATATTCGCGATGCCGCTGCCGCCAACCTTACTGCGCTGGCTGATTATGGCATCACCCCCGCAACAATAGCGCACCTGCAGGATGCAATGGATGCCTTTGCGGCAAAGCTGGCCGCCCCGCGAAATGCTTTGAGCCGGCGCTCAGCCTGCAGAGCCTCCCTCAAGCTGTTGTTCGGAAAGGCAGATGGGATAATGAAGGACCAGATGGATAAAATCGCCGCCCTGTTCAGATCCACAAACAAAGACTTCTACGATGCATACAAAAACAACCGCGTCATCATCGACGCCGCTTCTTCACCTACGCAAATCTCGGGCATTATCATCAGCGCATCCGATGGCGAGCGGCTTCCGGGAGCAACTGTCGAGATAATCGGTCAATCTATATCGGCCACCACCGATGCCAACGGTAACTATCTGCTGAGGCACGTAGCCATTGGCATCCGTTCCATCAGGATAAGTAAGCCAGACTATAAAGACTCCATTATAGAAAATATCAGTGTGAAGCTTGGCAGGACCAGCGCCGTGAACGCAGCCCTTTCGCCTGAGAGGTAACGCCTTTTAAAATATCCCCCGGCCTCAATCGTCTGCTTTAATGATAAACATTTTTTTATTTTTTAAAAAAGAAAAACATGAACTACAATCAGTCATGCGCCGCAAAAGGCGAACACTACGGAAGCAGGCACCGGCACCTGCATCACCGTTCTATGCAGAGAGCCGCAGTGAACGTGTACAAAACGGAGAACAGCTTTGAGATGCTGCTGTTCGCACCGGGCCGCATCAAAGAGCATTTTCATTTGGATGTGAAAGGAAACCAGCTCACGGTTTCCTACACGCCGCCAGAAGGCTTTGCCCGCCCGGATTGGATAGTTAGGGAATACAGCCGCGGCGGCTTTGTAAGAAGCTTCGAGCTGGATGAAAGCGTGGATGCAGAGCACATCACAGCAAAGTACGTGGATGGAGTGCTGCACATCAGCATGCCAGTGATACAGGGAAAAGAATTTGTGAAGCAGGAAATCGCTGTGAACTGATCAGGAAAGGTCCCAAAAACAAAAGCCTGCAGTTTTATACTGCAGGCTTTTTATTATCCTTAGGTAAAAGCTAATAATAAATAAAAGTTTTCACTACGCTTTGACCATTGTTTTCCGCATCTGTTTCTTTGATAACCCTGTTGCTGCTGTCAAAAACATATGTATAGGCAACGCTTGAAATCAGATTGCCTGAGCCGTCAGTCTGTATCTGAGTGGCTGGCAGATTTTTATCCTGTGGAAAATAAACCGGGCCAATGTAATAATCTAAGATGCCGCCCGTATATGTATAGGTAGTTATAGTGATCACATTCCCGCTGCCATCGCTTTGGATATCTTTGATCACGTTTCCATTATTGTCGAAAGTATAATTATCCTGGGTATTGATCTGAGCACCGGTTACTGCCGAAAAATTGTAACTTGTCAATTGTGCTAACAGTCCTCCGCTATAAACATAGCCTTCTGTGGTAGTGTCAGCCGTGTTGTCGTATTGAAAAGTGCTGTCAGCCAATGATGAGCTGTTTACATACACCAACTCATGCACATTGAGCACTCCGTTAATGTACAAATCAACATCGAAAGTGTTGTTTGAATTGTAGGTGTAAACAGTTTTGATACTGGTTGAATACAGGCTGGTGACCCTGTTCTGCCCGTCATAAGTCAGGCTAAAACTATCTATTGCATCAACCGGTGTATTTGTCGCATCTTCAATATACATTTTAAGTTTATTAGTGGTGGCTGGGTTATTGCTGCTGTCTTTCTTGCAGGAAGAAAACGATGCGAGAACAAGTGCGGGAACAATGATTGCTTTCCATTTCATATGATTAAGTTTTGGTTACATTATATCACCGAATGTACAAAAGCTATTCAAAAAAACAAATGACATTGCAGTGGTTTTTCGTTTGATGGCCTTTTGCAATAATGATCATTACTCCTCCTCGTCTTCATCTGCAAAATGGCTTTCTGCATTTGGCTCTGGCACAACATTGTTTCTTTGGCTCTCATTAATAAGCTCGGCTACCATAGAAGTCCATCCTGTTTGATGGCTCGATCCCAGGCCATGACCGCTGTCGCCATGAAAATATTCGTAGAACAATAATAAATGCTCATTGCCCGGCTGCTGGTAAAACCAATTGTGCTTGCCATATATTGGCCTTCTGCCTGCAATACTTTTTTCAAATAGACTGATTAGTCTTAGCGTAAGCTCATCAGCAACCTGCGAAAGGTTCATTTTATTGCCGGAGCCGATCGGGCATTCAATTTGTAAATCATCTCCATAAAACTCTCCGTATTTTCTTATCGACTGTATGATGATATAATTGATGGGCATCCAAACGGGCCCGCGCCAGTTAGAGTTTCCACCAAACAAATCAGAAGTAGAATCGCCCGGATCGTATTGAATGGTGTATTCATGCCCTCCAATATTGATGGTATAAGGGTTCTTTTCATGGTGCTTCGACAAAGCCCTGATGCCGCCGGGCGAAAGGAACTCATCTTCGCTCAAAAGCCTCTCCAGCAAATGCACTAATTTTTTTTGCGGTACAAGGGAAAGCAGTAACTGTTCTCCATCCTTTTTCTCTTCGTTCGGCCAATACTTATTGTTCTTAACGCGATAGTTTTCAAACCAGGCAATGCGCTTTTTAAAATCGCTTAGCTTATCAAGCGTCTTCTTTTCTATTGTTGAAACGGCAAATAGAGAAGTAAGGCCTACTATAGAAAAAATGCGCAACTGCAATGGCGAGGAGTTGGCGATAGAAAGCGTGTCGTAAAAAAATTTGTCCTCGTCGTTCCACATGCCCTGCTCATTCAATGCTTCAGCAATCAGCACAAAATGCTCAAAAAATTTGGTGGATGTGTCTTCAAAAGCTTCATCTTTCATCGCAATCTCTAATGCCATGTCCATCATGTTCAGGGAATACATGCCCATCCAGCTTGTGCCGTCTGCCTGTTCCAGTTGCATATCACTGCTGAGCCGATGGCTACGATTAAAAACACCAATATTATCAAGCCCGAGAAACCCGCCTTCAAACATATTGTTCCCATTATCGTCTTTCCGGTTGATCCACCATGTGAAGTTAATGAGCAGTTTCTGAAAAATTTTTTTCAGGAAACTGATATCTCCTTTACCGGTTTTCTCTTTCTCGATCCTGTACACCTGCAATGCGGCCCATGCCTGCACCGGCGGGTTGACATCGCTGAAGTTCCACTCATATGCAGGCAATTGCCCATCGGGCTTCATATACCACTCGCGCATAATGAGCAGGAGCTGGTGCTTCGCAAAAGTCGGATCAACCAATGCCATGGCAATGGACTGAAATGCCAGATCCCATGCAGCATACCATGGATATTCCCATTTATCGGGCATCGCAATAATGTCCTGGTTCTTCAAATGCTTCCAATCATGATTGCGCCCATACAATTTAGCGGGGCTGGCCGCATTAATGCCATCGGTACCGGTAAGCCACCTTTCTACATCGTAGTGATAATACTGCTTGCTCCATAATAAGCCAGCAAGCGCCTGTCGTTGTATTTGCGCCAGTTCAGGGTTGATGCCCTTTGGGAAAATATCTGCATAAAAATTATCGGCTTCTTCTTTGCGTTCATTAAAAATTTGCAGCACGCCAGTCGGGAAAGGATTGTCCATGATCTTATTGCTGAGCCGCAGGAAGATGGTCTTTGTTGCTCCGCCTTCAATTTTATAGCGATATACAGGAGAAAACTTGGTGCCCGATTTTTTTTGACGCAGCAAATCGATGCTTTCTTTTTTTATGATGGCATCATGAAAAGCATCTTTCACAAAGGGAGTTGCATTGGGCTTGCCGGTAACTTTTTGCAGGTTTGTTTCATTCTCGGTAAAAAGGCAATCGCTTGGCTGCTGAAAATATAAATAGTAGGTGCCGAGTCTGGTGTCTCCCGCTTTAACCGAAGTTTTATCTCGTTGCACGATCACCGGCTTTTTTTTCATTTCATCATAACTCCATCGGTTATGAAACCACAACGTAGGGAGCACAGTAATCTCTGCAGCTTTTGTATAGCGGTTGTGTATATCAATTTTTATAAAAATATCCTTTGAGTTCTGTTTGGCATAAGTAATCAGAACATCAAAGTACTCGTTGTTGTTGAATATCCCTGTGTCGAGGATTTCATACTCGGGTTCATTCCTTGAGCGTTTTCTGTTTTCTTCCGACAAATCTTTGTAGGGGAATTCCTGCTGCGGGTATTTATACAAATACTGCATGTAGTAATGCGTAGGGAGATTGTCAAGATAATAATAAAGTTCCTTTACATCTTCACCATGATTGCCTTCATGATTGCCAAGGCCGAAAAGGCGTTCTTTTAAAATCGGGTCTTTGCCATTCCAGAGCGCTACAGAAAAGCAAAGCGTTTGGAAAAAATCGGATATCCCGGCAATGCCATCTTCGCCCCAGCGATATGCCCTGCAATGTGCATGTTTATAAGGGAAATAATTCCATGCATCTCCGTTATTGCTATAATCTTCTCTTACAGTTCCCCATTGCCTCTCGCTGAGATAAGGCCCCCATTGTTCAAGTGGTATTTTTTTAGCGGCGTTTACGGTAAGCCTTTGTTGTTCTGCTGTCATTTTGGGTTTATAAATATTGCCCTCATTTTAGGTAACCAGCATAGCCCTTTAAGGCTGCGCATAAAAAGAGAACAAGTGTTCGTTGGAATATTATTGAATGGCAAGGCAAAAGTCAACAATATAATACAGCTATCTGACGTCTTAGTGATTCTGTTTACATCATGAAGTTAAGATTTACTGTGCATTTAAGCATAAAAGGAAATGCCTGCAGCTTACTTAAAATTAAAAAGCCTCTCAAGCATTTGCTATATCTTTGACAATGATTTTTTAAACAAAAAGATTTCGCGCTAGGGAAATGTCAATCTTTTACCAATATTATAAACTTTGAATTTTAAAGAATTTGGCCTTGATGAAACACTTGTAGAAGGCATTGAGTCCAGTGGTTACGATACCGCAACACCCATTCAGGAACAGGTCATCCCAATTATTTTCGAAGGGAAAGACCTTATCGCATCAGCACAAACAGGGACAGGCAAAACTGCAGCGTTCCTTTTGCCCATCATACACAAACTGATTTCTTCCAGAACTGACGAGCATATCAATGCATTGGTGATTGTGCCAACGCGTGAACTTGCAGTGCAGATAGCACAGCACCTGGAAGGCTTTGCTTATTTCACGTCCATCAGTTCTATAGCAGTATATGGTGGTGGCGATGGTTCTAATTTTTCAACAGAAAAACAAGCATTATCGAAAGGCGCAGACATTGTGGTTTGCACGCCCGGCAGGATGATTGCACATCTTAATATGGGATACGTTAAACTGGATGGACTGCAGTTTTTAGTTTTGGACGAAGCTGACCGCATGCTGGATATGGGCTTTTATGATGATATCATGAGAATCATCTCTTTTCTGCCATCAAAACGACAGAACCTGCTTTTCTCAGCAACGATGCCCGCTAAAATAAGGCAGCTCGCAAAAAAAATATTGCATAATCCTGCGGAAATAAATATTGCAATCTCTAAGCCTCCTGAAAAAATTGTTCAGGGAGCTTTTATAATTTATGATCAGCAAAAAATACCATTGGTGAAATGGCTTTTGCAGAGCAAAGATTTCAAGAGCATCCTTATTTTTTGCTCGCGCAAACAGGCCGTAAAAGACCTGGCAAGAGAATTGAAGCGTGCGCGTTTTTCAGTTGAAGAAATCCATTCAGATCTGGAACAACAGATGCGGGAGCAAGTCTTATCTGATTTCAAGAATAGAAAAATAAAAATATTAGTTGCCACAGATATACTTTCACGTGGTATAGACATTGATAATATTGACCTGGTCATCAATTATGATGTGCCGAATGATGGCGAAGACTATATTCATCGCATTGGCCGAACTGCCCGTGCGGAGACAGATGGAGTAGCATACACGTTTGTAAGTGAAAGGGAGCAAAATAAATTTTCCTCCATCGAAGAATTACTGGGCAAGGCAGTACCAAAATCATCAGTGCCAGAGCAATTTGGGGCTACACCAGAATATCGGCCAAAACAAAGAGGCCATTCAAAAAAACCCTATCGTCATCATCCGCCTTATTAAAAAAGCCAACCAAAGAGAAGGCAAAGCATAACAATTACAGGCGAAGGAAGCCTTGAAAACCGGAGCAACAGCCAGGTAGCAACAGTAACGATCACTGCGAGAAAAAAGTCTTTCCAGTCTGTGATGGCAATATCTTTCATCATATAGAAAGCGGCAGCAACCATAATACCTACGACAACAGAATTAATCCCTTCCAGTGCCCTGTAAACTGCTGCATATTTTTGCATATTGTGCCAAATAGGAAAAAAGAAAAGCACCAATAAAGCGCTGGGCAAAAAAATCGCTACAGAACCAATAATGCATCCAAGAGCCTGCATGGGCGGGCTTTTATCTTTCATCGCAATGCCCCCCATAAAAGAAGCTACGGAAAAAACAGGGCCAGGTATTGCCCGAACCATTGCAGCACCCGTGTAAAAATCTTCTTTGTTTATTTTTATGATGTTAGGATTACGTTGTAATAATTTTTGAGACTCTGGCCTTGCGACGAACTGTTCATACATCATGGGTATCAGCACTTGGCCTCCACCAAAAACAAGGCTTCCGGTACGGTAAATGTTCTCAAAGAGATTAATTGGCCGCCGGTTAGGCCAATTTTCTTTTCTGGCTGTTTCACTTAAAATACCAGCCACTAAAAAAACTATCGCAAAAAGCCAGATGTTTGCCCATTTTATTTTATATGCTGGCTCTTCCTTCTGCGGAATTCGTTTGCTACTCAGATTCGTAATAACCCCGCCAAGAACAATCAACAAAGGGAAAACCCAGGGCATCTTGAATAATAAGTAAGTTGCCGCGGCACTTACAATCATAATGACTCGTGTAATGGTGTTATGAATTGAAATCTTGAATGCCTGAGTAGAGGCATATAGTAAAAATCCAACTGTCATTGGCCCCATGTATTCAAAAATGTTAGCCTTCAACGTCTTTTCATTAATGTATCCCAGAAAAAAAGAAAGCGTTCCCATTAATATACACGCTGGCAAAATCCATATAACCAAAGTCAAAATTGCCAAAGGAATTCCGCCCCTTTTATACCCAATAAGCGTTAGCACCTGAGTGGAAGAAGCGCCGGGAAGCATCTGGCAAAATGAATTGAATTCCATTAACTCCTCTTCAGACAAATATCTCCTTCGGTGAACAAAAGTCTTTATCATCATCCCCAAATGACCTTGTGGCCCGCCAAATGCAGAAATACTATGCAGGAAAACGGCTCTTAAAAAAGGAACATGGCGAAGCAAAACCATTATTGCTGATTAATAGTCTCAATTAAAAATACAATTTATCACTTGTTGAAAACATTATCAAAATCAATCGGCAAAGAAAGCAAACAGACTGTTTATTTTGTACATTCAATTTTTAAAAATCAATCTAACTGCATGAGAAAGTCTTCTTTTCTTATCCCTGCCTTTTTTTCTTTTATCTTTTTTGCAGAAGGCCAAACAAAAAACCTACATGCAAAAATCGATGCTGCTGCAGATAAAATAGAACCGCAAACAATCCTATGGAGAAGGGATTTTCATGAGCATCCGGAATTGAGCAACCGCGAATTCCGCACTTCAAAAATCATTGCCGATTATATGCGCACAATTGGCTTGGAGGTGAAAGAAGGTGTTGGCAAAACAGGAGTGGTAGCAATATTAAGGGGTGCTAAGCCCGGCCCGGTAATAGGTCTTAGGGCAGATATGGATGCACTTCCGGTTACAGAAAGAGTAAATATACCTTTTGCTTCTAAAGTTACATCAACATACAATGGACAGCAGGTTGGTGTTATGCATGCGTGTGGCCACGATACACATATTGCAATCCTGATGAGCGTTGCAGAAATATTAACTGGCATGAAAAGCGATTTGAAAGGAACAGTGAAATTTATCTTTCAACCTGCAGAAGAAGGTGCACCAGTTGGAGAAGAAGGAGGGGCGGAACTGATGATCAAAGAAGGGGTTCTTGAAAATCCGAAAGTGGATGTGATTTTTGGGCTACATATTAATTCTCAAACAGAAGTTGGAAAAATATCATACAGGCCTGGCGGAACAATGGCCGGAGTAAACGATTTAAAGATTACCGTGAAAGGGCGGTCTGCCCATGGAGCATCTCCCTGGTCATCCGTTGACCCAATTGTTATCTCAGCAGAAATAATCAATAACCTTCAAACGATAGTCAGCAGAAACGTGAATATCACACAAAACCCAGCTGTAGTAACAATTGGAGCTATCAATGGTGGCAACCGTTCCAACATCATCCCTGAAAAAGTTGAGATGCTTGGCACTATTCGCACACTTAGCCTTGAAGATGAAAAAATGGTTATTGAAAGAGTAAAAGAGATAGCGATTAAAACAGCGGAAAGCGGCGGAGCAACAGCCGAAGTAATTGCCCCTTATTCTTCACATTATCCTGTCACATACAATGATCCCGCGCTAACTGAAAATATGCTGCTCACTTTACAAAATGCCGCAGGTGCAGCAAATGTGATGTTAAAACCGCCGGTTACCGGTGCTGAAGACTTTTCGTTCTTTGAGCAAAAAGTGCCTGGATTGTTTTTCTTTTTAGGGGGAATGCCAAAAGGGGAAGATCCATTGAAAGCACCATCGCATCATACGCCGGATTTTTTTATTGATGAGAGCGGTTTAAAATTAGGGGTAAGATCATTGTGTGATCTCGTTGTTGACTATATGGGCGCGCCAAAATAGATTTGGAGGTTGATATTGAATGAACAACTCGGGAATATTGCCGTCAAAAAAGCCGTTAGCGAAGGAACTCCTTTCAGTGACGGTACATTAGTACTTAAAGCAAAAGGGAAATATTTTTTATCGCTTCGCTAAACAAACAGCAACTTCAGCTCAACGTAAAATTGGCCGCTGAAAAAGGCAATTCGACTTAGCGAAAAATATGATTCAATACAATCAGGATATCGATATCATAATTTTTTTCACTTAAATATTTCATCGATTTTCCTGTTCTTTTTTGATTGTCTTTATCAATGTGTTCAATCATCTCTCCAAAGCTATTTTACAATCCCGCTGAGTATTTAAAATATTTCTTTCCCTTAGTTGCTACAAGATAATAAATGTCAGGTATCTCGTTAAATCGTATTACACATTGAGGTTCTATATAAATACCATCTTCCATTTTACTAAAAATGAAATAAAAAGAATGATTCCCACTTTGAATATTCCTATGATAGGAATATCCCGCTTTGTGCAAAAAACCCATTTCAAAAAATTTTTGTCCATCCCTCCGAAAACTTTGGTTCAACTTCCTTCATCAACATACTCATTAATAATATTTACTTATCATCAAATAAACTACCACCCCGGTAACAGCTACATAAAACCAAACCGGCCAGGTGATTTTGGCAAGCTTTCTGTGCTTGTCAAATTTTTCCTGAAATGCTTTTTGCAAAGTGAATAATACCAACGGCACAATCACCCCTGATAAAATAATATGTGAAGTAAGAATGAAATAATAAACATACCGCAGCGAACCTGCATTCAGTTTTTCATCATCGCTTAAGATGCCATCATGGTTTATATCACCAAATTTTACAGAAGGATTGGATGAATGATAAATAACATAAGACACCAAAAAAATAGTGCTCAGCGCAATTGCAATTAAATTTGCTGTTTTATGAGCTTTGATCTGGCCATTCTTGATAAAATACAAACTTGCCAGAAGCAATATAGCTGTTGTTGAATTGAGCAATGCATGAAATAGCGGCAATGCATGTGTGTTAAACCCAAAGTCAATTTTAACCTGAGGCACTAATAAAATAACTGCTACCGCAACTGGAATGGTAATTGAAACGATAATAATGGGCAATGTGAGACTTTTCTCTTTCATGATGAAAATAAATTTAGCCACAGATTGACTTGTTTAATTTGTCAATCTGATGCTATTGTTAAATTGGAATATTCCTGGATTTCCGGCTGAAAAAGTAAACTGCTATAGCTGTACCTAAAATAACAATAACGAACATAGGAAGTAAAGGTTTGAGCTCGCTCAATTCTGATTTGCTGTTCTTATCTTTTTCCAGCATAATAAAAACAATATCATTTGCCAGCTTAGAAAGCGAGGTACTGTCAAGGCCGTCATAATAACCGCGTACAATATGCTGCTTATCTAAAAGCACCATTTTTTGTGTGTGAATGAAATTTGTGTCTGCGCTATCGCCATCAGCAATGCCCATCTTCAATTCATTCAATGCAAAATCATAAATATCTTTTTTGGGACCGGTCAAAAGCCACCAAACATCAGGGTCCACGCTAAATTTATCAGCATATTTTTTCAGCACGGACGCAGAATCTCTTTTGGGATCAACAGTAAACGAAAGAAACTGCACGAAAGATGTGTCTGCACGTTTTGTCTCGTCTTTCAACTTCAACGCATCCTGTAATTGCTTCATATTTCGGGTAAGCGTGGGGCAGATATTAGGACAATGCGTGAAGAAAAAATCAGCAACAATCACTTTTCCATTGAGTGAATCAAATGAAACATTTTGCCCTAATTGATTAGTAAGAGAGAAATTAGTTGCCGTATGCCAGATCGTATCATCAATCCTTTTCCCATCTTTCATTTTCACAGAAACAGAATCATAATAATACCTGCGTGGCATCGCTATAGCTCCATCGCTCGCATATTTTACTATCTCGTAGCTGATCAACGGAATCAATACTGCTAAACATACTGCTAATACGGCTTTGCTGCTCACAATTATCAAAAATTAAAAACCATCCCTAAAACAGGATGGTTTGAATGAAAGATTTTATCAATAAAAATTTCAACTATTCCACCCCAGGCTTTTTTGCCGCCGGCGTTTTGCTTTGCTCTAAATAATAAGAATCGTATTTATTGCGGAGGTTTTTATATGAATCTCCATCCCACAAAAAAGCAATCAGAAACCAGATAAAAAGCATTGCAGGAAATGCAAGCGTTAATATCAGGTTTTTGATCTCATGCCTCAAATGCATAAACTCAGCAATAATAAAAAATGCCTTGGCTAATGTTCCTATTACAAATATTCCATTCAAAAAATGCTTTGGTAAAAAGCTGGTTTTATAATACAAGATCGCCAATATAAGTTCTGCAAGTGTTATTATAAGAAGTATCCAGAAGGTCTTCCAGATAGCTTTGGTAGAAAAACTTGGTTCTGCATGACCAGAAGCATCTATTTGTACATCGCTCATGATAATAGTATTACTATTTAAAAAAATTAAAGAAGATAAAAACAAGTGAATACAAAGACCCAAACCAAATCCACAAAGTGCCAGTAAAGGCCAGTCTTTTCAATCATCAAATAATGACCTCTTTTATCAAAGTCACCTTTCCATGCTTTTATAAGCATGATTATATTGATGATAACACCAGAGAACACATGAAACCCGTGAAACCCTGTAATTGTAAAAAAGAAATTTGTAAAGTTTGTTGAAGATTGAGTCCCATCGGCATTTAAAAAGGGGTTTCTGCCCCACCATGCCCCTTCCCCGTAAAGATGTGTCCATTCCCAAGCCTGACAGCTTAAAAAAGCAATGCCCCCTAAAATAGTCCAGAACATCCACTTTACTACCCCTTTTCGATCATTATTATGGCCCGCAGCAACGGCAAGCACCATTGTAACAGAACTCATGATGAGTATAAAAGTCATCAAGCTTACAAAAGCAAGGGGGATTGGCATCTCGCCTTTTACACCAGGAAAGGAGCGAAAAACCTCGTTAGGATTGGGCCATGAATTGCTGGCAAATCGAATGCTTCCATAAGAGATAAGAAATGCTCCGAAAGTGAATGCATCGCTCATTAAAAAAAACCACATCATCAGTTTCCCGTACTCCACATTGTATGGGCTTTTTCCACCGCTCCACCATTTTTGTCCGGCTGGTACTGCTTGTGCCATGTTTCAAATTTAATTGGTTCACAAATTTATTCAACAAAAACGAAAATCAATGTATGACTAAAAAGAAAATAAACAAATAAATCCAAAGCACGTCAACAAAATGCCAATAAGTACTTGCCACTTCTATCGGAATACTGTTATAAGATCTTGTTGTTGAACTGAAAGCTTTAAAAAACATGATCATCAAAGTAATTATTCCACCAAGCACATGCAATGCATGGAGACCGGCAATCACATATAGAAACTGGCCTGCTCCTGAACCTCTGAAAGTTACACCACTTTTCCAAATCTGCGCAAACCCTAAAATTTGTAATGCAATAAATACAATCCCCAGAACGAATGTAACAGCTATCAAATTGCGATACTTCTGCATCTCTCTTTGCTTGAAAGCCTGCAATGCCATTTGCACTGTCAAACTGCTCAATAGTATCAAAGTAGTAGAATACCAGAAAGCCCGGGGGATATCGAACGTCGTCCATCCTGGTTGCTGGCGTTTTACAATGTAAGCACTGGTAAAGCCTGCAAACATCATAATAATGCTGCCTATGGCTATCCACAAAGTAAACTTGTGCGGGTGTATTTTTTTGTGTTGCTGATTCACGTTTTCTTTTGCCTCAATAGATTGTATCATTATTAATCCTCTCTTATTATATTTTTATTTTGTCGATCAGCAAAGCCAATAGCACAATTGGCAAATAAATATAACTGCTGAACATCACTCTTCTTGCTGCCTGCAATGTCATCTCCCTGTAAAGCCTTATGCATTGCCAAACCATAAAAAAATTTGCTACAAGCACGATCACCAAACTAATCAATCCACTTACCCCAAAAAAATAAGGCAAAATACCCACAGGCAACAACAACAAAGAATAAATAATTGACTGTATAGCTGAGAATTTTGTCGGTCCTTCTACAGACGGCAGCAATTTAAATCCTGCGACGGTATAATCTTTATGAGCAATCCATGCTATTGCCCAAAAATGGGGGAATTGCCAGAAAAACTGGATTGCAAACAATGCCCAACCACCCGCACTTAAATTATCATTGCCAGCCGCCCAGCCAATCAAACAGGGCAATGCGCCGGGAACTGCACCAACAAGTACTGAAACGGAGTTTATTTTTTTTAATGGTGTATAAATAAACGCATAAATAAACAAACTGAACCCGGATAGTGCCGCTGTCAAAAAATTGAAATGCCAAAGCATCAAGCTTCCCGCTATACCGGAAATCACTGCGAATGTCCATCCTTCATGTATGCTCATTCTTCCATTTGCAATAGGACGGTTCGCGGTCCTTTTCATTAATGCATCGGTGTCTTTTTCAAGCACCTGATTGATAGTATTTGCACTGCCTGTTACCAACATGCCGCCAGCAAAAAAAAGAACTATAGAAACCCAATCGTATTGAATCACTTTCGGTGCAAGAAGATAACTGATAACTGCTGAGAAAACAACCATAAAGCTCAGGTTGAATTTGATCAGCAATTTATAATCCTGCAATTTGCTTGCTATCTTAAAAGAACTCGATTGCCTCACGGTTTCCTGCTGCATCATATTAAATTTACCAGTTTCCGGTTTTCAAATTCCAGTTAGCGCCAATCGCAAGCTGCTTTTCTTTCGCCTTACTATTTAACGAAGTCTCAGAACATTACTTAACATCGTTGAATTGCGCTCTTCTTTTCTTTTGAGCAATTCTATTAGCCTCTGCGAACCAGTCGTAACTCTCTGCTATCAAGAAATTTACTCCTTCCCTTACTCTCCTTATCTAAAAAAGCCCTGACTCGCATCAGGGCATAACTAAATTAGTATGTCAATAAGCGGTGTTGATCTAATCTGGCTATCAGTGCTTACTCTCGCTGCTGCCAACGGGTTCTGTCTGAGAAATATAATCTCTTCCATCTTTGCCATAATCATAAGCCCAGCGATGCACTTCAGGGATTTCGCCAGGCCAATTGCCATGTCCCGGGCGAATCGGCGTTGTCCACTCTAAAGTAGTTGAGCCCCATGGATTCTGTGACGTTACTTTTCTTCCTTTGAAAATAGAATAGAAAAAATTGAACACGAACATTAACTGCACAGCAAAGACGACCATTGAGACAGTCGATATAAACCTGTTCAGGTCTCCAAATTGATTGAAAGATGCCCATCCACTATAATCGAGGTAGCGGCGGGGCATGCCTGCTAATCCTTCATAATGCATCGGCCAGAAAATCAGATAAGCTCCTATAAGTGTAACCCAGAAATGAATATAGCCCATCAGGTTATTCATATAACGGCCATACATTTTAGGATACCAGTGATAAACACCGCAGAACATACCGAAAAACGCAGAAACGCCCATCACAATATGGAAATGCGCTATCACAAAATAAGTATCGTGCAAATGAATATCTAACGTTGAGTTTCCAAGAAATATACCGGTCAACCCACCTGAAATGAAAAGGCTCACGAAGCCAATTGCAAAAAGCATAGCCGGCGTGAACCGTATATTTCCCTTCCACAAAGTGGTGAGCCAGTTGAACACTTTGATCGCTGAAGGTACTGCAAGCAATAAAGTGAGCAGCACAAACACTGAACCTAGGAATGGATTCAATCCTGTTACGAACATATGATGAGCCCATACAAGAAAAGCAAGAATGGTAATAGCGAATAAAGAACCCACCATTGCCATATAGCCAAAAACGGGCTTTCTTGAGTTTACTGACATTACCTCGGAAACCAAGCCCATAGCAGGAAGGATAATGATATATACTTCAGGATGCCCAAGGAACCAGAAAAGGTGCTGGAAAAGTATAGCGCTACCGCCTTCATTAGGCAATGCTTTTTGAGTGGATGCTATAAAAATATCAGATAAATAAAAACTTGTGCCTGCATGTCTGTCGAATAATAATAATATCAGCCCTGATAATAATACGGGGAAAGAAAGTACGCCCAATATAGCTGTGAATAAAATAGCCCAAATAGTCAATGGCAATCTCGTCATGCTCATTCCTTTGGTACGCATATTCAAAATCGTGGAAATATAATTCAGACCTCCAAGCAATGAAGAAACAACAAACATTGCCATCCCGATTATCCAAAGATCCATTCCTGATTTAGATCCTTCATTGGCATCTCCGAGTGCGCTCAGTGGCGGATAGACCGTCCAACCACCACTCGCTGGGCCGGTCTGAACAAATAATGAACAAAGTATGATTACACTGGCAAGCCAGAAAAACCAATATGAAAGCATATTCAGGAAAGGCGAAGCCATATCTCTTGCACCTATCTGCAAGGGAATCAGAAAATTTGCAAAGGTACCGCTTAATCCACCCGTCAACACAAAGAACACTAGAACCGTGCCGTGCATAGTTGTCAAAGCATAATAAAATTCAGGTTGTATCTTCCCTCCTTTAGCCCATTTGCCAAAAATTTCTTCAAGGAATGGAAATGATGCATCTGGATATCCCAATTGAAGGCGAAACAATACCGACATTAGTCCGCCTAATATTGCCCAGATAATCCCTGTTATGATAAACTGTTTGCATATCATTTTATGATCCTGGCTGAACACGTATTTGGTAATAAATGTTTCTTTGTGATGATGTCCGCCATGTTCATCATGATGTGCATCATGCGAAGTATTTACTTCAGAATAACCTTGCAATGCTGCTTCGTTGCTCATTAGAAAAAGTTTAGTTCTAACTAATATCTCTTTAATCAATTAATTATTTTTTCGCCACTGACTTTGTCACAGCATCTGTTGAAGTAGCAGTTGATGCCATGACTTTTGTGCTATCTTTCGCTGTCTTTATATCATCCATTTTATCCGGGAAAGCGATGGCATAATTGGTCTTTTGCTTTGCTTTCCATAAAATGAATTCTTCCGGCGTAACAACTTTCACAACACCTTTCATTGTATAATGACCTTTCCCGCACATTTGGTCACAAGATATTTCGTATTCAAAATCAGGGTTATTAGTCTTCTTCTTCATTTCCTCGGTTGTATATAAAGGAGTAAACCACATTGTGGTGGGCGTACCCGGCACTGCATCCATCTTCATTCGAAAATGCACAAGCCCCACATCGTGAATAACATCACGTGAATTGATGATAAGTTTAACAGGTTTATTTACGACTACATACATTTCCTGATTTACAACAATGTCATCATGAGTGGCCGGGTCATCCCAAACCAAACCAAGTGAGTTGCTTTTCCCGTCATTTATATTTTGATAAAATTTCTTTCCAAATATTTCATCTTTTCCTGCGTAGCGGAATATCCAACCAAATTGTTTTCCCGTTACCTCAACCTGCAGCGCATCTTTAGGAGCATCTCCTGTAATTCGGAACCAATACATCAAACCGAAACCTACGAGAACAGTCAACGCGATAGCAGGCACAACAGTCCAGATAAGCTCTAGCCTGTTGTCGTGTGGAAAATAAAAAGCTTTTCGCTTTTCTGAATATTGAAACTTATAGGCAAACCAGAATAATAAAATTTGAGTAAGCACAAACACAACCCCTGTAATAGAGATAGTTATATAAAGCATCTTATCTATTTCCTGTCCATGCTGCGAAGCAGCTTCTCCAAGAATTTTCCCTCTGAACAATTCGTTGCACCAATACACTCCAATTAATCCCAACACCAAAAACACAATCATCAAAAAACCATTTACGCGATTGTGCTGCTCAAATGCCTTCTTTTCACCTTTCAATACAGACACGTACTCGCTGGCTTTGGCAATCTGAAAGGTAATCAGGAAACCAAGCAACAAAATCAATAAAACAAAAAAGTTTGACATGATACTTTATAAAAATTTAGCCTTGTTTGAAATATTCAACCTCACTTAAATTAAAACCTGTTCTAAGTATGATGAATGATGCTTTCTTTAAGGAACGGATGATTTTTAGGTATCAAAGGATATTTGCTCAACACTCTTGCAGTGTTCCACATTATCAAGCCTACAAAACCCGCAGCAATCCCAAAATCAAATAAGTTCAATGGAACATTATTTTTCATCGTACTTCCAAATACCATCTGATAAAAGTCTATCCAATGACCAAACAGCAAAGCTACAGACATAAATGTTACTATAGCATAATTTCGCTTCGAAGTGCGGCTCATGTATATCAACAACGGAGCAAGGAAATTGATTACCAGATTCAAATAAAATAAACCCGAATAAGCTCCTTCAAACCTTGTTTTAAAATAAATGGTTTCCTCCGAAATATTTGCATACCAAATAAGCATGAATTGCGAGAACCATAAGTAAGTCCAGAAAATGGAGAACGCAAATTGGAATTTTCCAAGATCGTGCAAATGCTCATCGTTTGTGTATTCCAGATAGCCCAGGTTTTTCAGATAAATCACAAACAAGGTAACCAAGGCAATGCCTGCAACAAAGCTACTCGCAAAAGTGTACCAGCTATACATTGTTGAAAACCAATGTGCGTTAATACTCATCAGCCAAAGCCAGGGCGTAACAGAAGCCACTGTTAAAGCAAACCAGAAAATATAAACTGCAGCCCAGACGGTATTTTTGAAAATATATTTTTTGCCTTCATCAACTGTAAGCGGTGTGTCGTCAATTTCGCGGGAGATGGTGCGAAGCTTATAGCCAAATATTGTCCAAAGCCCAATGGTGAGCACAGTCCAAACAGTGAAAAATGTCGGGTTAAGAAATCCACTTTTGCCTTTTAATATCTCATCATTTCTAACCAGGTCTTTATTCAGCCATTCATAAATAGTGTTTTTGTTGCCAAATACAAGTGCCATGAGAATTACGAAACAAATAAGGCCGATTGGTATTACACAGGATGCGACTGCTTCTGTAACCCGGCGAAATGAAATTTGCCAGCCGCCCCAAGCAAGGGTTGTTGCCGCGAAAAAAAACATGGCTGCATTTACCACCAGCAAAAAATAAACACTGTTTTGCAACAATGCGGACCAAAAACGTGTCCCTCCATCCTGATTACCATACAAAAAATAACCCACAACCAATGACACCGCCCCAACGCCCATTAAAGCGAGAGACCATGTTTTATACCGTGCAGGAGTCTCGAAATTTTCTTTGATTGACATCGCAATGATTTTATATAATTCTCTAATTCATTTATTTTTTAGCAGTAGAATCTGTTGCACTGCTGCTGGCTGCTTTTTTTGCTTCTGCCTGTTTTGATTTAATATAATGTATCACCATCCAACGCTGGCGAGTATCCAACTGAGAGGCGTAACTGCCCATTTTGTTTTTTCCATAAGTAACTGAATAAAACATTTGTCCTGCAGGCATCGCTTCATATTTCGCATCCCCAACCAATGTTGCCGGCTTGGCAGGATAAGGGCCCTCCCCACCTTTATATAAAGGACCGTTCCCATCTAATTTAGGGCCATGGCAAATGCCGCAATTAACCAGATAAAGCCTTTGAGATTCTATTGATTGAACTGAATCCAGACTTGTGATCGGGTTTTGTATTTGCTTTGCATCTACATAATTAGCTGTATCGCCATCTTTATCTTTTGACAGTGCAAAAGGAAACATTTCTCCACGTTTTATAGTTCCGGGTACTGGAGTATTGCTGAAATAAATGCCATGCTTTTTCAAAGAGTCTTTCACCTCTTCGGTAACAGAATATGTTTCATAAGCCCGGCTGTAAGCCATATCGGGCATATACACTCTTCCTGGCTTCCGCCTGATATCACTACAGCTTACAACAATCGTCACTGCAACAATAATCAATGATATGATAGATATTTTTTTCATCTGCTGAGAATGTCTGTTTCGTTTTATGCTATAGAACCACGGTTACTTTCAAATGGTTTTGTATCCTTATCATAACGCCCAAGCCACCAACCAGTTTCTGCTTCCTGCACGTTGATTTCCTTCGCACCAATGCTCCCAAGAAACCCTGAAATATCTGCTTCACTATTTTTAGGTGTACACTCAATAACCATAACAAATAAATCGTCAGTTGCTCTTAAATGAAAATGATGCTTTTTTACAAAAGGTGCCATTTGGCACAAATAGCAAAAGGTTAATACCATTCCCACCGCTGCAAATAAGACTGTTAGTTCGAAAGTAATCGGTATCCAAGCTGGCAGTGAAAAGTGCGGTTTGCCCCCAAAATTCAAAGGCCAGTCGCTTGTAAAAACCCATCCGATGCAGCTAACCGCTGTGGTTGTGCCGGTGATACCATAAATAAATCCAGCAGTATGAAGGCTTGTATCGCGCAGACCCATTGCCTTATCCAAACCATGAATGGGCATTGGCGTGAAAATATCATACAGCTTGTATCCTGAGGTACGGATTTTTTTTACCGCAGTAAACAAAGCCTGCTCTTCAGTAAAAGTTCCAACGACAAATTTTTTTATACTCATAATCCTATGCTTTGAGCTATTATCTTTTATTTTCAGTTATCAACGCTGCAACGTGAGTTGCCGACTTAATGCGCATGAGCCATTTCGTGAGCAAATTCCTCAGTCGACTCCCCCTCTGCTTCTCCCATTTGCTCTTTATAGTTATCCCCTGATCTTTTTAAGATGTGCTTGATTTCAGCCACCGCAATTACAGGGAAGAATTTCGAGAACAGGAAATAACAGGTAAAGAACAATCCAAACGTTCCAAGATAAAATCCAATTTCCCAAATAGTAGGCGTGTAATAAGTGCTCCAGCTACTTGGCAGATAATCCCTGTATATAGAAGTAACGATAATCACAAAGCGCTCGAACCACATACCAATATTTACAATGACAGACATAAAGAAGGTAACAGTGATGTTTCTCCTCATTTTCCTGAACCAGAAAATTTGAGGCGAAAGCACATTACAGCCCATCATGATGTAATAGCTCCATCCTAGCGGTGAAAATAAATTCACACGATTCTGCATGAATGCCCATCCTTCAAATTTATTCTGGCCATACCATGAAATAAAAAGCTCAGTTAAATATGCAACGCCTACTATGGAACCAGTTAGCACAATTACTTTATTCATCACCTCGATGTGCTCAAGCGTTATATAATCCTCCAGTTTCAAAACTTTTCGCGAAATAATCAATAAGGATTGGACCATTGCGAAACCAGAGAATATCGCACCAGCTACAAAGTAAGGAGGGAAGATAGTCGTGTGCCAGCCTGGTATAACTGATGTTGCAAAGTCAAATGATACAATCGTATGCACCGAAAGAACCAAGGGTGTGCTTAATCCCGCCAATACCAACGATAATGCTTCGTGCCTTTGCCAATGTTTTGTGGAGCCGCTCCATCCAAAAGAAGTAATACCATAGAAAAGTTTTCTCCATTTCAATTTTGCACGGTCGCGGACAGTTGCCAGATCAGGCAACAAACCGCAATACCAGAATAATAACGAAACGGTGAAATAAGTAGATATCGCGAATACATCCCACAATAAAGGCGAATTGAAATTAGACCACAACGGCCCTCGTGTGTTCGGGTAAGGCATTACGAAGAAAGCCATCCAAACACGACCCATGTGCCATATCGGGAACTGGCCTGCGCACATCACAGCGAAAATGGTCATTGCTTCTGCCGCACGGTTCACGCCTGTTCTCCATCCCTGACGGAACAACAATAATATAGCAGAAATCAACGTGCCTGCATGACCGATACCTACCCACCAAACAAAGTTCGTGATATCCCAACCCCATCCGATTGTTTTATTGAGATTCCACTGACCAATACCATAAGTCACATCGCGATACACTGAATAAATACCAAAGCATAATAACCCCACCGCAATTAAGAATCCAGTCCACCAAAGTTTGCTCGGGTTGCTTTCGATTGGCCGCACAATATCTTCAGTTACCTGATGATAGTCTTTGTCTCCAACTACCAGTGGCGGCCTGACCTGTGATTCATATTTCAATAATGCCATAATCCTTTTAGCTTTTAACTATTAGCCATCCGCTTTTAGCTTTAAAAAATTTATTTATCTAACTATGATTTATCTGATTATCTTGACTTTTAAATCTCTGGCAAATCAAACTAACATAATTGTTAAGAATGCTTTGCTTCAGTCTCTTCCTTCATTTCTTTCTCTACTCCTTTTATATCATCCGTGTTCCTGATTTTTGCCAGATAGTTTACATTAGGCAGCACATGCAATTCTTCCAGTGCATAAAAAACCCTTTGTCCATGTTCTTCTCTTGTTTTTGTGATACGGCTTTCCTTATCTCTTGCATCACCAAAAACTATTGCCTCGGTTGGACATGCCTGTTGGCAAGCAGTCTGAATGTCAACCATGTCTTTTAATGTGCGGTTTTCTTTCTTTGCTTTCAGCTTGCCTTCCTGCAGGCGCTGAACGCAGAAAGAGCATTTTTCCATCACACCTCTTGAACGCACCGTTACATCGGGGTTCAGCACCATGCGGCTCAGATCATCGTTCATCATCATTACCACATCATCCACAATGCCACGCTGGTTATCCGGGAAACTATCAGCACCTGTATAATCAGCCCAATTAAAACGCCTTACTTTATACGGACAGTTATTTGCGCAATACCTGGTGCCAATGCAACGGTTATATGCCATCTGGTTCAAACCTTCTGAACTGTGGTTGGTCGCAGAAACCGGGCAAACATTTTCGCAAGGCGCATTATCGCAATGCTGACAAAGCATGGGCTGGAAAACAGTTTGAACACTGTCAGCATCTTCCAGATCGCCGCTGAAATAGCGGTCAATCCTTATCCAGTGCATATCGTGATAGCGAAGCACTTCGCTTTTGCCAACCACAGAAACATTGTTTTCCGCATGACAAGCTACTACACAAGCACCGCAGGCAACGCATGAATTCATATCAATAGACATCCCCCATTTAATACCGGGTTTGTCATAGTCAGAATAAAGTGTACCCTGCTCTCTGTAATTTTCTATTCCGCCGTAAGGAGCTAATTCCTTTTTACGGTCTTCTATAATTTCTTCAGGTGATTTTTTAAAATCGGCGATTGTCATTTCTTTAACCACTTCGGTGCGGCCTTCATAGCTACTATGTGTCTGCGTTTGCGCCACCTTGTAGATTTCATCGGTCTGTTCAATAGTAACTTGTGGCGAAAATAATTCAATAGTAAAACCATTGAAGATCGCCAGCGGGAATGCATTTTTACCTGCACCAACAACAGCCCTACCGATATAATCAGCGGTATTTTTTTCATCTGCGCTCTGACGGCCGAAACCAAGTGCTACGCCAAATACATCGTTGTGGGTTCCCGGAATAATAAGCACAGGAAGCGTAATATACTTATTCCCAACAGTAATTTTTACTACTGTTTTCTCAGGATGTACTTCATATTTATCAGCTTGGCGGCGATTATTCAAATCAATGCCCCATGTGTCCTTTGCATATTTAGGTGAAACAATTACATAATTGTCCCAGTTCGCTCTTGTAATCGGATCGGGCAGTTCCAACAGCCATGGATTATTTGCCTGGCTGCCGACTCCGAGAGAAATTTTTTTGTATAAAACGAGTTCAAATTTGTCTCCCTTTTTTTGCGAAACAATAGCAGCAGATGAATCAGCAACTTTAGCGCTGCTGAAAGAAGCCGAAGCTGGTAGAGTTGTTGAAGGCTCAACAACACCTTCCTGCAAAGCTTTTTCGTAAGCTTCGAGGCCGCCTGTTTTTTTAATCCAGTATTGCCTTACATAATCTTCGTGGGTCGCATTGCTTCCGCTCCATTTCAATAATGAATCTTCAAATGGTCTTGTCTTGAACAAAGGCGAAATAGTTGGCTGCAATAAACTGAAATAACCTGCTTTGGGTTCTGCATCGCCCCAGCTCTCAAGGAAGTGCGGAGCAGGGATTATATACTTACAGAGCTCGCTTGTTTCATCAAGCCTGTCATTAAACGAAACAGATGTTTTTAATTTTTTGAGAGCAGCCTTGAATTTATCCGCATCGTAGTAATCGTATGCAGGGTTTGCATTGTAAACAAACAACGCGCCGACTTTGCCGCCATCTATATCAGCAACCAGCGAATTGAAATCGCTATCTATGCCCTGCCTCCATTGAATAGGAGCAGCCCAATTTATGGTTGTGCCATTTGCTCCAATCGCTTCATTGATTGCGTTCACAATAATCTGAACATTCACATTGTTGCTTCCGCTCACTACTAATCCTTTCCCTTTATTAGCCGCTAAATCTTTCGCTGCTTTTTTAATGCCTGCTTTTAATTTATCATCAAGTGCAGGAGCGCTAACGCCTCCACCCAATTCTGCCAACAAAGCCAGAGCAACTGCACCAGTTTCTGAAGGACGATGGGTGTATCTGTCATCTGAATTTCCGCCTGTTACCGACAGCAAACTTTCGAATTGATAATGCTTGCTTATCTCCGGATTCTTTTCATTGATCTTTCTTCCTTTAGCATATTGCCTTGCGAACTCAATAGGGGAGAGCCATGTGCCAAGAAAATCAGCGCCCAGGCTCACAATCACCTTCGCTTCATCAAATTGATATGAGGGAATTGCTTTTTTGCCGTAAGTAGTTTCATTGGCCAAAATCAAACCGGTGTAAGAATCAGCATCATACTGAATATGTTTGCTGCCTGGATATTTTGCTAAGAATGCAGCAATGATTTCTTTTGATGTTGGCGATGTGATGGTTCCGGTCAATATCACAACAGGTGCTCCGCTCAAACCAGCCAAATCATCTTCTACTAATTTATCAAACGCTTCAAATGTGCTTACTTCCTTTGGCTGCCCGTTCACTATTTGAACAGGATAGCGAAGCCTAGCTGTATCATATAAATCTAAAACGGAAGCCTGCACCCTGGCAGATGTTCCGCCTTTTGTTATCGATGATAGTTCGTTGCCTTCAATTTTGATTGGCCTTCCATCTCTTACCTTGGCTACTATTGAAACCACATCGCCACCAGAAACATACGTGGTAGCATAATAATTTGCTACGCCAGGGATTAAATCTTCCGGCTTGTTTACATAAGGTATTACTTTCTTCACCGGTATTTCGCAGCTCGCTGCCAATGCAGCGGCCGCAGTGCTAAAACCAAGATATTTCAAAAAATCTCTTCTTGGCGTTTTTGCATCGAGCAAACCCTTTCCATCCAGTCCTTCCAGCGAAAGCTCTTCATTGAATTCGTTTTCTGCCGATTGCTTAAAAGCCCTGCTGTTGCTGCGATCCCCAAAACTTTGCCAGTACTTTTTGTCGCTCATTTATATTACAATTTGAGAATTTGAATTTTTTGAATCTGAAAATGATGAAGTGACGATAATTAATCCAAAACATTTTCAACCCATTATTTAGTAATGACATTTCTGGCATTCTGTTCCACCGATTTTTTCCACTGTAATGCTATCGCCCGGTTTCAGATCTTTATGGAACTTCTCGTATATGCTGTAAAATTTGTTGCCTTCGTTGCCTGATGCAGAATCAGGGAAATTCACTTTGGTATTGCGGTGACAATTAATGCACCAGCCCATGCTGAGGTCTGCAAACTGTTTCACTTCATTCATTTCCTGAATAGGGCCATGGCAGGTTTGGCACTGGACTTTGCCAGCGCGGATATGTTGTGCATGGCTGAAGAACACATGATCTGGAAGATTGTGGATTTTTACCCATTCAACCGGTTTGCCAGGTTGCGAGTATTTACCTGATTTGGGGTCATATCCTGTGTAGCTGTATAGTTTTTGAATTTCTTCTGTGCCGTTCACTTCTGTGCCATCCTCCCGATATAATTTCTCGCTCTTGGAACCATACTCATTGATGGCTGCATGGCAATTCATACAAACATTTAATGAAGGAACAGAAGCCTGTTTGCTTTCCCATGAGCCGCCATGACAATATAAACAGCTTATCTGGTTAGTGCCTGCGTGCACTTTGTGAGAATAGAAAATAGGTTGTTCAGGTTGATAGTCTTTTGTTCTTCCTAATCCTATAGCGCCTTCAACAAGGTAATACCCACCGATCACGAATAAAATCAAGATCACAAAAGTGATATACGCTTTATTGCGATAGAATGGGATTGGCTCAGCGGCTGGTATGCCTTCTTTATCATCTGACAGTTTCTTAAGGTTGCTGTTCACCTGTAATAAGGTGAGCATAATGACAGCAAGAATTAATGTAAGAATGCCGTATAATAAACTATTGTCAGTTTCTTTTACAGCCCCTGACCCACCATCAGTCGGAACAGTTGGCGCCTGATAAGCTTCTACATATTTAAGGATCGCATCAATTTCCGCATCACTAAGATTTGGAAAAGTATTCATCGGAGTTTTGTTGAACTGATTGTATAAATCAGTAAAATACTTATTTCCGGAAGCAACTACAGCCACGTTATTCTTTATCCACTCATGCAATAATTTGGAATCAGGAACTCTGCTTGTAACGCCTTTGAGTGCAGGACCAATAACCTGTTTGATAGGGTTGTGGCATGAAGCACAATTGGTTTGAAACAAGGCTTTGCCATCCTGAGCCTGCAATCTGTTACCAAAAGCAATTAAAATAAGAAGAAAAAAACTGAAGCAAAATCTTTTCTCAATTAGTCTATAGTTCATATATACAATCCATTGTATAAATGTGGAAAAATCTCCCGAGTCGGGTGCAAAAATAAGTCAGGATTTCAACAAAATATCAACATGTTTAAATTTTTTTTTCCCTTATCTGGCAAGGGTTTCAGCGGTTTGTAGAAGATTTCGATTTCTTTGTGTCATAATTATGTAAACACAATTGCGCTGCTGAAACATGCTGCTCAACATCATTTTTCACCTTAATTTTTTAATGGGTTTTATATTGATCCTTTATCTTGCATCGCTTATTAATTGACAGGCTAAAAGGAATTTTCCAATGATAGCTGATGTTTCTCAATTTGTGCATATTGCGGTTTTTGCTTCCGGCGCGGGCAGCAACGCTGAAAAGGTAATTGAATATTTCAAAAGCCATCCGTATATAAAAATATCTTTGATCGTGTGCAATAAACGGGGTGCTGGAGTGTTGAAAATTGCTGATCAGGAAAAAGTTGCTTCCCTGATCATTGAAAAAGAAAAATTTTTTCACGGCAATGCTTATATCGATGAGCTCAGAGAAAGAAAAATCGATTTCATTGTGCTTGCGGGTTTTTTATGGAAGATACCGTCTTTATTGATAAAATCGTATCCCGATAAAATCATAAATATCCATCCGGCACTGTTGCCTAAATATGGCGGCAAAGGAATGTACGGGCACTTTGTCCATGAGTCGGTTATTGCTGCGAGAGAAAAAGAAAGCGGCATCACCATACATTATGTAGATGATCTTTACGATCATGGGAAAATAATTTTCCAGGCCAGGTGCGCTGTTGAAGAAAACGATACTCCAGATTCGCTTGCACACAAAATACATTTGCTTGAGCATGCCCATTTTGCCAAAGTAATTGAGCATGCTGCCCAAAATATAGTTAAAACCTGATTTCATCATTTATTAATTGCCGGATAGATAGTAATATCACGGCTCAATTTTTTGCCTTTGCGCCTTTTGTTATATAAAATTTTACTGTTTGCCATTACGCTTTGCCTTTTTGCTTCAGGCACAGATGTTTTTTCTCAGGTCACTATCAGAGGAACTGTTTATAATATGAACCGCACCAAGCCTTTGGAAGCGGTGAGCGTGGTGAGCACTTCGGGAAAGGGAGTTGTTACTGACTCCAGTGGCAATTACGCTATCACCGTAAAAGAAGGAGACTCCATTTCCTTTTCATATCTGGGGAGGTTTACCATGAAATACCCGGTGAACATGATCAGCATCTATAATAATTTTGACGTTGCCTTGCATGTGGAAGCGACTGAATTGAGACAAGTGCAGGTGGCGCCCAAAAATTATCACATGGATTCGCTGCAGAACAGGAAAGACTATGCAAAGTATTTCAATTATAAAAAACCCGGCATTAAAGTAAGCGATGCAGGCATTAATGGCGCTGGCGTTGGGCTTGATCTTGACGAGATCATTAACATGTTCCGTTTTAACCGAAACAGGCGCATGCTCGCATTCCAGCGCAGGCTGATCCAGGATGAGCAGGATAATTTTGTTGACCATCGCTTCACCAAGCTGCTTGTGAAAAAAATTACACACATGACCAGCCCTGATCTCGATTCGTTCATGGTGAGATACAGGCCATCTTATAACTTCACCAAGACCAGCACCGATTATGACTTTGACCAGTATATCAAACTTGCTGCAAAAGAATACAAAGCCGCCAAGAATAAACCTGCAGGGGAAATGAAGAAAGAGAAACTCCCGTTTTAATCAATTATTGCATATAGAGGTTTGACTGATCAGTAACATTATTTCCGCCTATTTCATTAACTTTCGTTCCTGTTTTTTTACCAAAATAATTTTAACGATGAAAAAGCTGATGCTTGTTTTTCTATTGACTGCTCAATCGTTCAATGTTGTTTTTGCACAAGCCTATAAAACAAATCCTCCAAAGCTGCCGCTTAGCCCACAGACAAATGAAAGCGGCATGTCGGAAGAAAGGTTGTCGCGGATTGATAAAACTGTCCAGGAATACATAAATAAAAAATGGCTGAACGGAGCCGTTGCTATCATTTACAAAAATGGCAAGTTAGCTTACTATAAAGCATTTGGTTACGATGATGTAGAAAAGAAAATTGCAATGGGAAAAGATGCCATCTTCCGCATTGCTTCTCAAACAAAAGCTCTGACAAGCGTTTCGATAATGATTTTGTATGAAGAAGGGAAGTTGCTGCTCGATGATCCGGTTAGCAAGTACATTCCTGAATTCAGTAAACAACAAGTACTGGATAAATTTAATGATAAAGACACAACATTTACCACTGTTGCAGCCAAAAGAGAGGTTACCATCCGTGATTTGCTTACACATACATCAGGCATTGGCTATGCAGGCATCGGCACGCCCGAAATGAATGCCATTTACGCAAAGAATAGCATCCCATCAGGTTTAGGTGCGATCGACGCATCATTGTTAGACAAAATGAAAACCCTTGGAAAATTGCCGCTTGATTTTCAGCCCGGCGACAAATGGATGTACGGATTGAACACCGATTTGCTTGGCTGTTTGGTAGAAGTGATCAGCGGAATGAGCTTGGAAAATTTTATCAGGAAAAATATTTGCGAGCCTCTTGAAATGAGCGACACATGGTTCAACCTGCCGAGAGAAAAAGCAAGGAGGCTTGCCACAGTATACACAGAAGATTATCTCCAGCACATCATCAAATGGGATGCAAATCATTTCGGGATTGACCCAGACTATCCGTTGATCAATAAACATTATTTTTCGGGTGGCGCAGGTCTTTCATCAACAGCTTATGATTATGCGGTTTTTCTGCAGATGCTTTTAAATGGCGGGATATATAATGGCCATCGCATACTTTCGCAAAGAAGCGTTGAGATGATGACAAGCGGCCAATTGAATTTTATGTTCAACGGCACAGATAATTTTGGATTGGGGTTTGAGATTGTCACTGAAAAGGGAGCAGCAAAAGGGCCATGGAGCCAGGGCAGCTTTTCATGGGGAGGATTTTTCGGAACATCATATTGGGCAGACCCAAAAGAAAAGTTAGTCTGTCTTTTTATGACACAACAAACTCCAAACAGCCACGGAGATATTGGGGAGAAATTCAAAGCATTGGTTTATCAGGCGATTGGAGGGCAGTGAGTTGTAAAATGTGAGATAGGATATAATAATTCAACTTACTAAAAACTGACAGATTAACATTAACCATTCTCACATAACAATAAATAAAATGGATCAGCTAACATTGGGGATCGGTACACGGCTTCAGCATTCGCATTTCGGGCCAGGCGTGATTGTCGCCGTTAAATATGCCACTTATTTCATTTCATTTATCAATCATGGCGTCAAAGAAATTGATAAGACCGATGCGCATCTGGATGAAATCATTCCCGAAAATGTCACTGCCGAAATGGAGACTTCCTCAGAGATAGAAAAGTCATTATTGAAAATTCTCCGGCTTTGGGGAAACGTTCATGAAGTTGTGCCATTGGGCGAGCGCTGGCAAAAAGGCATGATGCTTCTGCAGCCATTCGACAAAACACAAAAGCCAAAAGAAATTCCGATAGAAATTTTTTTTCATAAAATCGTGATGCTCCGAGACAGGCTTCGTGTGATGGAGCAGCAAATCAATGCACATAAAATATTAAGCGATGAAGACAAAGTGAACCTGCAGCAATACATTACACGCATTTATGGATCGCTCACCACATTCAATGTTCTTTTCAAAAATAAAGAGCATTGGTTCATCGGTGATAAAGGAAGCAAAGAAGAATAATTCATTTCAACAACATAAAAAACCATCATGAACAAAAAGACATCGCAACTCTTAATTATTTGGCTTTTCCCCGCATATCTTTTTTCACAACAGTACAAAGCAATTCATGAAAACGCTGTGGTTGCTGATACGCATAATGACGTGCTCTCAACTGTAACTTTAAAAGGCATGAGCATTGAAACCGACCTTACAGGAAAGTCTCACTCTGATCTGGCCCGTTTCAAAAAAGGTGGCGTGGATATACAGATGTTCTCTATTTTTTGCGATGACCGCTATGGCAAAGGCACAGCTTTCAAATTTGCCAATGAAGAAATAGATTCTTTGTATGCTATCGCGAAGCGCAATCCCGATAAGATGGAAATGGTTTCCACCTGGGCGGAATTGCAGCACGCACTAAAAAACCATAAGCTCGCAGCAATGATGGGCGTAGAAGGCGGCCACATGATTGAAGATAATCTTGATTACCTCGACAGTTTATCAAAACGCGGTGTTCGCTACATGACGCTCACCTGGAACAATAGTACTTCATGGGCAACTTCGGCGGCTGACGAAACAAAGAAATCATTCTTTGTGACGCCCTATGGCCTGACAGATTTCGGGAAAAAGGTTGTAAAACGTATGAATGATCTGGGCATGATGGTTGATATTTCCCATGTAGGAGAAAAAACTTTTTGGGATGCTATAAATACTACTACAAAACCAGTTATTGCTTCTCACAGTTCTGTATATTCGCTTTGCCCTGTTCCGCGCAATTTGAAAGATGACCAAATCAAAGCAGTTGCAAAAAATGGTGGTGTGATTGATATTAATTTTTATTCTGGCTTTATTGATAGCAATTATATGAAACGGATAACTGCATTCATGACAAGGCACAAAAAGGAATATGATTCATTGGTTGCGCTAAAGCTGCCGGATTATGAAATCAACGCCTTTTTTGCCAAAAAATATCCTCAGGAAGCTGCCGCATTGCGGCCACCGCTCTCACTATTGATCGATCATATTGATTATATCGTAAAACTTGTTGGTGCGGATTATGTAGGTCTTGGATCAGATTTCGATGGCATAGAATCTGCGCCACTGGGATTGGAAGGCGTACAGGATTTCCCTAAGATCACAGAAGCATTGTTGAAAAGAGGCTATTCAAAAAAAGATATAGAAAAAATTTTAGGTGGCAATTTTTTAAGAGTTTTTAAAGCGAACGTGAATTAGGTTTCAATAGCTAATTTTTTAATGATGAATAAATTCCCATTGCTGCTTTTTTGCATTGGCATCATTACGCATACTCAAATACGTTCCCAGTCATTGCTTTCAAATATTGAAGGTAGAAATTTCACCAGCCTAAATGGGAAATGGGAAATTATCATTGATCCATTCAACTCAGGTGCCGGCAACTGGAACCCTATCTGGAAAGATCTGCATCCGACAGGGAAATATGATTTTTACGAATATCAATTCGATAATGCCATTACACTGAATGTGCCCGGCGACTGGAACTCGCAGCATCCAAATTTGCTTTACTATGAAGGAACTGTATGGTATAAGAAAACATTTCGCTATCAGCAAAAAGAAAGCAAAAGAACTTTTGTTTATTTTGGCGGCGCTAATTATAACGTTGATGTATACCTGAACAATGAAAAGCTAGGCAGCCATGAAGGCGGATTCACGCCATTTCAATTTGAGATAACTGAAAAAATCAAACAAGGGGAAAATTCCATCATCGTTCGTGTAAATAATCAGCGAACAGAAGACGGTATTCCCGCGCTTGATTTCGACTGGTGGAACTATGGCGGCATCACAAGAGATGTTTATATCGCTGAAACACCTTCATCCTATATCCAGGATTATTTTGTCCAGCTCAAAAAAAATGATGCATTGCAAATGGAAGGATGGGTGCAGTTGGCTGGCGTATCAGCATCAAAAAAGATTGGCGTAACAATACCTGAGTTGAAAATCAATTATGCAGCCGAAACCGATGTTACCGGGAAAGCCATTATCTCCATTCATGCAAAACCAATTTTATGGTCGCCGGAAAACCCGAAGTTATATGATGTGATCATTCATACAGAAACAGATTCCATTCATGAACAGGTTGGTTTCAGGACGATTGAAACGAAAGGCACTGAAATTTTATTAAACGGCAAACCCATTTTTTTGCGCGGCATTAATATTCACGAAGAAATACCACAGCGTGCCGGAAGAGCTAACTCTGAAACGGACGCTCAAATGTTGTTAGGATGGGCAAAAGATCTTGGATGCAATTTTGTGCGGCTCACTCATTACCCGCATAACGAGCATATGGTGAAGGCTGCAGATAAAATGGGCATCTTATTATGGGAAGAGATCCCACTGTGGCAGGGCATTCAATTTGCCAATCCGATCATTTTAAAAAAAGCAACCACTTTATTGAATGAAATGATCACAAGAGATAAAAATCGTTGCGCAATCATTTTCTGGAGCCTTTCCAACGAAACTTCCCCTTCTGAAAGTAGGGATCAAACATTGACTGCAATGGCTACCCATGCAAGAACGTTAGACCCCACAAGATTGATCACCTCTGCTTTCAATCATGTGAAATATGAAAAAAATCAGGTAATCATTGACGATAGCGTAAGCAAATATCTGGATGTAGTTGGCGTGAATGAGTACATTGGATGGTATGGCCAATGGCCAGCAAGACCAGAAGAGATAGAATGGAAATTTCCTTTCAATAAACCTCTTATCATGACAGAATTTGGCGGCGAGGCATTGTATGGAAATCATGGACCAGTTGACACCGCAAGTTCATGGAGTGAAGAATATCAGGAACAGGTTTACAAAGACCAATTAATAATGCTTAAAAGAATCTCTTTTTTGCGTGGTATTACTCCATGGATTTTAGCCGACTTCCGCTCGCCGGGAAGAACGCACCCGATATACCAGCAAGGGTGGAACAGGAAGGGCTTATTATCTGACAAAGGGCTCAAAAAGAAAGCCTGGTATGTGCTGCATGATTATTACTCGGAATTTCAAATACAAAATATTAAATAGCTGTTTACCTATATTATGTTTTTCTATTTTTCAAAAGAAGCGAGCAGCCAGCTTTCCTTAATTTCTTCTTTCAATTTATTAACCATATCATCCAACCCTCCGTACCAATCCAAATGTGGACTCCATTTATTGCATCCGCCTGCATGTTTGACACACTGAGTATCTTCCCAAACCTTTCTACATTTTGGGCATCGGGCGCCTGTTGCGAACGTATTCCAATTAGTATTGCAGGTACATTGCCAGTAAGGCTGCCCATCAGGTTCCCATTTGCATTTCGGACATCGTATGTGGATGTTGTCCATTTAAATATTTTAATAGCTCAGCAGTTTCTGGACATATTCATGCAGCCTTGCGTTGGCAAGAAAATTTTTTTCCAGTTCGATATTGAACGGAATGGGAGTATCTAGGGACGCACAACGCATCACAGGCGCATCGAGCAGTTCAAAACAATGCTCGCTGATCCATGCAGCAATCTCTCCGCCGATGCCACCAGTCAAGGTGTCTTCATGCAATATCAAAATTTTTCCAGTGCGCCTGATTGATTCTTTAATTGCATTATAATCTAATGGAAGCAGCGTCCGCAAGTCAATGATATCAATCGAAACATCAGCATGCTGCGCCATATATTGCGAAGCCCAATGAACGCCTGCACCGTAGGTGATAATTGAAATATCTTCGCCCTCATGAACTAATCTTGCTTTTCCAATTTCAGTTTCATAATACACGGAAGACACCGGTCCGCTGATACTTCTGTACAATGCCTTATGCTCAAAATACATCACCGGGTTTGGATCATTGATCGCAGCGATAAGCAATCCTTTTGCATCTTCAGGATTAGAAGGATAAACAACTTTCAATCCCGGTGTATGCGCAAACCAAGCTTCATTGCTTTGCGAATGGAATGGGCCTGCCCCGACACCTGCGCCCGTCGGCATGCGTATCACAACATCAGCATTTTGCCCCCACCGATAGTGGATTTTTGCAAGATTATTTATGATTTGATTGAAACCAACTGTCACAAAATCCGCGAACTGCATTTCCATTACGCTTTTAAAACCTTCGAGGCTCAGTCCAAGCGCAGTGCCGACAATGGCACTTTCGCAAAGCGGAGTGTTACGGACTCTTTCTTTTCCAAACTCATTCACAAATCCTTCGGTGATTTTAAATGCCCCGCCATACTCCGCAATATCCTGGCCCATCAAAATCAAATTATCATGCTGCAGCATGGATTGATGCAGGCCTTCTTTGATAGCATCTATGAAGCGTTTCTCAGGCGTTGGATGACCGATGACCGATGACCGATGACCGACTAAAACTCCTGACTGCTGAGCATACACATCTCTCAATTCTTCTTCGCTATCCGGTAAAATCATTTCTTCTGCAAAACCGTGTTTCAGTTCTTTATCAATAGAATTTTTTATTTCTTCACGCAACTGATTAACCGAATTTGTATTCAAAACATTTTCCTGCAGTAAAAACATTTCATAATTAGAAACAGGATCTTTTTTCGCCCATTCTTCAAACAGTTCTTTAGGAACGTATTTGGTGCCGCTTGCTTCCTCATGACCGCGCATGCGGAAGGTTTTGCACTCGATCAGATAGGGCTTTTGATTCTTTATGCAATAATCTCTTACTCCATTTATTGTGTCGTACACTGATAAAATATTGTTGCCATCAATTTGCACACCTTCCATTCCATAACCTTTTGCTTTATCAATCAGGTTCTCGCAACGGTATTGTTCATTCACAGGCGTGCTTAACCCGTATCCATTGTTTTCGATAATAAAAATCACCGGCAGATCCCAGACTGCAGCCACATTCAGCGCTTCATGAAAATCGCCTTCACTGGTGCCACCATCACCACTAAAAGCAAGCGAAACTTTATTTTGTTTGCGGAGTTTATATGTAAGCGCCACGCCATCTGCAATTGCCAGTTGCGGCCCAAGATGAGAAATCATGCCGCAGATATGATGTCCTTTTGAACCGAAATGAAAACTTCTCTCGCGCCCTTTGCTGTATCCGTTCTTGCTTCCCTGCCACTGCAGGAACAATTTGCTCAATGGCATTTTGCGCGAAGTGAAAACGCCAAGGTTTCTGTGCAACGGCATGATCCATTCATCCGGTTGCAATGCAAGGGTTGCACCAACAGCAATCGCTTCCTGGCCAATGCCGCTGAACCATTTGCTTATTTTTCCCTGACGCAACAGCAGCAGCATTTTTTCCTCAATCAATCGCGGAAGCAAAATGTTTTTATAAATATCAATAAGCTGAGCGTTGGATAAATCTTTCCTCTCGAAATTCATGATGCGACCCTATGGGCATTTCTAAAATAAAATTTTAATTGTTCTGGCTTTCTGTGTTCCTTTCTTCTTTTTTATAAAGAAGGGAAGTTAGTATCGAAAGCAGGAGGCTGAACAATAAAGCCCACCAAAAGCCATCAACCCTGAACCCATTAACAAATTTAGAAGCAAGCATAATAATACCCGCATTGATGACGAACAGAAACAGCCCGAAAGTCAAAATGGTTATCGGAAGCGTGAGAATAATAAGAAGAGGTTTTAAAAACGCATTGAGCAGTGCAAGCACCAAAGCAAGTATAAGCGCGGTAGTGAATTCATCAATATGAATGCCTTTTAAAATATAAGACAAGCCGAAAGCAACGACAGCCGTGATAATAATGCGCAAAATGAAATTCATAAAAAAAGTTTGCGCGAAAAGTTAGCAAGTTTTAGCGGGATTACACCACAACCAGTTCATAAAAATCTTCGGGCCGCAAATATTTTTGGGCAAGTTCCCGCAATTCTTCGGCCGAAATTGTTTTTATGATATTGATGCCATTGTAAAAATATTTCTCATCCAGATCGTTAAGGATAATATTTTTCCATCTTCCTGCGACCTGAAACGGGCCATCCAGATCACCAAGTATAGTGCCTATCATAAAATTTCTTGCTGTCTGTAATTCTTCTTCATCAATAAGTTCTTCTCGCAGTAGTTCCATCTCCTTATATACTTCTTCAATCGTTGCGGCACAAACATCTTTGCCAGCCTCCGTGCTTATCATCCATGCGCTTTCCTGAATGTGGTTCATCAAATAGCTGTGAATTCCATAAGTGTAGCCTTTATCTTCGCGGATATTGGCCATCAGTCTGGAGCCGAAATAGCCACCTAAGATATTATTGAGCATACCTGCTTTCTGAAAATCGGGGTGATGCCTGTTAGGGAAGTTCCTCGCAATCCGTATAGAACCCTGCACCCCGTTCGCATCGTTTACAACATTGTATTTTTTTGTAGCGGCAGGTCTAATGAGATGTTCAATATTTTTATCTTTTTCACTCCATGCATGTAACGGGAGTGAGCCAAAATTCCTTTCTAACTCATCGATAATATCTAAAGGCAATTTGCCAGCTATGAAAATAGCACAATATCCATGTTGATAAAACTGCTGATAAAATTTTTTGATTTCATCCCGTTCAAGAGAAGCATAATCTGCCATAGAACCAAACTTCCCATAAGGGTGTTTTTCTCCGAATAAATAGGCATCAATCAATCTGCCTGCAACAAAATCGCTTTTCATCAGGCTTACCTGCAGGCGCTGCTGCATATTTTTTTTATAGATATCCAATTCTTCCTGCAGGAACACAGAATCAGTAATCATTTCCGCGATCACCGGCAATAGTTCATTGACGTATCGGCCAAGGCAATGCAGGCTGATCTCTGCTGTCTCATTTTGGCACGACCTGTTGAGATATGATCCATAATATTCGAAATGATCATTGATCTCAAATGCTGTTTTTGTTAAAGTACCGTTCTTCAGTAAATAGTTTGCCGTTGCTGCAATCAGGTTTTTTTCTTCAAACCAATTGCCTGCGCTGAACACCAGGTTCACCATCAATGTATCAAGCTCTCCGAGCTCAACAGCGTAAACTTCGACACTATTTTTTAAAATAAATTTTTTATGCGGGGGCAATGCGAGGTGAAAATCAACTGCATTGGTAATTTTTGGAGCTATGATTCTGTTAAGCATATTTCTGATCCTCTTACCTTCCAAGTGTTTTAGTTATTGCTGTAATAGTACAGGGTGCTGCTGTTCTTTTCATCAAAAATTTTGCGGCTTTCAGCCAATATTTGTCCGGTGGTGACTGACTGGTATCTCGCCAGTTCTGTGTTCATCATATCTGCGTCACCAAGCAATTCATAAATAGCCAAGCTGGCAGCTCGGTTCATCAGGCTCATGTCCTCAAACAAAATAGCAGCTTCTGTTTTGTTCTTCACTTTAGTGAGCTCTTTCTCTTCGATTTCATTTGTCCTGATTTTCTGTATTTCCTCATCGATTGCTTTATCAGCTTCCATCATGTCAACACCTTTGATCAGCCTTCCCTCAATCACAAGCAGCCCTGCATCTACCGAACCAGTTTGATGGCACTCAATATGGCTGAACAATTTTTTTTCCTTCACAAGAGATTGATGAAGCCTTGAAGAGCTTCCGCCGCCAAGCACTTCGGTTATCAATTCGGCAAAATAATATCCGTCTTCATTGCGGGAAGCCATGTGATATGCTTTATACAAAGCATCTAACGGGACATCGGATCTCACTTCCAGCTTTCTTGCTTCTTTTTGTGCCGGCTCCTGTGGTAGTTTTCTAATGTATTTCTCTCCTCCCGCAATATCGCCAAACCATTTCTCCGCAAGTTCCTTCACTTGCGCTGTTTTAATATTACCCGCAAGCACAAGCACTGCGTTCGCAGGACAATAATGTTTGAAAAAGAAATTTTCAACATCACTCAGTTTCGCATTTTCAATATGGCTCAATTCTTTGCCAATCGTCATCCACCGGTAAGGATGCTCTTTATATGCAAGTTCCCTCAACTTAAACCAAACATCGCCATAAGGCTTATTGATATAATGCTCCTTAAATTCTTCACAGACCACTTTGCGCTGCACCTCCAGACTTTTTTCGCTGAATGCAAGCGACAGCATGCGGTCGCTTTCCAGCCAAAAAGCAGTTTCTATATTTTCAGCAGGCAGTTGCACATAGTAATTAGTGAAATCATTTGTAGTGAACGCATTGTTTTCGCCACCTGCAATCTGTAATGGCGCCTCAAAATCTGCAATGTTAACTGAGCCTCCGAACATCAGATGCTCGAACAAGTGGGCAAAACCTGTTTTATCAGGGCTTTCGTCTTTGGCACCCACATCATACAACACATTCAGCACTGCCATCGGCGTTGAAGAATCCTCGTGCACTATAACGCGCAAGCCATTATTCAATTGAAATTTCTCAAATCGTATCATACTTAATAAATGAAAAGAAGTGCAAAGTAAAGAAGAGTAATTTACTTAAATGGGAAACAATTCAAAAAATTCTCCTCACCTTAAGACTGAGTTCAATTAAACTACCATCCCTCATGATGATAACTTTAATTTTTTCACCTATATTCTGCAACATCGTTTTGTAGACCTGAATATTTTTTGAAAAATTGTTGCCCACCGAGAAAACAATGTCCCCCGGTTTAAAGCCTGCTTTCTCTGCTGGCGAATCTTTCATCACATCTGCTACGCGTATCTCGTCATCGATCCAATAAATACTAAGGCCTGTATATGAATAGTCAAACGATTCCCGGTAATGCGAGTTGGGCATGAGATAAATTTCCCTTCTCCCATAGTTAAGAATGATGTTAAACCTCCTCAGCAAATCATTGCCGATAAGGCCTCCCAGTGAAGGATATGATGTGATGTTATATTCATCATCAAAAATATATGTCGGTACATTGCGGAAATGGTAAGGACCTATCCTGAAATCCTTAACGGTGGTCTGCAACATGTTTGTTTTCCCGCCAAGACCTTGAGCAAGTGTTGGCACAGGCTTCTTTTTTTTGCTGCCGAACAAACTACTGTCACTAACAAAGTCAGTTGAAAGCAGCAAGCATAAGCCCGCGCCGGTATCAAAATAAAATCGTGCGCTTATATTAGTATTGTCCTTTACCTTCGCTTCTTCTACAGGAAGATTAACTATAAAAGGGTGCGTTAGATAACCGCCCTTTGGATATTTAATTGTGCCTTTTGTGTATACATAAATAAGAGAACTGTCATAGTCAATCTTCACGATATATCTTGTCAAAAAATTGTACCCGATAATACCATCAATGTTCTGTCCATATACGCTCGTTAAAATGGCGTAATCATTCACGTGAAAATTAAGGCTGTCCACCTGAAGGCCAGGAAGATGAATCGTTTCATTATAGACAAAACTAACATTCCGAACGCCGGCAATGCCTCTGATGGTTTTATCCGACGGTTTTGGCACGATATGTAATTGGGTGCAGGTGGTGGAGTCGAGTGAAATGCCACCGCTTCCAGTGTCGAAAACAAAATTCAGTGTATCCGGATAATTGCCCAGCGTTGCTTTTACAAGTATAATGCCGCCGTTAAGCAAAGTAAAGGGGAAGCTCGTCAACAACTTTGATGGTGGAGGTATAAACTCTTCCTGAGCCTTTGAACTAGTAAATGAAAAAATCAAAGTTATCGTAAGAACCCCTATTCGCTGCAAGAACAATCTCGGCGTTCCCTTGACTAATATGAAACAGATATTTGCAAAGCAAATCATAAGCAAGCGTCAGGAATGATGGGCAAAAATCCTACTGCGACACTTTTCACTCCTAAATATATCACAAGTTTATATCTGCTGCAAACCGCCCGTACAAAATCTTGTATTCCGGCTTTGCTGCGTTAAATTTGCCTTTCATTTAAAAAGCATTTAAAGTGAAATTGAATGAATTATACGACAAGGCATTGCGCTTTGAGTTTTTAACTGTAAGTGAAGCTGTTTTTTTGTTCGGGCATGCCCCGCTTACAGAACTTATGTTTGTGGCCAATGAATTAAGGAAGGTACAGGTTTCCCACGGGAAAGTTACCTGGCAGATTGACCGTAACGTGAACACCACCAATGTGTGCATAGCCAATTGCAAGTTCTGCAATTTTTATCGCGTCCCCGGTCACCCGGATGCTTACATAACGGATATGGATACATACAAAAGAAAAATTAAGGAAACCATTGCATGGGGCGGCGATCAGCTATTGCTGCAGGGTGGCCATCATCCGAAATTAGGGCTGAGCTTTTATACCGGCCTTTTCAGCCAATTAAAAGAATTTTATCCTTTGCTCAAGCTTCATACACTCGGGCCTCCCGAAGTCGCTCACATATGCAAGCTGGAGAAGATGAGCCATCGCGATGTGCTTGTATCATTAAAAAAAGCAGGTATGGATTCATTGCCTGGCGCAGGCGCAGAGATTTTGATCGACCGTGTGCGCAGGCTGATCAGCAAAGGGAAGTGCGGCGCACAGGAATGGCTGGATATAATGCATGAAGCACATAATCTCAATATCACTACTTCTGCAACGATGATGTTTGGCCATGTTGAAACAATAGAGGAACGCTTTGAACATCTTGCCAAAATACGGGAAGTGCAATCAAGGAAGCCCGAGTCAGCAAAAGGCTTTTTGGCTTTCATACCATGGACTTTCCAGGATGTGGATACATTGCTTGCAAAAATCCGCGGCGTGCATAATCTTACTACACCTGAAGAATATATTCGTATGATTGCCATGAGCCGCATCATGCTGCCAAACGTAAAAAATATTCAGGCATCATGGCTTACCGTGGGAAAACAAACAGCGCAGATTTGTTTGCATGCCGGCGCTAACGATTTTGGAAGCATCATGCTGGAAGAAAACGTTGTTAGTGCGGCAGGAGCTCCCCATAGATTTACTGCAAAGGGTATACAGGATGCCATAAGCGAAGCAGGTTTTGAGCCTCAATTACGAAACCAACAATATGAATGGAGAAAGATGCCTTCCATTATGGAAGAACAGGTGATCAATTACTGACAATCATGTTCTGACATTATTGCTGCAGTTATCTGCTTCTTGTCATTGGGAGTTTACAGACATCATGTGGGCTCCTGTTTCTGCAATTATTTTCTATAGGATGTTCGGCGGTTGGAAAGGCGGGTTTTTAACTTCGTTGAAGAAATATTGGAAACCTTCTTTTGAAAGGCCGTTTTCAAATAAATACTCACCATCTTAATGGTATTTTAATCACGCCATTGAGTAATTCCCCTAATTTTTTGTTGTTTAGAAACTTAAACTACAAGTTTTACGTTAAAGTATTCGAAATCCAAGGAATACGATGAAAAGCCCTTTCCGGAAGCTTATAAGAATATCCATTATTCTCTTCGCAGCAGTGCTGCTTTTTAATTTTTTTGGCTACTATCTCATGCATGTGAAATCTGCAGAAGATGAGGAAATAGCAGAGGCAAAAAGCATAGCAGGCAGGCAGCAAACAATAAGCCAGCAAATAGCAAAAGACGGCCTTCTGATATTGAACGACGGCGTAAGCAGCGGCCAGTCTGCCTCATTTAAAGATAGTTTGCAAAATGCACTGAATATTTTCAAACAGCAACAGGAATATCTTCAAAAGCAAATCGGGGTTCAGAAATTGCCCTTGCCGCAGCCAGTTTTCAAAATCCGCTTGCTATTATCAACCATTCAGCCATACTACCAAAATTTTGTTGCTGTCAACCAAGAACTTGCTCAGTCCGATTCGACGCTTGTCAATATTAACAGGCGTTTATACCTGCGGCAGCTTCTATACAATGAACAGAATTTCTTGTCTATAATGAAAGATGTGACAACACAGTATAGCATTATAGCAAGTGAAAAACGAAAAGAATCATCTACTATTGATGCAAGCAAATTTCTTTCCCTGATTGTAGCTATTATATGCCTTATCATCCTGGTGCTGGAGCCTGCGTTTAAGCGCGGTGAAAAAAATTATGCCGAGCTGCAGAAAGCAAGGAATGAATTGCTGCAGGAGAAAAAATACCTTTCTTCAATACTACAATCACAGACCAATTATGTAGTGCGGATAAACAGGGTTGGAAGTTTCACTTATGCCAATCCATCGTTTTTAAAAACCTTTAACCATATCAAAGAAGAGCTGGATAATAAATTCTTTTACGAGACTATTTTCCCAAAAGATATGGTGCGCTGCCAGCAGGTAGCAGACGATTGCTGGAAAACACCAGGCAAGATTTCCCGCTTGCTGATAAAAAAACCCATTGGCAATACAAGAGATTTTCTATGGACTGAATGGGAGTTTTTGGCACTCACCGATGATCGTGGGGAAGTGAAAGAAATACAAGCCATCGGCCTGAATGTAACTGATAAAGTGGAAGCGCAGCAAGTTAAGGAAGAAGCGATACAGACCTTATCTTATAGCATGACCTATGCAAAAATGGGGTCATGGAAATTCGATTTTACAGCAAAAGAGCTGGCATTAAGCAAAGAATTCAAAGCCTTGCTGGGAATAGAAGAAAGCACGGGAAAAATAAAGCTCGAAAATTTCATAAGCGCCTATATCGTACCGGAAGATCAGGATACTGTTGCAGAAGAGTTTATGAATGCAATCAATAACAGGGAAAAGAAAGATTATGAAACTTCATTCTCATTCAGGGTTATCACCAATCATGGCTGGATGAGATACCTCACGGCGAAGGGCATCGTAACAGACCATAACAGCAGCTTTGGTATTGCGCAGGATAACACAGCGCAAAAAGAATCTGAAAATGCGCTTCTCAACAGCGAGCAGAAATTCCGCTTGCTGGCAGAAAACTCTGAAGATATTATCAGCGTTCACGCTGCCGATGGCACTATGTGGTATTTATCCCCATCCGTCATCACTGTCTTAGGATACGACGTAGAAGATATTATCGGCAGATCCGCATTTCAATATATTCACCCGGATGACAGGCACAAGTTTTTCCCCACAGCGCAAACCAAATCCAGGCTCACAGATTCTGAAAGCATAATCATTCGTTACCGCATTTTAAAGAAAGATGGTTCATATATATGGCTTGAAACTATTGTGAAGCCTATTATTGATGACAACGAAGTGATAAAGCTTATCTGCACATCCAGAAACATCAATGATCAAAAAGCAGTACAGGAAAAACTCAAAAGAAAAGATCGCTTGCTGCAGGGAGTAGCTGAGGCAACACATTCACTGCTGATAAACACCAATCTGAATCAGGCCATTAATGAATCCCTTGCTGTTTTAGGCAATAAAACCATAGTTGACAGGGCATATTTATTCCGCAACCATTATAATGAAACTGAAAAAAAATGGTTTACCAGCCAAACTCATGAGTGGACCGAGGATATTGCAGACCTCCGCCTGGACGATCTGAAAATGAAAAATATTCCTTTCGAAAACATAAAAAAAATTATAGAGCCATTACAGGCAAACCAGCCCTTTATAAGCTACAGGGAAACGGAAGAAGATGCGCAATTACAGGCTATTTACGAAAACTCCAAGCTGCATTCTTCGATAGCAGTTCCCGTTTTTATAAAAAACGAGTTCTGGGGTTTTGTTGGCTTTGATGAATTCAAAAACGACAGGCAATGGTCTGAAGCGGAATTTTCAATTTTGCGATCCTATGCTTCATCTTTATCGGCTGCTATTGAAAGAAAAGACATAGAACTCGAACTGATCAAAGCTAAGGAAGTTGCCGAGTCCGCCAGTCATGCAAAGAGCGAATTCATGGCTAACATGAGCCACGAGCTCCGCACACCGATGAACGGTATTATAGGCTTTACGGATCTAGTGCTTACAACAGAATTGCAAAAAACACAACGCGAGTATCTTCAGAACGTAAAAAAATCTGCGCATGGCTTACTTGATATCATCAATGATATCCTCGACTTTTCAAAAATAGAAGCAGGCAAGTTAGATATTGATGTGACACTTTTTAAATTAGATGAATTAGTGGAAGAAACCATTGATATGCTTAATGTAAAAGCTTATGAAAAGAAATTGGAGACTTTATTCAAAGTAGACCCCTCAATCCCATCACAGTTCTATGGTGACCCGGTGAGGATCCGGCAGGTGATTGTCAATTTATTGGGAAATGCAATCAAGTTCACGGGCGAAGGAGAAATTTTTGTAAGCATCCAAAAAAATGGTGATTTATATTGGAAAGGTGAAAAAAGGCTCTTGAATGTGAAAGTGCAGGTATCCGATACTGGCATTGGCATTCCCAGTGAAAAGCTACAAAAAATATTTGAAAGCTTCACTCAGGCTGACACTTCCACCACACGCAAATATGGGGGCACCGGCCTGGGCCTCACCATTGCCAAAAGCCTCGCAGAAATGATGGGAGGATATCTTTCGGTAGAAAGCATGCCGGGCAAAGGAAGCACGTTTACACTGCACCTGACACTGGAAGTAGCAAACGAACAACCTGAAATGGCGATGCCAGAAAGGCCATTGCTGAGAAAAGTGTTGGTTATTGATGACAATGCTACAAACCGCTGGCTATTGCAGGACATATTCAGCTATATGAATATAGACTGCGAAACCTCATCCGAAGCCAATGATGCCGTACTGAAAATCAAAGAAGCACTGGAAAAAAAGCAGCCGTTTGATCTTATTATCTCCGATCACCACATGGAACCGAAAAATGGGATTACATTAATAAAAGAAATAAAAAAAATCCCGTCTAATGGCAACCCTTTTTTTATGTTGATGCTCTCTTCGCTTGAAAAAAACATGTATCAGTTTGAGGCAGATAAAGCAGGAATAAATAAATTCATTACCAAACCTGTAAAGATGCACGAACTCCACAGCACCTTGTTGTCGCTGTTCGAAAAACCATTATTGACAGATGCTCTTCATCCATCATTACCTGTAGTTGAAAAGATTTCACAGACAGTAAGTATTATGGTAGTAGATGATGAACCAATAAATATGCTGTTGATATCTGAAGTAATGAAAAGAATGGGCTTCGATGTTATCCAGATGCATGATGGGAAAGAAGTGCTTGAGTCGCTTCCCCACTACGAACCTGTGCTTATCTTCATGGATGTGAACATGCCGGAAATCGATGGATACACAACAACAAGGCTCATCCGCCAGATGCCTGAACCACATTGCAACATACCTATTATTGCCTTAACTGCTGATGCAATGAAAGGCGACAAAGAAAAATGCCTGGAAGCCGGCATGAATAATTACATTTCCAAACCTTTTAAACTACAGGAAATTGAAGCGGTACTTAAAAGCTATATGCTGTTAGTTTAATTCCCATTAAGAGCACCCGGTTCATCATCATTGCGATCGCGGTCATACACGCTGAGAGACACTTTCCAGACAGCTATTTCATACTGAACAGAAAGGTCAATTTTTATTTTCTTCAGTTCGCCAACTGCGGGAAGAAGTTCAAAAATTATAGTAGTAAATTTTTTTCCCTGATCGGGTGCATCGTACTGCCCATTGAGTATAAATGGCTTTTCTCCTTGTATTTTAACAATGCTGTTTTTTATTTGCGCATAAATTTCCCGGAATTTATTTTTAGCTGCATTAAAATCTTCAGTCGTCAGCAGTGTACAGCCCCAGCTGTAAATATCGTTCTTTGTTGCACTATAGCGGGTAACAATACACGAAGACGTTCCTGGTATCTGAATTGTTGATTTGTATTCCGTTGTTTGTGGGTTTTCTGAGATTGCTTCCCCCCTAATATTCTTAAACCCGTTCGGGTAATCCTGAATTATCTTCTCCAACCCTTGACTTATATTGTTCGAAAATGCGCCTTGTGCAAATGATATTGCAGGAATCACAAAAAAGGCAAAAGAGGTAATAATGCATTTCATGTCTTCAACAATATTACTGCAAAATGCGGGTCGACGCAATAGAAAAAATACGGTTGAATTTAACAATTCACTTTAATAATAATACAATAAAATTGTCGTTATAGTTGATTATTTTATTATGTATTAACATATAAAAACCCAATATCAATGCCAAATAACAGCATTCATATAAACAAAGAGAGAGTAAGCATTTACAGAGACATCTACCGGTCTTCTCATAATGTCTCAAATTTCCTTAAAAGCTTGTTGTCCGTGATCATGATGGGCCAGTCTCCATCAGGAAGCGTTAGCTACTACCGCATAAAAAATCAAACAAATAATCGTCGCTAAACTTAAAGCACTTACCTCTGAAACCAATAATGTATGTGCTTAAGCCGCATCGAAAGGTGCGGCTTTCAAATTTGAGGATTGCTAATTTTAATTGTCCCTGCCAGGGGGTCTCATTCCGCCGCCACCACCCCGGCGGAAGTTGTTGAACATACCCGGCATTCTGTTTTGTTGAGCACCTGGGAATTTATTCAGATTCCACGTAAATGTCAGCATCAGATAACGTGAAAGAGTATTTGTTCTGCTGGCGGTGTATCCACTCGATGAGGTGCTCTTGTTTACATAAGTGTTAGCATTGAGCAAGTCAAATGTACTCAGCCGTATTTCTCCGTTTTTCTTTTTAAACAATGACTTGGCAATACTGGGGCTTAATAAAGGCACGCTTGCATTGTAACCCTGGATATGTGTGTTTGTATAAGTATAATCAAACGTAGCAGCTATTAACCAACCACTATTGGTATAGGCTGTAAATTCGGCACTGAATTTCTGGGTAAAATAATTCAGGTTTTGACTGGTGCGTAAAGAATTGTTGGCAATATTATAAGTAGAGGCAGAGCTGAAATTCATATCGAAATTCTTTTTGATATTAGTTGTCCAGGAAATGGTTTCTCCTATGCTTGTATTTTTTACATAATCGTGCTGATAAACAACGGGAGCACCAAATCTTGCTGTATCTGCAAGCGTCTGGCTTTGCGAATAATTTAGGTTTGTAATAAAATTCAGGTTTGATTTTGGTTTCTTCAAAGCAATTCCATAGTTGAAATACCCCGACAGGTTATACGTTCCGTCCAAATTTACAAAAGTGCTGGTTTGCCCCCCTTTTTGATTGGGGATTGTAGCGCTTTGGATATCGTTTACTATTGTACTTGCGTTGACTGTAGCAAATATCACTCTTTGCGTGCCCGGGTCAAACGAGGAGAACAGTATACGGAGGCTGTGAGTGAACTGGGGTTTTAAATTAGGGTTTCCAACTACGAAACTAACATCATCAGAAGTTGTAGTTAAAGGTTGCAATTGCGATGCAGATGGTGTTCCTGTCCTGCCCATATAGAAAAACTGCAGGCGCTCTGTTTTTGAAAAGGAGTATCTGAAATTAACTGTCGGAGTCAGGTTGACATAATTATGAGTCACCGAAATATTTTTCGTGGTGTTATAACTGTCAAAATCCAGTAGCTGGATACCAGACCCAAAGTTCAAATTGAATTTTGGATTCTGTATCCGGTAATTTAAAGTGAACCGGTTGGAGTTGGAAGTGAACTTGTATGAGTTGCTGAATAAACTATCGAATGATGCAAAACCATGCGCAGAATCAAGGAAGTCGTAGGTATTGTTAATGGTATTGCTTTTATTATAAGTATAGTTATAATTTATTTCAATAACCTGGTTCTTGCCAACAGGTTCGGTATAAGAAATGGTTGGGCTGAAATTGTACGAATGCAGAGAATCGTTATAATACTGATTGATCACCTGCAGGGAATCAAATGATCCCGGAAAGAGCTTATAATAATTATTCTGTGAATAATAATAACCGTCCCCATCATTTACATTTACAGTCCCATTAATATCCAGAGAAAAAGTTCTTAATGGTTTTGCGAACTTATGCCTGAATGTAAGGTTTGAGCCGTTTATGTTAAACCCACTGTTGATGCTGGAAGTGTGACCCGAAAGCTCATTTACGGGCGAACCGTTCTGATCCACTGTTGAAGAAGATGATGAACCATTGGGTTTTGTTGTTTGAAAAGTTACATTAGGCCTGAATATAAGAGAATTGGTGCTATCAAATTTTTCTTCCAGATTAAAGTAAATGCGCTGGTTGGTGGTTCTTTGAAATGCGGACTGAACCTGATTGGAAGTATTTGAAGAATCAGACGAATTGAAATTATTTCTGAATGATGTGCTTGATCCATTCGACGCCACGTGCTGAAAATTATAGAAATAACTTCCAGTAATGTCCGTTTTCGGTCCCCAGGAATCTTTGTAATTTACCCCGCCGGCCCACACTGTAGTAACTCCCGGGCTGCTTTGATTTGTAGCTGCAGCCGGCCCTCCACCACTTCCGCGCCTGCTTCCCGAGCTACCTAAAATATCCTGAATAGTAAAATTTTGTTTGTTGATATCGTTTCCCTGGCCCAGCAATGAAATCTGTTGATCGTTGTCGAACCTGTGCATGTTGATGCTCTCATCGTAGTCTTCATCTGTTCCCGCACCAGCAACTGTTCTTCCGAAATATCCCTGGCGCTTATCTTTCTTGGTAGTAATGTTGAGTGTTTTCACGCGATTGCCATCGTCAAATCCGGAGAATTTGCTCTGGTCATCCAGGTCATCAAAAACCTGTATTTTTTCTATTATATCTGGTGGAAGATTCCGGGTTGCCAACTTTGGGTCATCACTAAAAAACCGCTTCCCGTTCACAAGTACTCTTTGTACGGTCTCCCCTTGTGCGGTAATATTCCCGCTAGCATCTACCTGTATACCAGGGAACTTTTTCAAAAGATCTTCTGCAACTGCATTGGGTTTGGTTGTGTACATAGCTGCATTGTATTCCACTGTATCGCCTTTGACAGCCATCGGAGGCCGCTGAACTATGACTGCAGCCATCTCCTGAGTTGCTTTTTGCATATATATAGTTGCAAAATCAACATTCAGTTCAGTTGTGTCAATAATGAATCTTTTTACAACAGCCTGATATCCCTCAAAAGTAATGATCAGGCGATATTTGCCGGCTTTGAGGTTTCTTACAAAAAAAGAACCCTGCTTGTTTGTAACTACAAACTGAGCCGCAGATGAATCATTTACCGGTGTTACTGAAACCGTAGCCTGGCTTAAATCCTGTTTACCTGCAGTATCAACAATCCTTCCTTTTACACTCCCTGCACTTTTGCTTTGCGAAAAGCAGTCATTGAGTATAAACGTCAAAAAAATAGTTAAAAAAACAGCAAGGCACCTCATAAAATATTTTTAGCGGTATACTAAAATAAATGGAATAGAACAATCTCTGTAATAAGATATACTGGTGGCAAAAAAACATTGCCCTTTGGGTGAATTTGACAGGGCTAGCTGAATAAATATTCCACATCCTGACGGGTTAGAGCCTTTACAAACCCTTCGTCATCTGCAATCAGATCTTTGGCAAGAACGCGTTTCTTGTCCTGCAGTTGAAGTATTTTGTCTTCAATGGTGTCTTTACAGATCATGCGGTATGCAAAAATATTCTTTGTCTGACCAATTCGATGAGTCCGGTCGATTGCCTGTTGCTCCACAGCAGGATTCCACCACGGATCAACAATGTAGACATAATCCGCAGCAGTAAGGTTTAAGCCAACGCCGCCGGCTTTTAGAGAAATCAGGAAAACACGGCACTCATGATTATTCTGAAAGCTTTGAATTGCACGCTCTCTTTCTTGGGCAGAAGTACTTCCGTCAAAATATTCAAATTTCACATCAAGTTCTTTTAACTTATGCTTGATGAGCGCAAGCATACCAAGAAATTGGGAGAAAATTAACGCTTTGTGGTCACCAATATTTTCTGTGATCTCTCTTGCAAGCTCTTCCAGCTTTATTGAATGGTTTGGATATTTTTCTGTTTCGTTCAAGATAGCTGGCGAATCACAAATCTGTCGAAGTTTCATCAAGCCCTGCAAAATTGTGAGCTGGGATTTTTGGATGCCCTGCATTTCGATAGTGCCTAATATTTTATCGCGGTAATCATTACGGTAAGCGTCGTAAACTTTCCGCTGCTCTTCTTCCATTTCGCAAAACAAAATAGTTTCTGTTTTATCAGGAAGGTCTTTGGCAACCTGCTCTTTGGTGCGGCGCAGAATAAAGGGAAATAATAATTTCCGGAGATGATCCTTTCGATCCTGCTCCCCGAATTTGTCAATAGGCACTGCAAATTCCTGACGGAAAAATTCAATGCTGCCAAGCATTCCGGGATTCAAAAAATTCATTTGAGCAAATATATCGAACGTATTGTTCTGCAACGGAGTACCGCTCATGCACAACCGATGTTTTGCGTTCAGCAGGCACGCTGCACGGGTCACTTTACTTGCAGGGTTTTTAATAGCCTGCGATTCATCAAGCACCACATAATCGAATGGTATTTCCACTAATAGTTTTATGTCGCTTCGCAAAGTACCATAAGTCGTTATGATCACATTGTACTCGTTTAAGGCAATCTTATTGCGTGCCCGCTCACCGCCATGATGGATATGATAAGTAAGATCAGGTGTGAATTTTTTTATCTCATTTTCCCAATTGAACATCAGGGTTGTCGGGCAAACAACGATCGCATTTAACGAACCGTGCGTTTGTTTGTAATAATGCAAAAAAGAAAGCGCCTCAATTGTTTTTCCCAAGCCCATATCATCAGCAAGGATGCCGCCCCATTTAACTTCATGTAGGTAGTTCAGCCAGTGAAAGCCATGTACCTGGTAAGGCCTAAGGATATGCTCCAAATGTTCAGGTGGTGGGATTTCTTTAATACGGTTGAATTCTCTGAGCTGTTCATATTTCTCTTCAAGCCTTATTACCAATTCTTCTTCGCTGCGGCTTTCATACAATTCATCAATCACGCTCATGTGATACTTGGATAAGCGCAATTGATTGCTTTTGCCTTCGCCCACGCGAAACAACAGTGAATATTTTTTTATCCACTCTTCGGGTAATACTCCAAGAGTGCCATCGTTCAATGGAACGAACTGCTGGCGATTTGCCAATGCTTTTTTCACATCTGCGATAGTAACTTTCTGATCGCCGAAAACAATGTCCACTTTCGCATCGAACCAATCGGTAGTGCTGGTGATATGTATTTTTGTCTGCGGTTTTGCCGTATTAAAACGGAAATTTCTCAGCGCATCAAACCCAAACACAGGTACTTTCATTTCCTGCATCGCATCAACAAAAAGAAAGAACCAGTTATTCTTGAGCACATCGCTTCCTTTCAGGGCAAGGCTATGAGATCCGTCCGGGTGAATAAACTGCGAGTGCAATGATATTAATTTATCAATGAATTGTAGTTCTTCCAATCTGTCCCGGCGCACAATCATCACTTTGTCATCATCTGGCACTACCAGTTCATCTTTGCCCCCGGGTTTCGTTTCAAAACCTTTATAAACGAATAGCGGCTGAAAAACAAGATAGTCGCCTTTTTCCTGAAGCAATAACCTTTTCTCCGGGCTTCCCTCTTTCACTTCTTTTATAAGCTCATTGTCAAAATCAATATGATATTCTTTTGTAAGAGGAAGCACAAAATCTTTTAATTGTTTAGGCCAGTCTTTTTTATCAATCGACATCTTTTTCCTATCGGCAAATTTTTCAACCAGCATAATATCCTCTGGTTTTTCCCATAGATATAAATTGTGGTTATAGAAAAATAGCGAGGACGAATTGCATTCATTGTTGTTTATTTCAACAGGCTGACCGTTGATTTTTGTAAAACAGGATATCTCTATATTATTCTTTTGAACCGAAATTTTAAAAAAAGGTTTTATTGAAGAAGCTGATGTGCATGCCTGCTGCAAGTTATCTGTTTTAAAGGGTTTGTGGCCATTGAGGAAAAAAACAAATGGGTTGTTATTGGCCTCAGCAAATAGTTTCTGCAGCTTGGGGTGAAGGTACTCTACCATCAACGCTTTTGTTTCTTCCGGTAATCCATCTTCTTCATGATGAATGATATTCTCCCAAATGCCACTGAACGGCGAATTGCGGTTAAGATACCTATTGATTTCTGATTCCTGCATTTTTCGAATAGAAGGGATCAGTTCTTTATCTGTATCATTAAAAGAATCTGTGTTTACAAATTTTGTGAGATCCATTTTTTCCACCTTCCCAACATAGGAGGTTTGATCTTCGTTGCTTTCACCGGAAACCGCATCTACTGTAAAGCCAAGATAGCTATTATGATTAAAATTAAAAACAACGCCAAGCCGTTTTGCAACACCAACTGGCATTTCTTCTTCTGTTTCTATTTTTTCCGCTACTTCGGCAACAACAGGTTTTGGTTTGGCGAAGCCTATTTGCGCAATGCGCCGTATGGAAGTATCCAGCACACGCAAGAAGGGCTTTCCGTCTTTGTAAGTGAATTCAAATTTATTTTTCAAGTCATCATTCAATGAATAACCATAGGCTTCCAGCAGCTTGTTTTTTTCTTTATCCCAGTTGCGGATGCTGTCAAAATAATATGGCCCGTGTGCACGCAATAGCTGAAGGAACACAATTACCTTAGGCAGGCATAGAGGATGCGATTCGTCTTCATAATCGCAGCTTGTATCGAAATTCCTTTCCTCATTTTTTCTGATGATAACTTTATATGATTTCCCTCCTATCTTAACCGTGGCTTTCACCGTTTCGTCTTTTGCATACTCAATGACTGCATTTTCTGATTGCAGGTATTTTTCAGCATCGCCGAATGTTTGCTGTGAGCAAAGCAGGCGCAGGCTTTTGAGGTCAATGAATTTCATCTTAACGACCGTGTGCTCCTGATCGTAATATATTTCTTCTGCTTTCAGCAAATTCCTGTCTAATAATTCCTGCAATTGGATGAGCGCAGCCGATTCGTGCCTACATATATCGCCAAGGTTATATGGGCAACTGCATCGTACAGAAAGCGTTTTTGCATCTTTAAATTTCTGGACATAGACTTTATAGTAAGTAGCGTAGCTGTCATCCTTCACTCGGAAAGTAACGGACTCGAATAATTCATCATACTCGATCAATTCAACATAACCAATAGCATGGATTTTTTTTCCACGGCGTATTACTTCATCAGTCCCGTTTGTGTACACATATTTGATCAGGTGCGGTAACGCCATGCTTTACAGTTTACAATTTTCAATTAACAGCGGCTTTGAAAATGTAATTTGCCAACTGCCAATTGCTATCATTTTTCCAAAAAAGGACAATCTGCAAAAGTAAAGGAAAAAAACTGAGGTTTGGATAGTTTTAAAGCTTATTAATAGGTAAATAACAAAGGCTTTAAGCACATCTGCGGCTAACGCCTATCATCGTAAAATTCAAATCTGCTTGCAAATTTCATTTTGCTTTTTTGAATACTAATTGCCCGCTACCTTTGCTCACAAAACCAAATCTTCATGATGCGTAGTATTTCGATTGCTGTATTCATCTCTCTTGCATTTTCATTTTCCGCATCAGCTCAAAAAATAAAAAAAGCTGACAAGACCATTCTGGCTAACCTGGAAACCCATATCCGTTATCTCGCCGATGATAAATTGGAAGGAAGAAGAGCAGGCACAGCAGGAGAGAAATTAGCAAGCAATTATATCAGCACCGAATTTCGTAATGCAGGCCTTGAAATGATTGAAGAAAAAACTTGGTTGCAGCCTTTTGAGATAAATGATGGGAAGCAAATTGACAATACAACTCATTTCATTGTAAATAATAATGAACTGATTCTTAATAAAGACTATTTCCCGCTTGCCTTCAGCGCAACAAAAAAGATATCAGGCACGGTTGCCATTGCATTACAGGAAAGCGGAGTGCCATGGTTCATTGATATAAAAGACTTTCTAGAGGAAAACAAAGACAATCCGCATTTTGACCTGAATGAAGCGCTACATGCTAAAGTAAAAGAGTGCTCAAAAAAAGGAGCTACGGCACTCGTGTTTTACAATGACTCTAAAATAGCCGATAATATTTCTTTCAATGCAAAAGATAAATCAGAACCAGAAATTATCCCGGTCATATATATAACAAACGATGCAAAGAAAAAATACTTGAAAGATGAGTCTGCGTCATTCGACGTAAAAATAAATGTTGCTATCGGCGAAAAAAAGCGCACAGGCAATAACGTTGTTGGTTATATAAATAATGGTGCCAATAAAACTGTTGTACTTGGTGCGCATTATGACCATTTAGGTTATGGAGAAGATGGCAACTCCATGTACCGCGGGCCGGAAAAACTGATACACAATGGCGCCGATGATAATGCGAGCGGCACTGCAGCTTTGATTGAACTGGCAAAGCTCTTAAAGCAGTCAAAATCTAAAAATAGCAATTATCTGTTCATCGCTTTCTCGGGCGAGGAGCTTGGCTTGTTCGGCTCAAAATATTTCGTAGAACATCCGGCTATTGATCTGAAAAAAGTAGATTATATGATCAATATGGACATGGTTGGAAGGCTCAATGACAGTTCTCACGTGTTGACTATCGGCGGCTATGGAACTTCACCCGTTTGGGGAGATTTATTCAATTACAACTTAAGCGAAAAAAAATATTTCACTTTAAAATACGATAGCAGCGGCACAGGGCCGAGCGATCATACGTCTTTTTACAGAAAAGATATTCCGGTGCTTTTTTTCTTTACTGGTTGGCATAAAGATTATCACCGCCCCAGCGATGACTGGGATAAAATTAATTACACCGGCGAACTGCATGTCGTGAAATATATTTATCAGTTGGTAGAAAATCTGAATGACAAAGACAAGCTTGTTTTTACGAAAACAAGAGAAACACAGTCAACTTCATCATCAAGGTTCAGTGTAACAATGGGCATTATGCCTGATTACACATTCACAGGAACAGGAGTGCGTGTGGATGGTGTGAGCGATGGAAGGCCAGCGCAAAAGGCCGGGTTGAAAACAGGCGATGTGATTATTCAGTTAGGCCATTATAATGTCAGCTCTTTAGATAATTACATGGAGGCATTGTCGAAATTTAAGAAAGGTGATACAACCCAGGTAAAATATAAACGCGGAAACGATACCGCAGAAGCACCTGTGCAATTTTAATTGTCAGTATTAAAGAATTTCATCAATGAAGCTAAAGCTCGGTATTGAAGAATTAACAACTGAATTCTTTGAAGATGTAAGGATATTGGGTATTGTAGCTCCTTTGAAGGATTATCAGTTTTGCTGGCATCTAAACAACTGGCTTCGTTTCAGCTTCCGTAATAATAATGACATCGAGATACAGCTCAAGAAAAAAACACGCACGTATTTTTTTGGCATTTATCAATATGATGAGCCTAACAGCTCGCTGAGCCATTATTTATATAAGAACCATTTCGATGGAGAATACCTGCTGCCCGAGTTTCGACATCTTGATTTTTTATGGCTGCTGAAAGGCGATGCAGTAAGCGATGAGATGCTGAATGAGCTGATTAGCTCCATTAAAACAATGAACAGCATTCAATTGGTGACTGAACTTACGAATGAAAAAATAAAGAACAAAAGCAATCTGGTTTTTTGATCAATACTTTTAAAATTAATTTTTATGTGGCACGAACAAAACAATACTTTCTATAAAAAATTCGAATTCAGGGATTTTTCTGAAGCATTTGCATTCATGACAAGAGTGGCACTTGAAGCCGAAAAAATGAATCATCATCCTTTGTGGACAAATGTTTATAACAAAGTGGAGATATGGCTATCAACGCACGATGCCGGTGATATAATAACCGATAAAGACAGAAAATTAGCGAAAAAAATTGATGCCTTTATTTAGGATAGCCATTTTGCGTTAACTATTCATGCTCGCCAAAAACTCTTCATTGCTCTTGGTTCCGCGCATGCGCTTCAGCAATTCATTCATTGCCTCTTCTGTGTTCATATCATTAAGGTAAACGCGCAACAGGTTCATTCGCTGCAGCACATCTCTTTCCAACAACAAGTCATCGCGGCGGGTGGAGGAAGCCACCAGATCAATCGCCGGGAATACCCGACGATTCGATAAGCGCCTGTCCAATTGCAATTCCATATTGCCCGTTCCTTTGAATTCTTCAAAAATCACTTCATCCATTTTGCTTCCCGTATCAATCAATGCTGTCGCAAGTATGGTTAATGATCCGCCGTTTTCAATTTTTCGCGCAGCGCCAAAAAATTGTTTGGGCTTTTGCATGGCATTCGCTTCAACGCCACCAGACAATACTTTGCCCGATGCGGGTGCAACGGTATTGTGAGCCCGTGCAAGGCGGGTGATAGAATCTAACAGTATTACCACATCGTGGCCGCACTCAACCAGGCGTTTTGCTTTTTGCAAAGCGATTGTTGAAACTTTTACATGCTTTTCCGCTGGCTCATCAAAAGTGGAAGCAATTACTTCCGCTTTCACGCTGCGCTCCATATCAGTAACTTCCTCCGGCCTTTCATCCACCAGCACAATCATCAGATAACATTCGGGATGATTGGAAGCAATGGCATTAGCTACCGCTTTTAGCAAAACAGTTTTTCCTGTTTTTGGCTGTGCAACAATCAATCCGCGCTGGCCTTTGCCAATGGGCGTAAACAGATCCATGATGCGGGTTGAATAATCGCTTGGCGTTGTGAAAAGGTTCATCTTTTCGAACGGGAACAATGGCGTCAGGTAATCGAAGGGTACACGGTCGCGCACTTCCTCAGGACCTTTGCTGTTAATAGATTCCACTTTCAACAAAGCAAAATATTTTTCGCCTTCTTTCGGTGGGCGCACTGCGCCGTGAACAGTATCACCAGTTTTCAACCCAAACAGTTTTATCTGCGAGGGAGAAACATATACATCATCGGGAGAAGACAAATAATTGTAATCGCTGCTGCGTAAAAATCCATATCCGTCGGGCATCATTTCCAAAACGCCTTCAGCTTGTATGATCCCGTCAAATTCAATATTGAAAGAGTCGTTGCGGCGCTGAGGATAATTTCTATTGGCAGGTGATTCATTTGCCTGGCTTTGTTCCTGAATGATTTCTGATTCCTCAGTCGTCAATTCATTTTCCTCTTCAGAAACATTGCCAGACTCTTCATCCTCTAAAGGAGCAACCATATCGTTAACATTATTGATTTCAGGCTCAAAAAGTTCTTCCTCTCTTTTTTTCAGTTTCTTGATAATCGGCTTATGCTCTTTTTTGCTTATTTCTTTTTTATGCTCCGGTTTATGTTCTGGCTCAATTGGCAATTCCGACTGTTTAACGATAGGTTCCGGGCTCTCAACAATTGCTTCTTCGGTTGAATTAGCTGTGGTTGTTTTGATGATGCGTTTTCTCTTGGGTTTTTCATCAGTAGCCTCAGGCTTGGATTCGGCGGGTGCAAGCGCTTGCTTATCTAATATTTTGTAAACGAGCTCTTGTTTATCAAGCTTTTTTGCGCCGTGGATTTTAAGTTGCTCTGCGATGTCGAGCAATTCGGGAACGAGCATGTCGTTCAGTTGAAGGATGTCATACATAAGAGAAAAAACTTGTGAGGTTAAACACTGGTTTCAAACGCCAGGTTATTTTATTGAAAGGTTATGAAAATGAATTTGCTAAATGATGTATGGAATGGGTAAAACTGATGATCTGCGAGCATTAGAAAAGAACTGTCAGCTTAATTCCAGCACAATGTTAACACAAAAACGTAAAAAGCAAAAAAATATTTTTTGTGAATCCCTTATTGGCACTAAATCTTATCAACCTTATCGTCTAGGGTTTATCTTTGCAGACGCTAAAATTTTAATATGTTCAACAAAAGGGTAAAAATAAAAAAACTGCTTTCCTCAGAGCCATCAGGTGAAGAAACAATCGTTATGGGTTGGGTGCGAACTTTCCGCAACAACCAGTTTATTGCATTGAACGATGGCAGCACCAACACCAACCTACAGGTGGTCGTTGAATTGGGTTTATATGCTGAATCTTTTTTAAAGCGTATTACTACTGGTGCTTCACTGAAAGTAACAGGTGAAATCGTAGCCTCATTAGGCAAGGGCCAGAAAGTGGAACTGAAAGCAAAGTCAATCGAAGTGCTCGGCGACAGCGATGGCGAAAAATACCCGCTTCAGCCCAAAAAACACAGCCTTGAATTTTTAAGAGAGATCGCGCATTTGCGTTTCCGCACAAGCACCTTCAGCGCAGTGTTTCGCATCCGCCACTCGCTGGCATTTGCAGTACATCAGTTTTTCAATGATAAGGAATTTGTTTATCTGCACACACCCATCATCACAGCATCAGATGCAGAAGGCGCGGGCGAAATGTTCAAAGTAACCACGCTTCCGTTTGATAACACTCCGCGAAACCAAGACGGAACAATCGATTTCAAAGATGATTTTTTTGGACGTGCTACCAACTTAACTGTCAGTGGTCAGCTAGAAGGAGAACTTGCCGCAATGGCATTGAGCGAGATTTACACTTTCGGGCCTACATTCCGCGCAGAAAACTCAAACACAACGCGGCATCTTGCCGAGTTCTGGATGATTGAGCCGGAGATGGCTTTTTATGACATAGAAGATAACATGAGCCTTGCGGAAGCGTTCATCAAATACCTTGTTAAATACGCCATGGACAATAACAGGGAGGATCTTGAATTTCTGGCACAGCGCCTGGATGAAGAAGAAAAACAAAAACCACAGGCGGAGCGAAGCGAAATGGGATTGATTGAAAAACTGGAATTTGTGGTGAACAATGATTTTGAAAGGATAACTTATACTGAAGCAATAGATATCCTGCTGGCATCTCCGGCCTACAAAAAGAAAAAGTTCAAGTACGATGTGAGTTGGGGAATTGACATGCAAAGCGAGCACGAGCGCTATCTTGTAGAAAAGCATTTTAAAAAACCCGTAATCGTCACCGGTTACCCAAAAACCATCAAGGCGTTTTACATGCGCCAGAACGATGATGGTAGAACCGTTGCCGCGATGGATATCCTCGCTCCGGGCATTGGCGAAATTGTCGGCGGCTCACAAAGAGAAGAAAGGTTAGAAAAGCTGGAAGAAAGAATGAAAGAAATGCATATACCCATAGAGGAAATGTGGTGGTATCTTGATACGCGTCGATTTGGCACTGTGCCGCACGCAGGCTTCGGGCTAGGCTTTGAGCGCATGGTACAGTTTGTTACAGGCATGACAAATATCCGCGATGTGATTGCATTCCCGAGAACGCCTAAAAATGCCGAGTTCTGATTCGACTAAAAATTTTGTGGAAATTTCTTTCTGACGAATCTTATTAGAGAATTTCCTTTTCCGCAAATTTTAAAAACTATTTTATGGCTGAGCTGGATGCACCGATCGGTAAAAACCGGCATAAAAACTCTTTGCGCCGCGGAAAAAAATTGTCAACAAAAGTGGACCTTACACCAATGGTTGACCTTGGCTTTTTATTGATCACCTTTTTTATGGTCAGCACTGCTTGGACAAAACCACATGCAACAGATTTGCGAATGCCTGCCAATGGAGATAGCACGAACCTTGGCAAAAAAGCAGCGCTGACAATCTTGCTCGGCAAAAACAACACGACCTTTTATTATAACGGCAATTTAGATGAATCCATGAAAGAAGGCTCATGCGGGTTTGCTGGATATTCGATCCAAGATGGCATTGGAGAAATCATCAGGCAAAAACAAGAGTTGATGGAGAAGAGTTATAAAGGTGGCAAAAAGGAAATGATGATAATCATAAAACCTTCTGCAGATGCCAGCTATGAAAACCTGGTAAGTATGCTTGACGAAATGCTCATCAACAAAGTTGAGCGATATGCAATTGTTGATATCACTGAAGACGATAAGAAATTACTGGCAGAAAAAATAAGATAAGTACAGCAGGCTTATGACGGCGGCCAAATTGTACTATCTTGCTTTCAATCTTGTAACATAATGATGTTATCAAAGGCAAAGCGTGGTCTTTTTTCGTTTCTTTTTTGTTTCTTTCTCTTTTTTATTATCCTTTTATCTGGTCACCCGATTTACAATTCCGGAGATGATGTTTATTTGCTCTATCTACTTGGTGGCGGCTTTGGTGAGGCACCCACAAACCTGCTTCATTACAATTTCGGAATGCATCCATGGCTTGGATGGGTTATCAAAAATCTTTTCATCCAGTTCCCGGGAATAAACTGGTATTCAGCCGCATTGTATGCGCTACATTTCTCCTCCTGTTGGATCTTGTTAAGAATATTTCTTTCAACCAAGTCATTTCTTGAAGCCATTTTAACTTTCTCTATAGCTTTCTTTGTTTTTGAGTCGCAATTTTTATTAAACGTCACTTTCACAAACACAGCATTAATATCAGCGATGACAGGATTATTATTGCTGCTGCATGAGAGCATCAAACTAATTCCTGGCAAGAAAATTATCTGCACCTCGTTTGCATTAATCATAATTTCTGCAATGTTCCGGCTGCACACATTGATACCACTTCTTATAATTTGCAGCCCGGTAATAGTTGTCAGGCTTTCTCAAAAACCTTTTTTATTAACATGCTTCATTGGCGCTGCATGCATAGCTATTTTTTTTCTTATTTACTACCAGCAGCAATATTATTCGAACAAAATACCAGGATGGAAAATGGAAGAAGCGTACAGAAACACTGTATTCTCTTACTACAATGCGCCTGAAAATTATGCAAGCCAATCACCGGATAGCACTGTAGTTTCATTTCTTCATAATGGATTATTTTGGGACAAGGAGTTTCTCTCTCTAAATAAAATTCGGGAGTTGGGAAAACAAACAGTAACCTCATCATTTTTAGATAAAAAAAAATTTTATGGATTTCTATATTGGTTGTTTGTCAATAGCCGCATTTTCTGGTTCTCATTGCTGCTTATATTGATTACCATATCGCTGACTGCCAACAAGACAAATCGCATTGTTAGTTTTTCGTGTTTCTCGGTAATGATTATCCTAATGGCTTACCTTCTTCTCTTTAGAAAACTTCCTTTCTATCTTATACCGGCATTGATATTATTTTATATTTTGTTGGCCTTACTCTTAATTGAAAAAGAAATTACCATTGTTTTACAAAACAGAAATATAAAAATCATCAAAAATATTTTATTTATAGTCATGCTTTCATGGAGCTTTATTCGCATTCAAAAAACCATTTCCATTAATAAAGAAAAAAATGCGCTATTTGTTTGTGCATGGAAAGAATTGAATACAAATCCTGATAAATTATTCATTATTACAGATGACCATTTCCCAATGGACTATTTTTCAGTATGGGATACTCCAAAAAAATTTCTGATAAAAAATTTATTGTATAAAGATGAGTTTATTAACAATACTAATCAGCCAATTTATAATCGTTTTTCTTTAGTTGGCCCAAGTGATTTTATGCATAACACCAATATAATTTTTGGCGGGAAAAAAATACCTGCTATAGAAAATTATTATAAAGAAACCTTGCAAATAAATGTTCACTTCACCCAAAAAGATTCAAGTTTCAAATGTATTGAGGCCCGCAGGATTGTTTATTGATTTTTATTAAAAGCACTAATTCGCGCATGTACGTTTTCCCTGATGTTCAGATAAAACAGGTTGATATCGCCAATATGATAATTTTTCATTTGCAATAAAAAACTGCCCGGGAAATGTGGCCGGTTTAGCCATAAGATTCCCTCATGGATCTGCGCATCCGCTGCATGAGGCCTGATTTTATTAAATTTTGTAAGGACTGCACCTAAGTTCAGTTCCCTTGGCGCATAATCGTTGCAATTAGTCCACGTCAATGGATTGGTTACAAAGCTTCTTGTCGTTTCTGCTTTTACGTAATCGGCTTCAAATCCTTTTTTAAAACTGCGCCATGCGACAAAGCACCCTGTCTGTAAAGAATCTTTGCAAGGCCCCAACTCGGCAAAAGTGTTTTGCGGGATATACATCCCGATAATATAGGCTGCGACCAGTTTATTTTTCAGCGGTTTCCCATCAAAAAATTCTTTCAATAACCTTTGCGCATGTGTGCTTCCCTGACTATGCGAGGCAATGATGATTGGCCTGCCATTATTGTAATGGTCAAGATAATATTGGAAAGCGGTTTTTATATCCTGATATGCCAGGTCAAATGCCCGAAGTGCCGAAGCCGTGTCTTTTGTGTAGTAAGCCCGCAAATGTGCCTGGCGGTAGCGAGGCGCAAATATCCTGTACTCGTTAAAAGCGCTTGCCTGAAAAAGGATGGTACTGTAATCTGTTTTTGCATTAATGGTATCGCTGTTAATATCCGCGTTCCACCTCGCATCAGTTTTATCCCCGAAAGTAGTTGGATGAAGAAAAAAAACGTCCACTGAGGAATCTTTGACAAAGCTACGTCTCAATGGTTCAGGCACGCTGTCCGACAAACTTCTTTTGTATGGATTTGCCGCCCAATATTGTAATCTGCTGTAATCAGGCTTCCCATCCCCGTTTTCGAATTTATATTCATCAATGTGTTTTAGATAAACAGGCGAGCAGGAAAACGCTAAACCAAGAAAAAATAATGGAAAAATGAGAACAATATTTCTTTGTGCCAAAACCAATAATTTTACAAAAAGGTAAATCTACTCATAAATTTATTCATCCGCTAAAAGATTGAATGATGGCTATCCCGATTGTTGATTTGGCAGATTTTTTATCAGGTAATGCCGCAAAAAGATCATCTTTCATAAAGGATTTGGGAAAAGCTTATGAAGAAGTAGGCTTTGCTGCCGTGAAAAATCATGGTGTGGATGATGCGCTGATTGCTGATTTATACAAATACATCCAGCAGTTTTTTTCCTTGCCTCTGGATGCAAAGAGAAAATATGAAAATTCAGCACTTGCAGGACAACGCGGCTACACCTCATTTGGAAAAGAACATGCAAAAGGTAGCGATGCACCTGACCTGAAGGAATTTTTCCAGTTTGGGCAAACAGTTGAAGAAGATGACGCCTTGAAATCAGAATACCCGGAAAATGTTTTTGTTGATGAAGTGCCGCAGTTCATCCCAACTTTTTTTAAAGCCTATCGGGCTTTTGAAAAATCAGGTGGCGGGTTGTTGCAAGCGATTGCTTTGTATCTTGGCTTAAATGAAAATTATTTTCAGGAGCATATCTATAATGGTAATTCCATTTTAAGAGCGATTCATTACCCGCCTGTTACTCAGGAGCCAAAATCGGCGATACGCGCGGAGCAACATGAGGACATCAATCTCATCACATTATTAGTGGGTGCTTCAGCAAGTGGCCTCCAAATTCTTACAAGACAAAACCAATGGGTTGATGTCATATCATTGTCCGACCAGATTGTAGTGAACGTTGGTGATATGCTGCAACGGCTTACCAATAACAAATTAAAATCGACCACACATCGGGTTGTTAATCCGCCAAGAGAGCTTTGGCATACTTCCCGTTTTTCCATGCCGTTCTTTTTGCATCCTAAAAGCAGGATGAACTTAGCTTGCCTGGAAAGCTGTATTGATCATAACCATCCGAAAGATTACTCTGATATTACAGCAAGAGAATATCTGGATGAAAGATTGAAAGAAATTGGGTTGAAAAAATAGTTTTGCAAAACCCTTCATCTGAACATCAAACCTAAATGACCATCGCAGATATAGTCAAACAACGTTTAATCAATCAACAGTTTGTTGGCACAAAATTCACTACGCCGAAAGAAATGGTCAGCCATTTAGCCGCTGTTCAGGCACAGGATTATGAAATGGCAAAATGGGCAGTTGGCATCAGGCTTTCAAAAACAGAAAATGAAATTGAGCATGCAATAGACAATGGTGACATTATCCGAACGCATATTTTGCGCCCAACATGGCATCTCGTTTCTGCAGATGATATCCGCTGGATGCTGGCACTCACTGCCCCGCATGTAAAATCTGCTGTTGCATCTGCATGGCGCAGCCTTGAATTGGATGAAAAAATTTTTAGACGAGCAAATGGCATTATTCAAAAAGCATTGGCTGGCCGCAACTATTTAACCCGTGCTGAACTCATGTCAATGCTTCAAAAAAAAGGCATTGGCATTAACACCCTGCGCTCAATTCATTTGATGTATCGGGCCGAACTGGATGGCATAGTTTGCAATGGCAGAAAGCGTGAAAAACAATTTACCTATGCGCTATTAGATGAAAGAGTGCCTTTTGGAAAAATATTGAAAAAAGAAGAAGCATTGGCAGAACTGGCGAAAAAATATTTTAACAGCCATGGTTATGCGACATTGCAGGATTTTTGCTGGTGGTCTGGATTAACTGTTGCAAATGCAAAGATGGGTTTGGATTCAATAAAATCAAAACTTGATTCGGTAAAAATTAACAACCAGATATATTGGATTTATCATACTTCTTCATCTAAAATGAAAGAATTTGAAAGCATTCTTTTTTTGCCGGCATTCGATGAATTTATAGTTAGCTATAAAGACAGGTCGCCATCTCTGGACCAAAAAATCGCAAAACAGGTAATCACATCTAACGGGATTTTCAGACCCACCATCGTAGTAAATGGAAAAGTTGAAGGCCTTTGGAAACGAACGTTGAAAAAAGATCACGTTTTAATAGAGCCGCATTTTTTCAAATCAAGAAACAGATTAAAAAAGAATGCACTTAGCGAAGCAGTGAACCACTATGAATATTTTTTAGGCATGAAAACGATTATTAAAACCAATTAACCCATTTAATTTATAGAAGAGTTCCGCTATTAGTGAGTAATATTGCTTAATTATAAATCAAAGCAAGAAAGCATGCGCAGAAGTTAAAGAGCTTTTGCTTTACAAATCAAAATACATGAAAACTTTTATCGATGCTGTGATCCAAGAAAAAAAATCGATTCGCTCCGGGTTGAAAGAACCTTTATCAATACCCATCCTTTTATCAGTGAAGGCAATCATTGCGCTTAGCCGGCTTTCTGAAAATGGCGACTGTTATGCGATATTAAAAACGGAAGACGTAGAAGCCCTGACAAAAAAATACTTTCAATCAAACTCTGAAATTGGAATGATATTGATCGAAGCGGCAGAGGTCAAAAAATTGTTGGAGTAAGGAGACTTTCTACTGAAAATAAATAGCTTTTCACTTAGATTTTGCCTTCTCTGGCAATTTTCTTTCCCAAATAATCGCCACTTATATTTTTTTTTAGCCGCCCATATAATCGACTTAATTTTTTATCTATTCACATTACTTCTTCAAAACCATTTACCAGCCTGCATTTCATTTAATCAATCGTTAACTGATTATAAAAATTACCTTCTTTTAAATGGTACTTTGTTTTACATAGTACTAAAATGTTTCTATATTTGTGATGGAATAGAGGATTAAAACACTTTGTTCTCCTAAAACAGAAATATATGAACATCGAGAACACGCAAAGCCAAATGAGAAAAGGGATTTTGGAGTTTTGCATCCTTTCCATCATCCGCCGTGGCGAAGCCTACCCTTCCGACATAGTGGAAGAAATGAAAGCGGCCAACCTCCACATCCTTGAAGGCACGTTATACCCTCTGCTGACGAGGCTCAAGAATGCAGAAATGCTTACTTACCGGTGGGTGGAGAGTAATTCGGGGCCTCCACGCAAATATTTTTCGCTCACCCCAAAAGGCCAGAAATTTTATGAGGAACTCGAGGCGACCTGGAACGAGTTGGCCAATGCAGTGAACGCGCTAGCTAGCAAAAAGGAAAGCATGCCCGACAGCACCAATCAAAACCCAAGCTTCTAAACTTCAACCATCAAATAGATTTACAATGAAAAAGATCATCAACATAAACTTTCACGGCAGAGTAGTTCCGATTGAGGAGACTGCTTACGAAATACTCAAGCAATATATTGACAGCCTGAGAAAATATTTTGCCAATGAAGAAGGCCGTGATGAGATCGTCAACGACATTGAGAACCGGTTTGCAGAGCTTTTTTCGGAGCGCTTGAAAAAAGATTCTAACTGCATTACTGACAATGATGTAAACACCATAATCGCGGGCATGGGTAAACCGGAGGATTTTGAAGCAGCCGATGCTGACAGTAGTTTCGGAACTGCTTCTTCATCTGATAGGGCGCAAAACGCTCAGAACGAACAATCACAAAAAACATACACTACTTATAATTCGCCTCCCGGAAGAGGCAGGCTATATCGCAATGCAGATGATAAAATATTGGGCGGCGTATGCAGCGGGCTCGCAAATTATTTAAGCATTGACCCAGTGATTTTGCGAATTGCATTTGTGATTCTGGTTGGAGCTTTGTTTTGGGTTTATATTTTGCTCTGGATAGTCGTGCCTTCACAGTCTCAACAATCAAATATCACTAAACGATTGTTTCGCAGTTCTGATGACCGAGTGATTGGCGGAGTTGCCGGAGGATTAGCCGCATATTTCAATATGCCTGTTTGGATATGGAGGGTGATTTTTGCGCTTCCCTTTATTTTTTGGCTCGCATCTGGCGTTTTTCATGCGGCATTTTGGGACTGGGATTTTGCGCCAAGATTTATTTCTGGCGGATTGGGCAGCACATTAATCATTAGCTATATCATTCTCTGGATTGCGGTACCCGTTGCAAATACAGCCTCTGAAAAATTAGAGATGCGTGGCGAAAAAGTGGATTTGAATTCAATTGCAAATACAATAAAAGAAGATTTGGAAGGATTCAAAGGCAGAGCAGAAAAAATGGGCGCTGAGATTAAAGAAGGCGCACAAAGATTTAGTACAGAATTTAAAAGCACTGCTCAGCAAAAAAGCAAAGACCTTTCGTATGAAATCAGTCAAAGAAGAAGCGGAGGGATTGGCCATGTGATTGGTGTGCTGTTCAAAGCTTTCTTTCTATTCATCGCAAGCATTATCGCGCTTTCGCTATTCGGAGTATTGATTGGTCTTTTATTCGGAGGCATTGCGGTGCTTCCACTAAAAAATTTCTTTCTGTCTGGCGTAACTGAAAATTTTCTAGCTTGGCTTAGCCTTGTTTTATTTTTAGGAATCCCGCTTATTGCGATTCTCACATGGCTTGTCAGGCGCATCATGGGCGCTCGCTCAAAGAATCATTATCTCGGTTTTGTGTTTGGAACGCTTTGGGTGATTGGCTTGATATCGCTGATAATACTTTTTAGTGATTTTGTCAGGAATTTCAGGGCAAAAGATTTTGTTGAAGAAAGTGTAAGCATTGCCCAGCCTGTTAGCGGGAAACTATACATCGATGAAACGAATGCAAGAAGAGGCTCCCACTATTTCTCACATAGATGGAACTGGGTTGATTGGGATAATGACTGGCCCGTTTTTGGAGATAATTATGATTCGCTTTTGTTGAATACGGTTCGGGTGGATATTGTTAAAAGTAAGGATGCTTACTTTCATGTGCAGAAGTTGAAATTCAGCAGGGGGAGATCGCAAAAGGAGGCACAGAACATTGCAGAAAAAATAAATTTTGATATCGCCCAACAAGATAGTATTCTGCTATTGCCTAGAGGCGGTTTCCCTATCAGCAAAAATGAAAAATTCAGAAACCAGCAGGTAATGATCATAATCGAAGTGCCAGTTGGAAAGAAAATCCAAATTGACGGGAGCATCCATAATTATGGTTGGTTCAACATCAACATCAGAAGAAATGGCTGGGCCATAAACGATGACGATGATGAATGGAACAACGATTGGGATGAAAGATATGACTGGGAAGCTGATACCGAATACATAATGACAGTAAAAGGCCTTGAGAGAACAGACAAGAAGAAATATGACACCGATGACGATGAAAATGACAATAAGCAGCCAACTCCGAAAATAGACAATGGTTACCGTTATAAAGGTAATTCAGATTCCATAAAAATTAAATCCCAGACGCAGCCAGCAAAAACTAAAGATACTTCATCGCTCCAGGAACAAAAAGCAACCACTTCAATAAAAGAATCCGAAGATGAAGATGACAATGGAAAATCAGGATCCGCTGCTTATTTTTTATCAATGATTTTTCAATAAAATTGGTACAATTGATTTGGTCATAACTGAAAGAAATAATTGTGCAGCCAAAAGGAATTTTTTAAAACAGTGCCTCTTGGTTGAAGTTGGAACAAGGGCCTCATGCCGAAAGGCGGAGGCTCTTTTATTTTGTCATACGGATGATCCATCTTAACGATCGCAGCATACCAAAATTTCCACTTACCCGGTTATAGTGATTGAAAAATAATATCCGCTTACATTTGCAAAAATTAATACATCAAGATGAAGTCAACACCTTTCATTCAAAAGCACACTGCGCTGGGCGCAAAAATGGCCGGCTTCGCAGGTTACAACATGCCCATCAGCTATACTGGGATTAATGATGAGCACGCTGCGGTGCGAAACAATGCCGGGGTTTTTGATGTGAGCCATATGGGAGAGTTTATCTTGAAAGGCTCTTATGCATTAGATCTTATTCAGCGCATTACTACTAATGATGCATCCAGGTTGAGCATTGGCAAAGCACAATATAGTTGCTTTACAAACGATGAAGGCGGAATTATAGACGATTTGCTTGTGTATTGCATTGAAGAAAATAAAGTGTATATGCTTGTGGTGAATGCGTCTAATATTGAAAAAGATTGGAATTGGATCAGCAAACATAATATCCATAATGCCGAGATGCATAATATATCCGATAAAACCTGTTTGCTTGCCATACAAGGGCCGAACGCGACGAAAATATTGCAACCGTTAACGCAAATGGATATCCTCAACTTAAAGTATTACACTTTTGCAAAGGGGAAGTTTGCCGGTATTGAGAATGTCCTGATAAGCGCGACAGGCTATACGGGCGCAGGCGGCGTAGAAATTTATTTCGAAAACAACGATGATGCAGCGAACAAGATCTGGGACGCCATTTTTAAGGCCGGGGAGGCACAAGGCATAAAACCCATTGGACTTGGAGCAAGGGACACACTCCGGTTAGAAATGGGCTATTGTTTATACGGGAATGATATTGATGACACTACTTCACCGTTGGAAGGAGGCCTCGGCTGGATCACAAAATTCACAAAAGATTTTACGGCGAAAAGTATTCTTGAAAAACAAAAGTCCGAAGGCGTTCAGCGCAGGCTGGTTGGATTTGAAATGGTAGAAAAAGGAATTCCTCGCCATGATTATGAGATAAAAGATTTTTCGGGAATGACTATCGGCAAAGTCACGTCTGGCACTCAATCTCCGAGCTTGGGCAAAGCAATCGGGCTAGGTTATGTAAGCACAGTCTTCTCAAATCTGGACACAAAAATATACATTAAGGTACGTGATAAATTATTGCAGGCTAAGGTGGTTAAGCTGCCTTTCAGTTAGTAAGCAATTTATACACACTTAAAATGTGGAACGGTTTTTTCTTATAAATGCATATCCAGTATTATCCATTTGAAATCTATGCCACTCATCCATCTGACGACTTTTATTGCAGCGCCCATAGAAAGAGTATTTGACCTCAGCCGCAGCATAGACCTTCACAAAAAATCAATGGCGCACACCAATGAACAAGCGGTCGCTGGTACCACTACCGGATTGATCGAACTTCAGGAAACGGTTACCTGGAAAGCAAAACATCTTTTCAAAACAAGAGTAATGAGAGTTAAGATTACAGAAATGAGCAAACCATTTTCATTTACTGATGAAATGGTGGAAGGAGATTTTAAAAGCATGAAGCATGAGCATCATTTCAAAAAAACAGAAAATGGCACACTGTTGATTGATTTGTTTACTTATATGTCTCCATATAGCAGTTTTGGTAAGATTGCAGAAAAAATATTTCTTACCAATTACCTGAAAAAATTGCTTGAGCAAAGAAATAAAGCAATCAAAGAATATGCAGAATCAGAAAAATGGAAATTCGTTTTGCAGGTAGCCAGATAAAAACTTAAGCTACAGTTATCATTTCATTCAACAATTAACTTCATTTTAATTCTTGCAGTTCCATACATGGATGGCAATAATTTTCTATCCGCTACATTTGTAGATTATTCGCCGACATGACAAATTCCAAACCTTTTTTATTTACTTGTTTATCGCCTGGATTACTGCATTTGTATGATATTAATAATTCAATTGTCGTGATTATCGATGTGCTTCGCGCAACATCTACTATTGCTACAGCTCTATTTAATGAGGCCAAATGCGTGATACCTGTTGACAACGTTGCAAAATGTATTGAGCTTGGGAAACAAATTGACTCTATCACTGCAGGCGAACGTGACGGGAAAATTGCGGAAGGCCTTAAACATGGCAATTCGCCTTTTGAATACCCAAAAGAATTTGTTTCGGGAAAAACACTGGTACTTACGACAACCAATGGTACCAAGCTACTGCATATGGCTCTTGATAAAGGTGCAGGCAATATTGTTACCGGATCGTTCCCTAACCTAAGTTCCCTGTGCGATTATCTTTCATCGCAAAACCGGAACGTCATTCTGGGTTGCGCTGCATGGAAAGATAAAGTGAATATTGAAGACACTCTTTTCGCTGGTGCTGTTATCAGCCGGATAAAAAATAATTTTTCTATCAATTGCGATTCATCTCAGATTGCTGAAACCATTTATGCAGATGCAAAAAATGATTTGTTCGGGTTCATCAAACAAAAGAATGCTTCCCACTATCACAGACTAAATGATTATGGGTTAGAAAAAGATATCCGATATTGCCTGACTCCTGATATTGCCAATGTGGTTCCTTTTTATCACGAAGGCAAATTGATTGTGCACAGACGCTGATACCTCTTTCTCAATAACACTCCTTATTTCGTAAACTAACTTGCTCGTTGAGGCTTACTTTTGCAGGCTATAGCAGCGTGAAAAAAAACATACTCCATATTGCTTTAGTGGGCAATCCCAACAGCGGCAAGAGCTCGTTGTTCAATTCACTGACCGGATTGAACCAGAAAGTTGGAAATTTTCCCGGCGTAACTGTTGATAAAAAAACAGGTATTGCTCAAATGGTGCAGGGGCCTGCAGCTAATATTATTGACCTTCCAGGCTCTTACAGCCTATACCCCAAGCGGGGAGACGAATGGGTAACCTATAAGGTGTTGATTGGCCAGGATGCAGATATGAAACCGGATATCGTAGTCCTGCTTGCCGATGCCAGCAATTTGAAACGCAATTTGCTGTTTTGCTCGCAGATTATTGACCTGAAGATACCTGTTGTTGTTGCTTTAACGATGATGGATATCGCAAATAAAAAGGGAATTGAAATTGATATCGCGGGCTTAGAAAGAGAACTTGGTGTTCCCGTGGTACCGGTAAACCCCAGAAAAAATAAGGGCATCGCAGAATTAAAAAAAACCATTTCGCAAATTGCCCAACGACGAAACACCTTAGCATCACGCGATTTTATACAGAACAAAGCACTTGCTGCATCAGCAGTTATTGATGTAAAAAATATTTTCCCTGGTATCAGCGATTATACTGCCATTCACTATCTGATCAATCACGAGCATTTCAATTTCAAACAAAATATTCAGGATTCAATCGAACATATAGAATCCGCCAACTCATTCAATCATACCAAGGTACAGGCAGATGAGATCATGCAGCGTTATGGCCGCATAAAACAAATTATGCAGCATACGGTTTCTGAACCAGATCCATTGCAAAAAGCTTTGTTTACGGAAAAATTGGATGCGATTTTATTGAACAGGCGATGGGGATATTTGATTCTTTTAATTGTCCTGTTCCTTTTGTTCCAGAGCGTGTTCTGGATCGCACAGTTCCCCATGGATGCCATTGATTGGACATTTACCCAATTCAATTTCTGGTTAAGCGACCTATTGCCTCAAGGTTGGTTCAGCAATGTGCTAATCAATGGCATTTTAGCCGGATTAGGTGGAATTCTTGTTTTTGTGCCGCAAATCATGATATTGTTTGGGCTTATCACCGTCCTTGAAGACACGGGTTATATGGCAAGGATAAGCTTTCTAACAGACAAGCTTATGCGTAAAGTTGGGCTGAACGGGAAAAGCGTGATGCCTATGATCAGTGGTTTTGCATGTGCGGTGCCGGCTATCATGAGTGCAAGAAATATTGAAAACAAAAAAGAAAGGCTGCTCACTATCCTGATCACTCCGTTGATGAGCTGCAGCGCCAGATTGCCGGTGTACACAATACTGATTGCTCTTGTTATCCCAAAAAAATTGGTATTCGGCATTATTAGCCTCCAGGGTTTGGTGATGATGGGCTTGTATCTGATGGGGTTTGTGATGGCGCTTATTGTCTCGTATGTTGCGAAATGGTTCATCAAATTGCAGGAAAAAAGTTTTTTTATTCTTGAGTTGCCGGTGTACCGTGCGCCAAGATGGAAAAACGTTATCGTGACTATGTTGAACAAAGCGAAGATTTTTATTAAAGATGCCGGCAAAATAATAATGGTCATCAGCCTGATTTTATGGGCGCTGAGCAGTTTCGGGCCAAAACATAGAATGAGTGAAGTGGCAAAGCAATATGAAATGCAGATTCAACAGAGTCCTCAGCAGGCAAAGGAACTTGAGCAACAAAAACAAGCAGCGCTTCTTGAAAATTCCTATGCTGGAAGACTGGGCAAAGCAATTGAACCCGTTATAAGCCCATTGGGCTACGACTGGAAGATCGGGATTGCGCTGATCACTTCCTTTGCTGCAAGGGAAGTATTTGTTGGAACCATGGCAACATTGTACAGTGTTGAGGGAGGCAAAGATGCCGATAAGCAAACACTTCGCCAGCGAATGGATTCAGCTAAGAAGGCAGATGGGAGCAAAGTCTACACGCTTGCTACAGGTATTTCCCTGATGATTTTTTATATGCTCGCCATGCAATGCATGAGCACCCTGGCAGTAGTACGCCGCGAAACCCGTTCATGGAAATGGCCGGTTATTCAATTGATGTATATGACAGGGCTTGCTTACATGATGAGCCTGATTGCCTACCAGTTGCTGAAATAAAGTACTATAATTCTTCCCCAAGAATATCTATCAATTCTTTTTTGAATTGAGAGGGCGATTGAAAATGGATCACATGAAACCCAAGTTCTTTTGCGGGAAAAAGATTGCGGGCATTATCATCAATGTAAATTGCCCTATAAGGAATGATATTAAATCGTTTTATCAGCAACTCATAAATTTCTTTGAAAGGCTTTCTTATTTTTTCTTCTCCGGACACAAGCCTTCCGTGAAACCAATGGAGAAACTCGTAACGGTCAAGTGCAACTGGGAATGTTTCTGCGCTCCAGTTCGTTAATGCATATAAGCGATAGTCAGTATTACTTTTCAGGTGTCTTAGTGCATCCACTGTTTCATGAATCGGTCCCCCAAGCATTTCTTCCCATCTTCCGTAATACATCCGGATATTCTTTTCATGCTCCGGATATTTTTTCACCAGTTCTTCCGTAGCAAGCTTCAGGCTCTTGCCGGCATCCTGTTCTTCATTCCAATCCGGGGTACAGATATTATCATAGAACCAGCGCATCTGTTCCTCATTGGGAAAAACTTTTCGGAAAACATAATCGGGGTTCCAGTCAATAAGCACGCCGCCGAGATCAAAAACAATGGTATCAATTTGTTTCTCCATAAAAATTTGTTCAATTGCCGATATTAGCTTTTATTCTGGGCACAAGATAAATTTCTTTTTGACGCCCGTTAATGAAACGAAATCCGTGCTCATCAAAATACCCATCTTCCTCCAGCATAATGCGGATTTTTTTCTTCCATTCTGGTATCTCTGAAGCTGCATTCAATTCAATAGAATACGCGGTTTGATTATGCATTGGAAAGTCTCCGCTGCCAGGCACTCCATTTTGCTGATCCCATAAGCCCATGGTTGGTCCCGCAGCATGCCCATGATAACCGAGCGGGTGCGTATAAATGGATGCTTCTATTCTCTCCTGTTTTGCCTGCGACAGCGCATCGGCTAAAATCTGGTTGCCCGTTTTTCCTTCTTTAAATTGCGATGTAAGGATTTCCTGCAAACGGTTTGCTTTTGCAAAAGCCTTTTTGATATTCTCCGGCACGGATGTTTCCCCTGCACGCAGAACATACGCATGCTCCTGTATATCGGTATTTAACCTGAGATAAGTAATGCCGAAATCTACATGTAGCAGATCGCCGGGAATGATCACATCCTCTTTCTCTGTGTTTGAAAAGCTTTGCAGGTGATCAAAAAATTTTAGGTCATTGCGTTGAACTGAAACCGAAGGATGGAACCAGGTATCCAGCCCCATATCGCGCAGCTTCTGGCGAAACCACCAGACTACATCTTCAGTTGAGGTAATGCCGGGCGTTATTACTCTTTCAGAAAAACCCTCTTCTATAATGCGATGCGTGATATCAATCAGTTGCGGATATATCTGCATTTCCCTTTCAGTCCTGGTCTCCAGCCAAGCTACTGCCAGCTTTTCTGCTGATACAACTTTAGGCTTAAATGAAGCAGGCAATTTCTGCAGCAACGTTGTGTACTCGGTATAGTCTATTCCATCAGCGAGCCCAAAATCAGTAGAATAATCAAGCGCAATCTTTTGCGGGTTGCGCTTTGTGATCAATTCTGTGAGCGCATCCCATTGGCAGGGGAATTTTTGCATGTCCCATGCCGCTTTTATCTGCTCTCCCACATCATATCTTGCTATCGCTAATTTTTCAAATTGCTTTTTTGAAATGTTATTATAAAAAATCAATATCGTGCGGCGTCGTGCATTAAGCCAGGTTGCTGGCAGCATTGTTTTCAGCACAGGGTCTTCATTGTATTCGCGGGAGATGACAATCCACATATCAATCCCGTTCTTTTCCATTAGTACGGGCAGCAGGCTATCAATGCGTTCAGACAGCATTTCATCTATAACCCTCGCTTGTTCACGTAAAGGAAGGATCTGTGCATTGGCTTTAGCAACTAAAAAAAATACGCATATAAATAAAACTGTTCTCATCCCAATACCAGAATTGTTATTTATCAAATATAATAAAAGCCTGATGCTATGAACTAATCAATCTTCATCAATCTTTCAACTGCCAGTTCAAGCGTTTCATTTTTCTTGGCAAAACAAAAACGCACAACTTTATTATCTGTGCCCAATTGGTAAAATGCAGAAACGGGAATTGCAGCCACGCCATAATCTTTGGTTATGCGGATGGAAAAATTTTTTTCGCTTTCATTACTGATGCGGTCATATTTATACAATTGAAAGTAACTCCCGTGACTCTGTAATGGAGTGAATCTTGTCTGCCCCATCAGTTCCTGGAAATAATCTCTTTTCTGTTGCATGAACACACCAAGAGATAGATAGGATTCCTTATTTTTCAGGAAAGAGGCGAGCGCAACCTGCGTTGGCGAATTGCAACTGAAACAATTGAACTGGTGTACTTTCCTGAACTCGTTCATCATCTCTGCAGATGTTACACAGTAACCCAGCTTCCAGCCCGTGCAGTGATATATTTTTCCAAAAGAAAAGCAAACAAAACTTCTTTCCATTAAATCCGGAAAACGAAGAATAGACTGATGCGGGATATTATCGAATATGAGATGCTCGTACACTTCATCAGATAAAATAATAATGTTGGAGTCTTTCACAATACTTCTTAACTGATCAATATCGCCGGCTCTCAAAACCGCGCCAGTTGGGTTATGTGGCGAATTCAACATGATCATCCGCGTTCTCGGGTTAATTCGTTTCCTTACTTCATCCCAGTCAATACTGTAATCAGGAAATTTTAGGTTCACCGGAACAGGAATAGCTCCGTTAATCTCAACGTTTGGGATATAGCTGTCATAAGCCGGTTCGAAAACAATCACTTCATCTCCAGGCTGTAACGTCGCAGTAAGGGCAGTATAAATAGCATAAGTGCCTCCGGACGTGATGGTGATCTGCGTTTGTGGATCAATGTAATTGTTATATAAGAATAATATCTTTTCTGCGATGGCTTCGCGCAAAGGAAGGTAACCCTGCATAGGCACATATTGGTTGAAACCCGCTTTCATCGCTTCATTCACTAATGAAACCAGATCTTCATCCATGGAATAATCAGGAAATCCTTGACCAAGGTTCACCGCCCCGTACTCTGCAGCCAAAGCGCTCATCACTGTGAAAATGGTTGTGCCAACATTGGGCAGTTTTGAACGAATAAGCAATTTGAAGATTTGAAAATGAATAAAATTGAACAGCCGGTAAATTTAGGAGGATTTGGGAAAATGTTTTGCCGATATTTTAGATTCAGTCTAAGTATCTGCAACAATCGAAAAATTCCCTATCTTCACACAACAATCTTTCAGCAATGCCCGGTCGTGGCATCATTTTAATGGCGCAGTCTTAACCCATTAAACCAGTTCCGAAGATTCTAACCCGAATACAACTTATCCTTTTAAATAACTGGGATGTGTACACGTAAACTAATTTTTGACCTATGATAAAAGATTTCCCTCAGGAAAAATGGAAGCAAATAGACTTTGGGCCAGGTTACACGAACGATAATGTCATGGAAGTATCAAATTATGGCCGAATCAGGACATTCAACAAAACCTCTGATGGCAATATCCTGAAAGGCTCCATGATCAATGGCTACCGCATTATCCGTTTCAAGCTGTTCAAGCCAAGGGACAACGCAACCAAAAGTAAGCTTGAGTTTCTTCAAAAGCAGGTTTTCAGGCTTGCCGGGAAATTAAAGCTCATGAAAGAAAACAAGGAAGATAAAACCAGAATAAAAGAAACGGAAGCATTGCTTGATGCATTAAGGAAAAACCTGAGCAAAAAATTTTTCGACGATACAAAAAAAAGAACAAAACATTACCATACGCTCGTGCACCGGCAAGTAGCTGAACATTTCTGCAAAAGGCCTTCTGATAACCACAGCATTGTGGCACATCTTGATCACGACAGGTTGAATAATAAAAGCAGCAATTTAAAATGGATGACTCCGGAAGAAAATTATGCACACCAGCAAAACAGCCCTCATGTGATTGCCGAAAAAAAGGCAAGGCAAAGCGATAAGACCAGAACTGCAAAGCTTACAGTTACAAAAGTGATGCTGCTAAAAAAATTGTTGAACCAAGGCAAACCTATGCGCACACTCGTGAAGCAATTTAAAATCACTGATACACAAATTCTCAGAATCAAACGTGGCGAGAATTGGGGAGAAATAAAAGCCGCAGAGTAAACAGGATCGGAACATCTTAATTAATCATAACTTTCTACCAACATAATTTTTGCAAATTCATCAGCAAAAAAATAGATGCTGCATAATTATCGAAGTCTGTGGTTGATATTTCGAAAACCCTCTGGGGAAGCAAGTTTTGCTTCGTTTTCCACAGTTTGTTCATACGTTTTTTTCCCCTATTTTTGCAATCCTCTTAAAAAATAGCACATAAAAAAAATCTATGTCAGTTATTCAGCAAATCCGTGATAAAGCCGCATGGCTTGTGTTTGGCCTTATAGCGCTCAGCTTAATCGGTTTTTTAGCAATGGATGCTTTTGTAGGCAAGAGCAGGATTTTTGGCAGCAATTCTAATATCATAGGCACAGTGAATGGTGAAGATATTGAATACCCTAAATTTCAAGAGCTTGTTGAACAAATGGAAAGCCAGTACAAGGCACAGGGATACCCGGTAAATGATATGCAGTCACAAAACATCAAAAACCAGGTGTGGAACCAATTTGTTGAAGATGACGTACTGGAAAAAGTTTACAAAAAAACAGGGATTGATGTAAGCGATAAAGAGCTGAACGATATGCTTGCAGGACCCAATGCAGTGCAGGGAATAAAAAGATCATTCACTGATCCAAAGACCGGGGTCTTCGATGCACAAGCTGCAGCATCGACTATCAATCAGTTAAGGACAATTTATAAAGGCAATAAAAAAACTGATAAAAGCTATCCCCAGGCAAAATTGCTTTTTGAAGAATACATACCCCAGTGGATCAGAGACCGTGAGAAAGAAAAATATCTTGCACTGCTTGGCAACAGCGCTTATGTGCCAAAATGGATGGCTGAGAAGCTAAACTCAGACCAAAGCCAGGTTGCCTCCATCTCGTATGTAAATACTCCTTATTCGACCATTGCTGACAGCACTATCAAAGTGAGCGATGATGAGATCAGTGATTATGTTAAAAAGCATAAGGATCAATACAAACAGGAAGAATCCAGAAGCATAGCATACGTAACATTTAATGCAGCACCTACATCAGGAGACAGTGCTGCTCTATTAAAACAATTAACAGATCTTAAAGCTGAATTCGACACAACTCATAATGTAGAAGCCTTTATTGCGAAGAACGGTTCAGAGGTGGCATTTGCTGATTCCTATTTCCCAAAATCTAAAATTCAGGTGCCAAAAAAAGATTCCATTTTCACGCTTGCAAAAAATGCAGTTTTTGGCCCCTATTTGGATGGCGGCGATTACGTTCTTGCAAAGAAAATAGATGAGAAGACGCTTCCAGACTCAGTCAAGGCAAGGCATATTTTGATTGCAACAGTTGATCCGAAAACTGGTCAGCCTACATTGGAGGATAGCATTGCAAAGAAGAGGATTGACAGTATTAAAAACGAAATTGATAAAGGCGCAAGCTTCGAAGCTCTTGCGTTAAAATATTCTGATGACGAAGGCAGTAAAATCAAAGGCGGCGATCTCGGTTACTTTACATCTGGCACGATGGTAAAGGAATTCAATGACTTTTGTTTTGATGGGAAAAAGGGCGAAAAGAAAATCGTGAAAACACAATTCGGATATCATTATATCGAAATAACGGATCAGAAAAATTTTGAGCCTGCGTACAAAGTTGCATACATGGCAAAAAAAATTGAACCAAGCAATGAGACCGATCAGAACGCATCAGGACTTGCTAGCCAGTTTGCCGGTGAAAGCCGCAACCAAAGCACATTTGAAGAGAATGTGAAAAAAAGCAATCTGCAGAAATTGCTTGCACCGGATGTTGAGCCAACATCCAGTACAATTCTTGGGCTTGGCACCAACCGCCAGTTGGTGAAATGGATGTATGACGATAAAACCAGTGTGGGCGATGTATCCGAGCCTTACACCGTAGGTGATAAATATGTAGTTGCCATACTCACTGAAATCAATCAGGAAGGTACGATGAGAGTAAACAAAGCAAGAGCTCAGGTAGAACCGATTTTGCGCAACCAGAAAAAAGCTGAACAAATCTTCAAAAAAATCGGTACCGTAAATTCACTTGATGCGGTAGCTAAAGCAACAGGGCAGCAAATTCAAAAAGCAGACAGCATAGGTTTTGCGTCTCCATATATTCCAAATGTTGGGCAGGAAGCAAAAGTGATTGGATCTTCTTTCAACAAACAATTAGTTGGCAAGGCCGTTTCAGAACCGATTGCAGGCAATGGCGGAGTGTTCGTGATTAAAGTGGAGAATGTATTTGCCAAATCCAATCCGGGCATGGACATCAATCAATTGCGGGCCAATCAGGAAAAACAGGAAAAATCAATCATAAGTTATCGTGCTCTGGAAGCATTGAAAAAGAATGCAAAAATCAAAGACAACAGAGCGAAGTTTTTCTAACCCCAAATTTTTATCTAATAAAGCAGGCTGCGTGGAGCCTGCTTTATTATTTCCAAATCATTCATCTTCCTTCCTGCATCAGGAGGTTGATGCAGCATATGCATTCAAACTATTTCCAGCATATCTTTGTTACAATTAATAAAGAAATTCATGAGCGAAAAAATCGTAAACAAAGTGGCACTTAGCCCGTTGCTCACGCTGGATTTGGAAGAATATTATCCCAAAGAAGAAATTAAGACTTTCGACCTGAAACCGTATCTTTTCATGGAATTGATCTTAAAAGAAAAAGATTTTCGCGCAGCTCTGCTAAATACAGATTGGAGTATTTATCAGGATAAAATTATTGCAGTCACATGTACGGTAGACGCAATCATTCCCATATGGGCATATATGTTGGTGGCTACTTACCTCGAACCCGTTGCCAAAGATGTGATTATGGGCAATGAAAAAAAGGCTGCCGAGCAAACTCTTTTAAAAAAAATACAGGCAATAAATATCGATGAATATACTGACAAACGCATTGTCGTAAAGGGTTGCGGCGAAATCCCGATTGGAGATTTTGCTTACATGGAAATCACAAAACGCCTGCGACCAGTTGCCAAGAGCATTATGTACGGCGAACCGTGCAGTACCGTGCCTGTATATAAAAAGAAATAACTGCCGATATGATTATTATCCGCACAGCAACCATCAACGACCTTGCTCAGCTTGCGCAGTTATTTGACCAGTATAGAGTTTTTTATCGAAAAGCGTCAGACATTGAAGGGGCAAAAAAATTTCTTGCGGAAAGGATCATCAACAATGAGTCGGTCATCTATGTTGCTGAAGAAGAAATGAACCTGCTTGGGTTCACGCAGCTTTATCCTCAATTTACCAGCATAAGAATGAAGCGTTCCTGGCTGTTAAATGATTTGTTTGTGCTTAGAGAACATCGTGAAAGAGGCATTTCAAAACAACTAATCGGAATGGCAAAAAATTTAGCCTTCAAAACCAATGCTGAGGGGCTTTTTCTGGAAACAGAAAAAACAAACCAGGTTGGCAACAGATTATATCCTTCGTCCGGGTTTGTTCTGAATGAGACAAGTAATTTTTATTGGTGGGAAAGCAATAAT
>Ga0182030_10000066_pt1 | contig 147747 bp, 144 predicted proteins | sample 812S3MmetaG_FD_121299 | JGI IMG/M metagenome (GOLD analysis project Ga0182030, IMG submission 121299) | Permafrost microbial communities from Stordalen Mire, Sweden - 812S3M metaG (Illumina Assembly) | ecosystem: Environmental > Terrestrial > Soil > Wetlands > Permafrost | place: Sweden... | reverse complement strand
CGAGCCAGATCGAGAGCAGCGAAACGAGCACCGCCGTGACGATCGTCGAGGCGGAGTTCCCAGGAGCCTCCGAGGACAAACTGCGCCTGGGCTCGGAAGAGCTCAACGCCCGCTGCCGCGGCGTGGTCGAAAAGGCGCCGCCGCCGGAGGTGAAGAACCTGATTCCAGTTGGCGGCCTCAGCGTCTGGGTGCATGAGGACGGTGCCCTCACGTTCGGAAGCGAAGTCAACGGCCTCGAACTCGACAACGATGGCAACACTTTCGCACTGGTCATCGGCGACGCCTCCTGCTACCCGGGCACCTCGCTGATCGAAGCCGATCTGGAATCCAAACCGTTCACAACGGCGACCACGGGATTCACGATCGTGGCACCCACGCCGCGCAACTGAGCCGAAGCGCTCCTTGGCGACCGAGTAGGTGCGGCGGACCCGGCGGGCAGAGCGCCCTCCGGGTCCGTTTCGCATAACGGGTCGGCCTGCCAGTACCTGCGAGGGGCCTGTCAGGGCTCGACGACGACACCCTTCCAGAAGGCGAAGTAGCCCTTGATCTCCTCCGCGGCCTGCTTGGGCTCGGGGTAGTACCACGCGGCGTCCTGGTTCTTGTGGCCGTCAACCTCGATCGTCTTGTAGCTCGCCTCGCCCTTCCAGGCGCACGTGCTGTGGGTGGGGCTCGCCAGGAAGTAGGCCTCGCGGATGCTCTCGGGCGGGAAGTAGTGGTTGTCCTCGACGACCACCGTGCGGTCGCTCTCGGCGAGGGTCGCACCGTTCCATGTTGCCTTCATGGCTGCTCCTTGGGGTTGGAATCGCTGACCGACCAGGTTAGTGCGCCTCGCGCCGCCTCACCGGGGCGCGGCGAGGACCAGGCCGCCGCGGAGGGCGCCCGGCGCGGCCGCGCGCAGCGCGGGGACGACCTCGCACGTGATCAGCCCCGTCACCGGCGTCATCTCATCGGCGATCTCGAACCAGCGCGCCACGCGCTCGGGCGTGTCGATCACCACCGTCAGCAGCGGAGCGCGGCGAGTGAGCGAGAGGAAGCGTTCGCCGTGCGGGCGGTGCTCGCCGCCGAAGCCCCACAGCGCGCGCATCGTCGTTGCGCCCGCGGCGCCCTCGCTGCGCAGCCGCCGCACGAGCGCCGCGTGCACGGGGTGCGGTTCAGCGCGCGCGGGCTCGCCGGTCTGCACGACGAGCTTCAGCCAGCGCGAGCGCCCCCCGGGGTCCTTGCCCCCCTGCTGGTAGGGACCGCGCAGCACGATCCCGTCGCGCTTGCACACGCGCACGCGCTCGAGCGTGATCAGCGGATCCTGCAGCTGCGCGGCCACCTCCGGCAGGGCGGGCAGCAGCTCCTCGGCGCCGCCGAGCGCCTCGATCATCACGGGTACCCCCGCGTTGCCGGCGAGGAAGCGTGCGCGCAGGCGGCTGCCGTGCACCAGCCCGTCCAGGCCGAGCAGCACGCACGCTCCAAGCGCTCCGCGGGCGCGCAGCAGCGCCACCGCCGCCTCGTGCGCGGGCGCGCCCGCGGTGCGGCGCCCGCGGCCGGTATGGATGGTCAGCTTCAACGACTCACCGCCGGAGGCGCTCGCGCCGGGCCGGGCATCCTCGCCCGGCCACAGGGCGAGGCGCTCCAGCGTGATCAGGCCGCCGCGCGTCACCGTGCGCACCTCCTCGAGCACCGCGCTGATGCGCGCCGGCTCGTCGATCGCCAGCGCCAGCGCCGGAAGGTCTTCGGAGAGCGTCAGCAGGCGCTCGGTCTGCATCTGGTGCTTGACGCCGAAGCCCTCGATCCCGCGCAGCAGCACGGCGGCGCGCAGGCCGGCACGGTCGAATGTTCCCATCAGCTCATCGCAGAGCAGCCCCGCACCGCAGCGGTCGCGCTCGCCCAGATAGACGCTCAGCTTGAGCCCCTCACCTGCCATCAGCCCGCACCGATCAGATGGCCCAGCTCGGCGGCGCCGAGGCCGAGGCCGAGGCTCAGCAGGAGGTTCAGCACGGCCGGCCAGTGCAGGCCGTCCTCTGAGAGCCGGTGGGTCTCGAACACCCACGTGGAGAACGTCGTGTAGGAGCCGATCGTGGCGGTGCCGAGAAGCAGGTAGGCATGTCCGCTGAGGGAGAGACCGGCGAGCAGTCCCAGGATCGCGGCTCCCGAGAGGTTCACCAGCAGCGTGCCCAGCGGAAAGCGCGCGGAGCTGTTGGCCGAGACGGCGGCGTCCAGCGCGAAGCGAGCGATCGCCCCCAGGCCCCCGAGCAGCCCCACTGCCAGCCACAGCGCCACGCCGCTCACCACAGCACCCGCGCGCGGCGCACGAGCTTGGTCGCCAGGAAGACCGCCGCCAGCCCGCCGGCGATGGTCGCCGCGCCGTAGCCGGCGGCCAGCGCCGGGTATCCGCCTTCGATCATCCTGAGCAGCTCGAGCATCATCGTCGAGAAGGTCGTAAGCGCGCCGCAGATGCCGCTGGCGAGAAACGCGCGCCCATAGAGCGATGGAGGCAGGCGCTCGCCGAGCCGCGTGACGAAGTAGCCGAGCAGCAGCGCTCCGAGCATGTTGACCGCGAACGTCGCCCAAGGCCACTCGCCGGCGTGCACCGTCAGCGCCTGCGCAAGCACGCTGCGCGCCAGCGCGCCGAGGAAGCCGCCGGCGAACACGGCGCCCAGCTCCTGGCGGTCAAGTGTTGGGGCCGAGACCCTGGGAGGGGCGCTGGCTGACGGGACCTGGGTGCTCTGCTCGCGTTCCACGGCACGTCCTCACTGCGTCGAGTGACGGTTACGTAGAAGCCATCAGCGGCCCCGGCCGCGGTTATGGAGCGGGCCTCATCGCTGCGGGCGCAGAGGATAGCGTGCCGCCCGCGCCGCCGCGAGGCGCGCACGCGAGGATGCAGCTGCGCCTGAACAGCCCACGCACCGGCCGCCGAACCTGCTAGACCCCGGCGCATGGGTGCTTCGGAGACACCCCGCATCTCGGCGCGCAGGCTGCGCGCGAGACGCTCCGCGGTGATCGTCACGGCGGTGCTGCTCGCGGCGATCCTCGCCTACGCGGTCACGCAGCTGAACCTCCACCGGGTCGGGCACGCGCTGATCACCGCAACACCCGGCTGGATCGTGCTGGCGCTGGCGCTGATGGGCACCAGCCTGGTGCTGCGCTCGATCTCCTGGCACGCGACGCTGCGCGCCGCGCTGCCGGACACCGACGTGCCCTGGAAACCGGTGCTGCGCGCCACGATGATCGGGGTGATGGGCTCGGCGCTGCTGCCCGGGCGAGTCGGCGAGCCCTCGCGCGTGATCGTCCTCACCCGACGCCTGGACGGGTCGACTCGCAGCCAGCTGCCCACCGTCGCGGGCACGGTGTTCTCCCAGACGCTCATCAACCTGCTTGCGCTGATGATCCTGCTGGCGGTGACGTTCAGCAGCGTGCCGCTGTTGAACGGGCACCTTGCCGGGATCGTGAGCGCACTGGCTGTGCCGCTTGCGATCTGCCTGCTCGTGCTCGCCGGGCCGCGCCTGCTCCGCCGTGCTCAGCACTCCCGCTACGCGCGCATCGCACGCGCCGGCTTCGCTGCCAAGCGGTTGCTGGAGCTCGCCCGGCAGGGGCTGGTCGTGTTCGCGCGCCCACGCCAGGGTGCGATCGCCGTCGCCTTCCAGCTGCTGGCGTGGGCGCTGCAGTGGCTGGCCTGCTACTCGGTGCTGCTCGCACTCGGCCTGCAGGGCGACGGCGGGCTCGTGTGCGCCGCGGCGATCCTGCTGGGCGTCAACCTCAGCGCCGTGCTCCCCGCGACCCCGTCGAACGTGGGCGTCTTCCAGGCGGCGTGCGTGGTCGTGCTGGCCGCCTACGGCGTCGGCGCCGGCACCGGCGTGGCGTACGGCATCATCCTGCAGGCCGTCGAGGTGGTGACTGCGATCGGGCTGGGCGTCCCCGCGCTGCTCGGCGAGGGGCTGCGCTGGAGCGACCTGCGCAGCGGCGGTTCCTCAGCCGGCGAGGGCGCGCAGTGACTGGCGCAGCGAGCGGGTCGTCTGCAGCACGGCCGTCGGCTCGTAGCCGCAGTGGGCCATGCAGTTTTCGCAGCGCGGGTCCTTGCCACGGCCGTAGGCGCTCCAGTCGGTCGTCTCGATGAGCTCCTTGTAGGTCTCCGTGTAGCCGTCGGACATCAGGTAGCAGGGCCGCTGCCAGCCGAACAGCGAGTAGCTGGGGATTCCCCACGCGGTGCAGTCGAAGTCCGCCTTGCCCTCGAGGAAGTCGAGGAAAAGGGGGCTGTGGTTGAGCCGCCACTTCTTGCGACGTCCGCCCGAGAATGCCTCGCTGAAGAGCTCCCTTGTCTGCTGCACGCCGAGGAAGTGCTCCTGGTCGGGGGCTTTCTCGTAGGCATAGGCGGGCGAGATCATCATCTCGTCGACTTCCAGGTCGTCGTTGAGGAAGTCGAGCACCTCGCGGATGGTCCTCGGCGAGTCGTGCGTGAAGAAGGTCGTGTTGGTGGTGACGCGGAAGCCGGCGGCCTTGGCCGCGCGGATCGCCGCCACCGCCTTGTCAAAGACGCCCTCGCGCTCGACCGAGGCGTCGTGTCGCTCGCGCAGGCCGTCGATGTGAACGGCCCAGGCGAAGTAGGGGCTTGGCTTGAAGTTCTCCAGCTTCTTCTCCAGCAGCAGGGCGTTGGTGCACAGATAGACGAACTTCTTGCGTCTGACCAGCTCGGCGGCGATCAGGTGGATCTCGGGGTGGATCAGCGGCTCGCCGCCGGCGATCGAGACCATCGGCGCCCCGCACTCCTCGACGGCCCCGATGGCCTGCTCGACGGGCATGCGCCTGCGCAGCTCGTGCTCGGGGTGCTGGATCTTGCCGCAGCCCGAGCACGCGAGGTTGCACTGGAACAGGGGCTCCAGCTCCACTATCAGCGGGAACTTTTCGCGTTTGGCCAGGCGCTGGCGCATCAGGTACCAGCCCATGCGCGTGCTCTGTCTTACCCGGACGGACATCTGGCTACCTTAGACGGCGGGCGTCCAGTCATGAAGCGCGGCTGCGATTCGCCGCAGCGAGCGGGCCGCGCGAAGGGCTCCCGCGGCGGCCTGCGGGCGCAGGAGCTCGTGCGAGGGCGAGTCCAGCACGACGCGCACCACGCCGAAGGGGCGCCCGGCCGCTCCCGAGGCCAGCCACACCGACTCCATGTCCACGCCGATCGCGCCGCCGGCCAAGAGCTCCGCGCGGCGCTCGCCGACCGCGATGCGCGAGGTGCACACGATGCGCCCGCTGCGCAGCTTCAGGCCGCGCCCGGCCAGATGCAGCACCAGCTGGGGCGCGAGCTCGCAGCTGACGGGCCCCTCGGAGTGCCCTTCGTCGGCCGCAGCATAGACCTGCTCGGGCACGATCACTTCGCCGGGAACCGACTCCTCGTCCAGCCCGCCGCAGAAGCCGACCACCAACAGCGCACGCCCGCCATCCCCCTGCAGGCCCCCCGCTGCGGCCTTCGCCTTCGCCGGGCCCATGCCGGTCTTGCGCACGAACGCACCACGGCTGGCCGATGCGATCAGCGCGGCCTCAAGGCGCAGCGGCGCGGCAAGCAGGACCTCGCTCATCCGTGCTCGCCCCCGGCCGCGCGAGCCAGCGGCGCGAGCGCCTCCGCGGGCGGGCTCCCGTCGCGCGGCGGGCGCAGCGGCCGTGCGGCGGGCGTCGCGGCGCCCTTGATGCCGAGCCTGCGCAGCGCCGCCGCGGCAGCGGCGTGCCCGCTCAGCACGGCGCTCTCCAGCGTCGCCGGCCAGCCCGTGTCGGTCCACGTGCCCGCCAGGTAGAGCCCAGGCACACCGATCTCGGCGCCGGGGCGCAGGGCCTGGACGCCCGGGCTCGCGCGGAACGTGGCGGCGTGCTCGCGCGTCACCAGGAAGCTCTCGACGTTCGCGCCCCGCGCCGCCGGCAGCAGCTCGCGCAACGCCGGCAGGTAGCGCTCCCTGAGCGCCGGTACGCTCATCGCCATCTCCCGCGAGGCGCCCGACAGCGAGATCGCCAGATACTGCGAGCCCGAGGGTGCGCCGGCGGCCTCGGTTCGATCGAACAGATACTGCACGGGCGTGCCAACGCCCGCGGCGAAGGGGTGCTCGCACACGGTCCTGTCGTAGAGGACGTGCAGGTTGACGATCGGCGAGGCGCCCAGGCGCGCGATCCGCGCGGCGACCTCGCCGGCGAGCGGCTCCAGCAGCGCCGCGGCGCGGGCATGCGGCAGCGCCACCACGACGGCCTCGGCGCTCAGCCCCTCCGCGCCCTCCCCGCCCTCGCCGCTCGCTCCCCGTCCTGAGACCTCGATGCCGCCCGCGGTGCGCTGCACGCCCTCCGCGCGCCAGCCGAGCATCACGCGCACGCCCGCTCGCGCCAGGGCCCGCTCGGCGGGCCGCCCGACGATGTCCGCGAGGGTTCCCACGTGGAAGCCGATGTCGCCGTCGCCCGCCGAGGAGAACAGGCCGCGGCGGAACACGAAGGCGCCCAGCGCCAGCGAGGCCTCCGCCGCGGGCAGGTTCAGGGTGGGCAGCGCGATCAGGTCCCACAGCGCCGCCACGGCGCTCTCGTCCTGGCCGTGGCGCGCCAGCCACCGCCCGAGGGTCTCGCGGTCAAGGCGCTGCTCGCGCTCGCCGAGCGCCATCAGCGCGAGCGCCGCCCGCGCGGCGCCAACGCGCTGGGAGGGCGAGAGATGCGGATAGCGCGCGAGCGCGCCGGCGAGGTGGGCCGGGGCCGGCAGCGAGGAGCGGCGCAGGATGAACGGCTCGCTGCCCGGCGCCAGCACCGGGATGCGCAGGCGCTCCTGCACACGGGTCAGGTGCACGCTGCCCAGGCGCTCCAGCAGGCCGATGTAGGCCAGGCAGCCGCGTAGGAACACGTGCTGGCCGTTGTCCATCTCAAGACCCTCGCGGGCCACAGAGTAGACGGCCCCGCCGAGCCGGCGGCGAACCTCGAGCAGCGTCACCTGCGCGCCCGCCTCGGCGCAGTCAAGGGCGGCGGTGATCCCCGCGAGCCCGCCGCCCACCACCACCACGCGCCGGCCCTCGCTCAACCGCCACCTCCCAGCATGCAGGTGATGGCCACCCAGGCCTTCTCTCGCGTGGGCAGCGAGACGCGCCGCAGCGCGGCCTGGTCGGGGTCGGCAGCGATGCGCTCCAGCAGCCGGCGATAGATGCCCGCCATCGCCCTCACCGATGCGGCGCTGCGCCAGTCCAGCAGCTCGGTCAGCGCGATGCCCCGGTCAAACCACGCGCGCGCACGGTCGGCCTCGAAGCGAACGAGCGCCGGCAGGCCCTCGGGGACGGCGTGCGCCCCGGCGTCGCCGGCGCCGCTCTCCCCGGCGGGCCCATCCAAGCCGTCGAGCAGCTGTGCGAGCGCCTGCGGCGCGCCATCGGCGGCACCGTCGGCGAGCAGCCCGAAGCGTCTGAGGTCCTCGGCGGGCAGATAGATGCGCCCGTTCTGCGCGTCCTCGCGCACGTCGCGCAGGATGTTGGTCAGCTGCATCGCCACCCCGAGCTCGTCGGCGAGCACTTCGGCCTTCGCGCGATCCGCGCCGGCCTGCTCGCGCATCCCGAAGATCGCCAGGCACACGCGCCCGATCGCCCCGGCAACGCGGCGGCAGTAGAGCACGAGCTCATCGAAGCCCTCATACCTCTCGCCCGTGACGTCCATGCGCACCCCCTCGATCAGCTCGCCGAGGGCGCCCTGCGGCAGCGGAAACCGCCGGTAGGAGTCAAGCAGCGCGACGGTCACGAGGTCCGGTGCGCCATCCGCCGGCGCCTCGCCGCCCGGCGCACCCGCGGCGGCGCTCTCGATCCGGGACAGCGCAGCCGCCTCGCCCGCCAGCTTGTGCAGCTTCTCCTGACGGGGCAGATCGCCGTCGCCGATGTCGTCGACCCTGCGCGCGAACGCATACACCGCGCAGATCGCGCGGCGGCGCTCGCCGGAGAGCAGCCTGATCCCGTAGAAGAAGTTGGCAGCCTCGGCCCTGGTCACGGCTTCGCAGTGCGCGTAGGCCTCGGCGAGCGACGCCGGCGAGCTCACACCCGTCTCCCGCGCGCCGAGCCGAGCGTGACCGCCAGCGCGCGCAGCGCAAGCAGGCGCCCCACCGGAGGGGGCCCGGGAAGGACGTCGTAGCCGGCGCGCTCGATCGAGGACAGCGCGGCGGAGCCACCGGCGATGAAGCCCACCACGCCGAGCTTCGCCCTGCCGTGCAGCGCAGCGACGAGCGGCAGGCCCTCGGCGAGCAGGGCCCGCGCACGGGCGACCTCGAAGGCGAGCACCTCCCGCAGCTGGGGTCCGGCGTGGGGCGCCTGCAGATCGGCGATCGAGCAGCCGAAGCGCTCGAGATCCTCCAGCGGCAGGTACACGCGCCCACAGGCAAGATCCTCGCTGACGTCCTGGCAGTGCTCGGCGAGCTGCAGCGCGGTGCAGATGCTGTCGGAGAGGCGGACCGTCTCGACGCTCGCCGCGCCGAACACTTCGAGCACCAGCTCCCCGACGGGGTCCGCCGAGAGTGCGCAGTAGGCGCGCAGCTGCTCCCAGGTCTCATAACGCTTGACGCGCTGGTCGGCGCGGTTGGCCTCGATCAGCCGCAGGAACGGCTCGCGCGCCAGGCCGCATTCGCTGAGCGTTGGCTGCAGGGCGATGAGCAGCGGATGCTCCGCCCTGCCCGCGAAGGCCAGGTCCAGTTCCCCCGCCAGCCAGTCCAGAGCTTCCAGCCGATCGCCCGAGAGCGTGTCCCCGAGCTCGTCCACGAGCCGGGCGAACCCGTAGATCGCGAGCAGGTGGGCGCGCTCGCGACGCGGCAGCAGGCGACTGGCTACGGGGAAGTTCTCGCCGCCCGCACGCGCCATCACCTGCGCGGGCGCAGGAACGCCCCTCGGCTCCTGCGCCAGCAGCGTCACTCCTGCCGCTCGGCCGCTCCGGCGTGCGGGACACCCTGTCCCGAGCCCTCAGCGCCGAGACAGCGCCCGAGCGCCATGATCGGGAAGACCAGCCGGTAGAGGTGGTAGTTGATGTAGTAGTCCGACGGGAACCCGGTTCCGGTGTACTGGGGCTCATCCCAGCCGCCGTCGGGCCGCTGTGCCTGCACGAGCCAGCTCACGCCGCGTGCGACCGCCGCGCCGCGCTCTCCGGCGGCGTGCAGCGCCAGCAGCGCCCAGGCCGTCTGCGAGGGCGTGCTCGGGCCCCGCCCGATCCAGCGCGGGTCATCGTAGGAGCGGGCGTCCTCGCCCCAGCCGCCGTCTTCGTTCTGATGGCCCTGCAGCCAGCGGACCGCGCGGCGCACGCTCTCGTGCGCCGGGCTCATGCCGGCGGCGATCAGCGCCGGCAGCACGGCACCGGTGCCGTAGACGTGGTTTATGCCCCAGCGACCCCACCACGAGCCATCGGCCTCCTGATGGTCGAGCAGCCATCGCTCGGCGGCCCGCGCCACGGGCGCGTCGCCGTGTCCGAGGACCCCAAGCAGCTCAAGGACATGCGCCGTCACGTCGGCGCTCGGCTCGTCGATCACCTCGCCGAAGTCCAGGAACGGCAGCGCCCGCACCAGCGAGCGGGTGTTGTCGACGTCGAAGGCGCCCCAGCCCCCGCCGGAGCTCTGCATCCCCACAGCCCACGCCAGCGCCCGCTCCACGGCGCCGTCGATGCGCGCGGGGTAGCCGGGCGGGTAGCCCTTCCCGCCGTCGATCTCCGACGCCGCCGGGCGCGGCCTGAGCAGGGCGGGCCGCAGGCGCAGCAGCGCGAGCGCCACCTCGGCCGTGTCGTCGATATCGGGGTAGTTGACGTTGGCGAACTCGAACGCCCAGCCACCGGGAGCAAGGCGCGGGCGCCTGATCGACCAGTCTCCCTGAACCGTGACCTCCTCACCCAGCAGCCAGGAGCCCGCGGCGATCATCGCGGGATGATCGGCCGGGACGCCACCGTCACTGAGCGCGAGCGTGGCGAGGGCCGTGTCCCAGACGGGTGACTGGCAGGCTTCCAGGCGCCTGCTCGCGCCCGCCGGAGCACCGACGCCGCGCGAGTCGTCGCGGTCCTCGACCATGAACGTCGCCAGGCCTTCGAGGCCGCGGCGCATCACGGGGTGCTCGATCGGATAGCCCCGCAGGTGCAGCGCGATCAGCGAGTACACCCACGGCGGCTGGATTCCGCCCCATGAGCCGTCGGCCTCCTGGCGGCGCAGGATCCACGTCTCGGCCCTGGTCATCGCAAGGCGGCGCAGGGGAGCGATCGGGCGCCGCTCGTAGGCGCCCAGAGCCCGGTCCAGCAGCCCGAGCGCCTTGCCTGCCAGGGCCGACCCGCGCGAGCGCGGGGCCTCCTGCGCGCCGACGCCCGGGGCGGGCGCCACCAGCTCGTCGAGAGCGAAGGGCAGCACGTGCACCGGACGGTGCGCTTTGACGATCGACAGGGCAACGATCGTCTGACGCGCCCAGCAGGCGAAGTCGTAGATGTTCAGCGGCACGCTCGGCGGCAGCAGCATCACCTCGGCAGGGAGCGCGGGCACCTCGTCCCAGGACCACAGGCCGAACAGGGCCAGCCACAGATGCGTGAACACGCGCGCCCGCGCGATCCCGCCCTGATCGCGGATCCAGCGCGCGGCGGCGAGCATGTGCTGCTCGGAGCCCTCGTCGCCGGCCAGGCGCAGCGCCCAGTAGGCCTCGACCGTGCTCGACAGATCCCCGGGCCCACCATGGAAGTTCGCCCAGGTGCCATCCTCGCGCTGCTGAGAGCGGATCCACGCCGCCGAGCGCTCCGTCTCATCGGCGCGGCGGATGCCCAGGAACTCGCGCAGGAGGATGTCCTCCGCGTCCATCGTGACGTTCGTCTGCAGCTCGCCGCGCCACCATCCGTGCTCGTCCTGCAGCGAGATCAGGTACTCCAAGGACTGCTCGAGAGCGGCCTTGGCGTCGTTGCGCACCGTGGCGGTCAACAGCGTCATGGCCGAAAGCTAGATGATTTCGACGGGAATACCAGGATCGGGATATGCCGTTCACTCGCGATCACGGCAGCACCGAGGTCCCCACGGGGATCAGCACCTCGGGATGTTCGAGGGTGATCACGTGCCGGCGCAGCGTCTCCTCGCTCACCGCGCGCGGCACCGGCGAGACGAACCTGAACAGGATCAGGCCGTTGACGTCGCTCTGGGAAACGAGCTTGAACCCGGGGGCCGGGGGCTCGCGGGCGGAGCTGCGCAGCGGCGCGTAGCCGGTCTCGTCGATTTCGCCGAGCAGCGCCGAGGTGTGCGGGTGCAGCTCGTGCAACCCCGGGATGTAGTACTGCAGCGGAGCCGTCCCGAGCTCCACGGTGGTGAGCGCGCGGCCCGCGCCGGTGCGCGGAATCACCCGCGCGAGCGCGCGCCAGTCCCCACGCTGCAGACGCGGGCTGAGATCCACGTCCACGGAGACGATCAGGAAGCCCAGCGCGGCCACGCCAACGGCGAGCAGCCCCGCGCGGCCGGCCGCCGGCGCGGCGAGCGGCACCGCGACCAGCGCGGTCAAGGGGATCATCGCGCCGATCAGGTTGCGCGGGGCGAGATAGTCCGCGCCGAACGCCACGAGCACGGCCGGGATCAGCACGCCGCAGCCGGCGAGCAGCGCGGCGATCAGGACGCCGCGCCGCTCCGGCGCGCCGGCTTCGAGCATTCTCCAGGCGCCGACGAGCAGGCCGATCAGTATCGGCAGGGCGAGCAGCAGCTCAACGCCGTGGCCCAGCGGTGCTCCCGAGGCGCCGGTGAGGTAGTACTGCGGGATCGCCTCCAGGCGTTCGCTCAGCGGCCAGCGCCCGATCCATTGCGTGCCGTGACCGCCCTGCGCGAGCAGCAGGGGCAGCAGCGCCACCCCCACGAGCGCGAGCAGCACGACCGCGGGCAGCGCCGCCCAGCGCTTGGCCCGGTCGCGCAGCAGCCACAGCGCCATCGGGATCAGCAGGAACACGGCGAAGTAGTGGCACAGCAGCGCAAGCGCTCCCGCCACGGCGAAGGCCGCCATGCGCCCCGCGGCGCGCGGATCCTCCGCGGCCAGAGCATCGGCGCGCAGGAAGCACAGCATGGCGAGCGCCGAGGTGAGGGCGAAAAGCTCGTAGACGCGGGCCTCCTGCGAATACCACACGAAGAGCGGGTTCACGGCGACGAGCGCCGCGCATGCGATGGCCGCGCGCCTTCCCGCCAGTTCGCGTGCGATCGCCCACGCGACGGGAACAAGGGCGATCCCGGCGAGGGCCGAGGGCAGGCGCAGCGCGACCTCGCCGGTGCCGAGGATGCGGGAGTCCACCCACTCCAGCAGGTACCACAGCGGCGGGCTGTTCTCGCTGTGGGCGACCGAGCGCAGCGTCGCCCACAGGCTGGGATGGAGCACGTGGACGGGGGTGAACGCCTCGTCGTACCAGAAGCTCTGCAGGCCCAGTGTGGAGAGGCGCAGCGCGGCGGCGCCGATCGTCAGCGCGACCAGCGGCCACCAGCGCGGAAGGCGCGCCGTCAGCGCGATCTCGGCGCTCGGCGCGACCCGCGGCGGGCTGGCCGGGTGGGTGCCGGCGCTCACGTCGGGCAGATCCCTCGCGAGCCCGGGCCGAAGCACCCGTATCTCACCGCACGCAGGTCGGGCGTCCGCGGCGGCAGATACCAGCCGCCATGAACGGTGCGCCGGCCATCGACGATCGGTCCCCACACGGCCAGGCACAGCTGTGTCCGTTCGCCGGGGCCGCCGGGGCTCGTGTTGCCGCAGACGACCTCGTGCGTGGTGCTCTCCCCGAGCAGCAGCTGGTCGACCGACACGTTGAGGTAGTCGTGGCCGGTGTAGTGGCGCCAGGTGGCCACGTCGGCGGTCAGCCGCACGTTGACGCCCCGCTGGCGCACGACGTCGGCGACGGTGGCCGTGGCGAGGAACAGTGCCACGATGATCAGCAATGTCGTCTCGATCAGGCGCAGCTGTCCGGTTCCGCGCTGCTCGCGCTCGCGCGGTGCCAGCCACGCCGGGAGCATCGCCCAGACTCCGTCGGTGGCGGTCCTCGGCTGCTCGCTCATGATGTCGGGGAGATCAGGGGCGCCATCTGGTGGATCACGAACAGGCTCTGCACCGCCAGCGTGGCGGCGAGCAGGCGGCGGTCGCGGCTGACGACCGCCAGCGGCAGCGGCCACAGGATGTACCACGCCAGCAGCCACGTGCTGGTGACCGATATCGCAAGCAGCGCCCAGCCGGACGCGGCGACCCAGTCATAGCCCCGCCAGGTGCGCCACAGCAGGTAGAGCACCGTCGCGACGAGCGCGCCCTTGAGCAGGTCGTGATCGGCCGGGAACACGCCCGGCTTGCCGAAAAGGTGCGCGATCTCGTTGGCGAAGCTGTCGGTGGACACGAACGCGGCGTCGCGGTTCAGCGCGGCGACGAGGTCGATGCCGTGGATGCCGAACACGGCGTATCCGATAAGCGCTCCGACACCCAGCGCCACCAGCGCCCCGGCGATCGGCGCCAGGCGCCGCCGCGAGAGGATCATGAACGGCAGCAGGACCGCCACGGTGGCCTTCACCAGCGCGCCCGCGATCACCGCCGCGGCGGCCTGGCCTTCTCGCAGGGACGAGCGCGGCTCGCCCAGCGTGAGGGCGACGGCGAGCATCATGAGCAGCATCATGATCAGGTCGTTGTGCGCCCCGCCGACCCCGTAGAGCACATACAACGGGTTGGCGCCCACCAGCAGCAGCGCGGCGACGGGGTCCATCTTGCGCAGGCGCGCGCAGCGCCATGTCAGCGCGAGCGTGCCGGCGCTGGCGAGCAGCGCCTCGACCTTCATGCCCCACAACGCGCCCTCCACGCCCAGCGGCGCGAGCGGATATGAGATGAGCGTGTACAGCGGCCCGTAGGCCGTCTCGGTGTTGCGCCAGTCCTGCCCCACGAAGCGGAACACCGGGTCGGAGGAGATCGCCGATGGACCCGTCAGGTAGGGGTTCAGCCCGTGCTCGACACCCATGCGCGCGTAGGCGATGTAGCTGAACACGTCGGTGGAGAGCAGGACGGGGCCCACGAACAAGACCAGGTGCAGGACGGCCACAAGGGCGATCGCGCCACGTTTGGAGAGCGGCGCCGCGCGCCCCCTGATCGTCAGCGCCAGCATGCCCGCGTAGGCCGCGCTCGCGGCCAGCAGCGCGATGAGGAACACGCGGAAGCCGAGGCGCTCGCCGGCTCCCGAGAGCCATCCGGCGATCGCCGGGGACTTCGGGATCAGCGCCGAATGCCCGACGGAGGCGTCGATGACGATCTCGGCGCAGGCCGCGACGAGCACCAGCGAGAACAGCCAGACCAGCAGGTGCGAGCGCCGCTGCAGGCGCACGTGAGGGAGACTGCGTTGGCTCTGGGCTGCGACGCTCACGGACGGGCGCGGCTCACAGGGCCGTCCACACCGTCTTCGTCTCCAGGTAGGCGTCCAGGCCGTCATGGCCGTGCTCGCGGCCGATCCCCGAGGCCTTGAACCCGCCAAAGGGCGCGCAGGGGTCAACGACCCCCCACGTGTTGATGTAGACCATGCCCGCTCGCAGCATCGCGGCGAGACGATGCGCGCTGCCGACGTCGCGCGTCCACACGCCGGCCGCGAGCCCGTACTCGCTCGCGTTCGCGCGGTCGGCGACCTCCTCCAGCGTGTCGTAGGGAGAAGCGACGAGCACCGGACCGAAGATCTCCTCTTTGGAGATGCGCAGCTCGTCGGAGGTCGTGCTGAAGAGCGTCGGCGAGACGAAGTAACCGCCGCTGTCGGCCAGGGCCGCCTCGCCCCCGACGACGACCTCGGCGCCTTCCGCGCGCCCGGCCTCGATGTAGCCGAGCACCCGCTCGTGCTGCTCGGCCGAGACGAGCGGACCGAGCTGGGTCGCAGGGTCAAGGCCCGGCCCCAGGCGCGCCGCGGCCGCCTGCTCGGCCAGGCCGCTGACCACCTCGTCGAAGCGCTCGGCCGGCACGAACAGCCGCGAGGCGGCGTTGCAGGCCTGGCCCGAGTTGAAGTAGATGGCCTGGTAGGAACCCTTGATCGCGGCCGCGATGTCGGCGTCAGGGAGGATCACGTTGGGCGACTTGCCGCCGAGCTCCAGCGTGACGCGCTTCAGCGCCGCGCCGGCCTTCGCCCCGATCTCACGGCCAACGGTCGTTGAGCCCGTGAACGCGATCTTGTCGACATCCGGGTGCTCGACCAGGGCGGCGCCGGTCGAGCCGTCGCCGGTGAGCACGTTGAGCACGCCGGGCGGGAAGCCCACCTCGAGCGCGATCTCCCCCAGGCGCAACGCGCTCAGAGGCGTCTGCTCGGCGGGCTTGAGCACGATCGTGCAGCCCGCGGCCAGGGCCGGTCCGAGCTTCCAGGAGGCCATCAGCAGCGGGAAGTTCCAGGGGATGATCTGCGCGCACACGCCGACCGCCTCGCGGCGTGTGTAGCAGTGCATGTTGGGCGCGGTCACAGGCAGCACCGCTCCCTCGATCTTCGTCGGCCAGCCCGCGAAGTAGCGCAGGTGCCCGACCGCGCCGGCGACGTCGACGTACTTGGCCAGCCCCACCGGCTTGCCGTTGTCCAACGACTCGATCTGGGCGAACTCCTCGGCGCGGTCCTCCAGCGCCTGCGCGAGCGCGCCGATCAGGCGCTCGCGGCCCGACGGCGCCATCGTCGCCCACGGGCCATCGGCGAACGCCGCGCGCGCGGCGGCGACGGCCCGCGCGACGTCCTCGGGGCCGGCGAGGGGCACCTCGGCGATGGCTGCTCCGCTGGAGGGGTCCAGCGTGGAGAAGCTGCGCCCGTCAGCGGCCTGGGAGCGCTCGGAGCCGATCAGGAGCATGTGCTGCTTGGAGATGAAGTCGCGGGCCGGCTGGCCCAGAGCGTCAGGGAGCGCCTCGGCGGTGAGTGTGGTCATGCGGGCAGCCTACCTCCATACCCCGGCGCGGCGGGCGGACCTCCGGCGGGCGGCGGCGCGGGCGCCGGCGGGCTAGGCGACGGGCTCTGGCAGGCGGGGGCCGGGCCGGCCGACGAGGAAGCCCTGGGCGTAGTCGACGCCGTAGCTGCGCAGCATTGCGAGCGTGCGCTGGTCACCCACGAACTCCGCGATCGTCTCACGGCCCATCCCGCGCACGACATCCACGAGCGCCTTTACGACGAGCTGGTCCGTGCGCGAGGCGGGCAGCGCGCGGATGAAGTCGCCGTCGATCTTCAGGTAGCTGAAGGGCAGGTGCTTGAGGTACTGGAAGGAGCCGAAGCCGGCGCCGAAGTCATCCAGGGCCACGGCGCAGCCCAGCGCCTGCGCCCCGGCGCAGAAGGCTCGTGCGCGCGTCATGTCGGAGATGCCCGCCGTCTCGGTCACCTCGATCACCACACGCGTCGGGTCCACGCGGTTGCCGGCCAACGCATCGCGGAGATGGGCGAGCAAGCCCTCGTCGGTCACCGACAGAGCCGAGATGTTCACCGCCACACGGATATCGCGCTCGGCCAGCTCGCCGCCGAGCAGCCCGATGACCTTGCCAAGGACCATGCGGTCGATCTGCCTGATCAAGCCGTGGCGCTCGGCGGCCGGCAGGAAGCGGCCCGGCGCGACCAGGCCGCCGCCGGGCTCGTCGGCAAGCCGCAGGAGCGCCTCGTAATGGGAGATCTGGCCGTCGCCGAGCGAGAGGATCGGCTGGTAGTGCAGCACGAAGAGGTCCTCCTGCAGGGCGCGGCGCAGTCGTGAGAGCCACGGGCGGACCGCCAGGCCCGCGGGCGAGGAGAGCGCGCCCTGCTGCTCGCGCGGGGGAAGCCTCAGCGCGTCGTGCTCGGAGGCCGGCACCGCTCGCAGCGACAGCCGCCGCGCAGCGCGTGTTGTGGTCCACGTGAGCATCGCCCAAGCGGTTTTCGACGGGTCGCGGCGGGCACCTGCGACCTTGCCGGGCCGCGGTGCGGTGGTGAGAGCGGCCGTGAGGCGGCTCTCAGCGTCTTCGCGAGGCGCTGTAGGGACGCCTGGCGCGGTCGGAGACGAGCAGCAGCAGGGCGACGAGCACGAAGTTCATGACCACCGAGGAGCCGCCGTAGGCGACGAACGGCAGGGTCACGCCGGTCAGCGGAATGACCCTGGTGACGCCGCCGACGATCACGAAGACCTGCAGCGCGATCACGAACGAGAGCCCGGTGGCCAGCAGCTTGGAGAACGAGTCGCGAGCCAGGATCGCGGTCTTCAGCCCCCTGGCGACGAGCAGCAGGTAGACCAGCAGCAGAGCGGCGCCGCCGACGAGCCCGAGCTCGTTGACGATCACGGCGTAGATCATGTCGCTTTCGGGGACGGGCAGGATCGGATGCCCGCCTTCGCGCAGCAGCGACTGGTCGAAGCCCTTGCCCAGCAGCCCGCCGTCGGCCTGCGCGAACAGCGACTGCGCGAGCTGGTAGCTGCCTCCCACTTCGCGTTCGTAGAGCGACTTCTGGAACGGGTGTTCCCAGGCGAGCACGCGATCCTCCACGTGGCTGACATGCCCAGCCACGAACCACGCGCCCAGCGCGAACAGCAACAGGCCGATGAGCGGGAACGAGAAGCGCCCGGTCGCTACGTAGAGCAGCGCCAGGAAGGCGCCGAAGAACATCAGCGAGGTGCCCAGCTCGCGGGTTATCAGAAGCGTCGCCATCGCCGCCCCCCACACGATCAGCATGGGCCCGAACTGCTTCATCGGGGGAACGGTGACGCCAAGGACGCGCCGTCCGGCGGTGACGAGGATCTGGCGGTTGTCGTGCAGGTAGCTGGCGAGGAAGATCACGATCGCGACCTTCGCGAGCTCCGCCGGCTGGAAGGACAGGCTGCCGATGTGGATCGCAAGGTATGCGCCGTTTACCTGTTGTCCGATGCCGGGCACGCGCGGCAGGACGGTTATGCCGATGCCCACCGCCGCGATCGTGTAGCGGTAGCGCTCGAGCAGGCTGACGCCGTCGCGGCGAAGCCAGATGATCGTGGCGGCGAACAGCAGCAGGCCGAGCACCATCCACTCCGCCTGCTGGCGCGCCAGCACGGGTTCGACCCGGTAGATCATCACGATCCCCACGCTCGCGAGCACGGCGACGAGCGGGAACAGATAGGGATCGGCGTCCGGCAGCGCGAAGCGGATCACCATATGCCCCGCCAGGCACAGGCCGAGGAACAGCGCCCCATAGGCCAGCGAGACGTTGGAGGCGTGGCCGAGCGTGAGGTTGGTGGCGGCCCCCGGGGAGTTGTCCTGGGACTGGATGAAGATCGCTGTGAAGCCCCCGGTGACGAGCAGCGCGGAGGGCAGGAGCCCGAGCAGCTCCCGGTTTCGCGAACTGAGCACGCGCCCGAGCGTATCCACGTTCCCGGCGCGGTGGAGCCGATCCCCCCGCTACCCTTGTGTCTCGGGCATGCCGCGGGGGACGGCGAGGCCCTGCCCTGCAATGGCCTCAGAGCACCGCACAGCCAATGGATGAGCAGAACCCCCCGCGCCTGTGGTGGAGCATGTGGAAGCGCTTCGCCGTCGCCGCCGTGCTGATCGTCGGCCTCACCGCGGGCGCCACGGCGACCGTCGCGCTGAACACCGTCGGGGGCATCGCCGAAGAGGTGTTCCCCAAGCTCAGCCAGATCGACGCGCCCAAGAGCCTGATCACACCCGAATACAACGAAGGGCCCGAGACCTTCCTGGTGCTCGGCACCGACCGGCGCGAAGGCTCCAAGGACTCCTTCGACCGCGAAGACCCACCCCACAGCGACACCATCCTGCTCGTGCGCTTCGACCCCGAACAGGGACAGACCTCGGTGCTCTCGATCCCGCGCGACCTGCAGGTCAACATCACGCTGCCCAACGGGCAGGTGGACCCCGACGAAAAGATCAACGCCGCCTACACCACCGGCAGCCGGCTCGGGGGGACGCGCGGGGGCATGGTGCTGGCCGCCGAAACGATCAAACGCGAAGTGTTCCCCGAACTGAAGCTCAACGCGATCGTGGATGTCGACTTCAGGGGCTTCATCCGCGTCGTGGACTCGCTGGGTTGCGCCTACGTCAACGTTGACCATCGCTATTTCAACGAAAACAACGGCTCCCCCGAAACCAACTACACGAGCATCAACCTGCAGCCGGGCTACCAGAAGCTCTGCTACGAAAACGCCCTTGACTACGTGCGCTACCGCCATACCGACGATGACTTCGTGCGCGTCGCGCGCCAGCAGGACTTCATTCGCGACCTGCGCGAGCAGATCTCCCCGACCGACATCCTCGGCCAGATCGAATCGGTCGCCAAAGCGGTGGGGCACGCGATCGCGAGCACCGTGCACGGCTCGGCCAGCGAACTGCTGAAGCTCTCCAAGCTGATCGCCTTCTCGCAGGCAAAGCCGCTGCGCCAGGTGAAGTTCCAGACCTCCAACATCGACGCCCAGGTCGACGGCGGGGACTACGTGACCTCCTCCCCCGAACTTGACAGACAGACGCTGCAGACGTTCCTCAACGGCCGCGAAGAGCTGCCGCCGCCGGCCCCGAGCGCCCCCTCGCACCCGAGCTCTCACAGGCACCACGGCTCATCGCGCTCGCACTCGGCTGCGTCGGTGGGCCTCTACCCCACCTCCTCCGCAGGCGAGGACGAAGCCGTCTCGGCGTCGGTGAACGTGCCCTTCCGCGTGCTCTACCCGACGCTCGAGACCGGGCCCGCCGAACAGCAGCAGGTGCGCGCATACACGCTCAAGGATCCTCAGAACCACGTCCATCACGCATATGTGATCGTGTGGCAGGAGAACATCATCGGCGGCTACTACGACCTGCAGGGAACCGACTGGCTGAACCCGCCGCTGTTCAACCACGACCGCACCCAGACGATCAACGGGCGCGCCTACAAACTGGTCGACGACGGCGCGCACATACACGTGATCGGCTGGCAGTCCGGCGGAGCGCTCTACTGGGTCACCAACACCCTGCTGGAGGAACTGAGCAACGCCCAGATGATCGGCATCGCGCTCTCGGCGCAGTCGCTGCACTGAGTCCGGCGGCCCGGGCTGAGCCCAGCGCGCCGTGCCTAGCGCGCGGCGTCCAGCGCGGCGTTGACCAGCGCATCGGCCCGCGCGTTCTGCGCGCGGGGCACCGTGCGAATGCTCCAGCGCTCAAAGTCCCGCAGCGCGGCCATCGCCTGCAGGTGCAGCGGGCGCATCGCGGGGTGCTTGACCTTGTAGATGCCCTGCACCTGCTTGGCGATCAGCTCCGAGTCTCCGACCACATCCACCTCGCTGGCGCCGAGCTGCTTGGCAGCGGCCAGCCCGAGCAGCAGCGCGCGATACTCGGCGACGTTGTTGCTGGCGCTACCGAGCAGCTCGGCATGCTCGGATATGACCTCGCCCGCGTCGCCGCTGATCACCGCGGCGGCGGCCGCCGGCCCCGGGTTGCCGCGCGCGCCGCCGTCGACGTGGACCATCACCCTCATCGCGCGGGGATCATTCAGGGATAGGGCGGGCGCCGCTAGGAGGCGCTGGCCAGCGGAAGCATGTCGCCGGCCACACGCGCCCGGCGGCGATCGCGCACCACGCGCTTCTGCGCGTCGACGCTGCCCGGCTCCGGGCGCGCCTGACGACCGCGCCGGTCGAACTCGCGCCGGTCCACGATGACGGTCACGTTCTCGTCATCCTTGTAGCGCTTCTCGAGCTGCGGGAGGAGCTCGTCGGCGAGCTGGCGGGGTACGACGCAGTAGATCATCGCAGCGATGTTACTCCCCGGGCAGGATTGCGCAAGGCGCGCAACGCATCCGGCGGCTCAGGATTCGTACAGGCCCAGCATGCCGCTCTCCTCGGCAAAGCCGTTGGCGAGGCGATCCTCGCCGGAGAGCTCGGAGAGCTCGGTGCCCTGGTCGAGCACGCACGGGTCCTTCAGGCTGTCGCCGAGGTCCACCTCGTAGCGGTACCAGCACAGCTCCCAGGCGACGACGATGTGGATCACCTCGCTCAGATGCCCCGCGGGGCGCACGCTCACCTCGGGCGGCCCCAGTGAGCGGGCGACGCCCGCGACGCGGCGGGGAAACGCGCTCGCGTTGAAGAGGGACATGGCACGCTCCAGCGCGGGGTCGAGCTCGCGGCGTACGCCCGCAGGCGGCGCATGCCCGGCGTCGAGATCCAGCGCGGCCCACTCCTCGCGCTCCTCGTGCTCGCGGTGCGGGCGCAGCGCTGCGTGCTCGGGGCCCGGCGCGGCGGCGCGCGCGTCCTCGCCGTAGGGACGATCGAGCAGGGCGTACTCATCCGCCGGGGCCTGCAGCTCGCCCTCGCCTGGCTCCAGGTCAGCCGCGGCGGCGGGCCGGCCGATGTGGCGCAGGCGCTCGATGATCGTGCGCCCGCGGCGCGGGCGCAGCGGCGCAACGCTGACCGCCTGGGTGTCGCGCTCGCGCTGCCAGCCCTCGTGAGCCGCGCGCGGCGCGCACAGCTCGCACACCAGGCGCCTGCGCCCCGCGGCGATGAACACGTCGGGCTGCTCGCCGCGCAGCAGGCGCCGTTCGCACACCTCGCACGCGACGTCGGGCTGGGAGGTGACGATCGAGCGCGTTGCCATCGACCACTGAGCGTACCCGCCTCAGGGCTGGGGCGCTGCCCGGGTGCCGCCTCAGCGCGGCGCGGCCGTCCGGCGAGCGTCTCGGCCATCGCGACGTCGACGCCGGTCCAGCTCATGCCGTTCGCGGCGGCACATGTGCCGCCGCGCAGAGCCGCACATGTGCGGCTCTGGGACTCGGCGCATGCGCCGAGTCCTCAGGTCAGTCGTCGAAGGACTCCTCTTGCATGCGCGACCGCAGCCGTAACACGGCCTTGGTGTGCATCTGGGAGACGCGCGACTCGGTGACGCCGAGCACCTCTCCGATCTCGCGCAGTGTCAGGTTCTCGTAGTAGTAGAGCGCTATCACGAGCTTCTCGCGCTCGGGGAGCTTGGCGATCGAGTCCGCGATGCGGTCCTTCAGGTCGCCCACGTCGAGCGCCTTTGCGGGGTCAGGGGCGCCGGGGTCCTCGATGGTGTCCATCAGCGAGACCTGGTCGCCGCTTGAGTCCGACACGCTCCACAGCTCGTCCAGCGCGACGATCGAGGAGTGCGAGATCGCCAGCAGCGAGTCGTTGAGTTCCTCCACCGTGATGCCCATCTCGTTGGCGATCTCCTGGTCGGTGGGCGCCCGCTGCAGCGTGTGCTCCAGCTTGGCGTTGGCGCGCTCGACCTCGCGGGCGCGGGCGCGCACGCTGCGCGGCACCCAGTCCAGAGAGCGAAGCTCGTCGATGATCGCGCCCTTGATGCGCATGATCGCGTAGGTCTCGAACTTGATGTCCCTGGAGAGGTCGAACCGCTCGATCGCGGAGATCAGGCCGACGAGCCCGTAGGAGATCAGGTCAGCCTCCTCCACGTGCGGAGGCAGCCCGGCGGCGGTGCGCCCGGCCACGTACTTCACCAGCGGGGAGTAGGCGACGACCAGCCGCTCCCTGACCCTTGCATCACCTTCTGTCTTGTATCGCCGCCACAGTTCGCGCAGCTCGATCGGTTTGACGTTCGTCTCCAGGGTTATCCTCCCCCTGATCAGGCCCGAGGGTGACTGCGCGCATAGGCGCTTCTGAGCCGTGCTGACTCTACCCGAGTATAAATCTGGGTGCTGGACACACTGGCATGTCCCAGCAGCTCCTGGATCGAGCGCAGGTCCGCCCCGCCGTCCAGCAGGTGTGTCGCGAAGCTGTGCCTGAGCGCGTGCGGAGAGCATCCGTCGACGCCCACGCGCGTCGTCCAGCCGCGCAGGCGCCGGCGTATGTCGCTGGTGCCAAGGGGTCCTCCGGTCTTGCTCAGGAACAGCGCCGTGCACTCGCCCGCGGCCGAGGGCGCCCCAGCCGCTCGCGCCGCCCCGGCTCCCGGCTCGGCTCGCGGGGTCGCCCGTGGCGGTGCGGCGAGCGCGGGCCGCGCGCGATCCAGGTAGGACTCCACCGCCGCCATCGCCGGCTCGCCCACCGGGACGAATCTGGTCTTGCCGCCCTTGCCCTCCACGCGCAGCTGCTCGGCGTCGTGGTCCAGGTCGCCCAGACGCAGCGAGACGATCTCCTGCGCCCGCAGGCCGCACGAGTAGGCGAGCTCGAAGATCGCGCGGTCGCGCGCCTGCAGCGGCGTGGCGGCCGGTATGCCGTCGAGCAGGCGGGCAGCCTCGCGTGCGCTCAACACGCGCGGCAGCGCCGCGCCGCGGCGCGGCGTTGAGACCAGGTCGGCGGGGTTCTGTGCGATCGCGCCGTGCTCGCGCTGGCTCGCGAACAGCGCGCGCAGGGCGGCGAGCTTGCGTGCGGTGCTCGCCGGCGCCGCGCCCGCTTCGGAGAGGTGCGCGATGTAGCGCCGCACGTCCTTCGGCCCCACCCCGGCGGGGCCAAGGCCGCGTGCGGCGGCCCACGCCGAGAACTGACGCAGGTCGGTGTCGTATGCGCGCCGCGTGCGCGGCGCCGCGTCGCGGCGCAGCAGGTCTTCGCCGAGCAGCGCCAGCGCGCCCGCCCACGGTTCGGGGGCGGATGGTGTGCGGGCCGGCGTTCGCAGTGAGTCGAGCATCCCCATTGCTACTTCGCCACGGTAGCTCGCCCGCCTGCCTGGGATCGGCGCCGGCGTCGATGCCCGCCCGGCGCCGCGGCGGCGATCCGCGGGCCCCGGCCCTGCCGAACGCGGCCCTGGGGTAGATTCAGGGGATGGCCAGCAGCCGACTCGGCGCCGAGACGCGCATCCCGGGCGGGGAGGCCGCCGCCTACGGCCCCGTCGGGCGCTCTGCCTGGATGGACATCGACTGGCGCAAGTATCAGCGCTGGGTGGTCATCGACGGGCAGCCGCTCAACACGATCGAGATCGGCGACGGCCCGGCGCTGGTGTTCGTGCACGGGCTCTCGGGCTCCTGGCCCAACTGGCTGGAGCAGCTGCCCGTCTTCGCATCGGAACGGCGCGTGGTGGCGCTCGACCTCCCGGGCTTCGGCCACTCACCGATGCCGCGTGAGCAGATCACCATCTCCGGCTACGCGCGCACGCTTGACCGCCTGATGGACGTGCTGGAGATCGACGCGGCGGCCGTGGTGGGCAACTCGATGGGCGGCTTCATCTGCGCCGAGCTGGCGATCGCGTTCCCGCAGCGCGTCGAGCGCCTGGTGCTCGTCTCGGCCGCGGGCATCTCCACCTATCGCGCGCCCGACCGCACCCTCGCGCTGCACACGCTCAGGCGCGCCGAGCGCATCCTTGCCGGCACCGGCGCGTGGGTGGCCGCCAAGTCAGACACCGTGGCGCGCCATCCGCGCCTGCGCGAGGCCGCGCTCAGCGTCGTCGCCGCCCACCCCAGCCGTCTGCCCGCGGCGCTCGCGGCCGAGCAGATCCGTGGCGCCGGCAAGCCCGGGTTCCTGCAGGCGCTCGAGGCCACCATCGGCTATGAGCTGCGCGAGCGCTTCCCGGAGATCGCCTGTCCCACGCTGATCGTGTGGGGCACCGAGGACCGCCTGATCGGCGTGCGCGATGCGGACGTGTTCGCGGAACTGATCCCCAACTCCAGGAAGGTCCTCTTCGAGGACACGGGCCACGTGGCCATGATCGAGCGCCCGGCTGCGTTCAACACGCTGCTGCGGGAATTCCTGCTCGAGTAGGCGGCGCGCAGGCTCAGCGTGCGACGGCGCCGGTGGCGGCGCTTCCCACGAGCTTCGCGTACTTCTGGATCGCCACGTCCACGTGCTCGTCCGCGCGCGCGCCCGGCACGTAGGCCTGCAGCCGGCGCGCGATCTCCTCATCGCCCAGCGCCACGCTGAGGCTCCGCGAATCCACGTCGATCGTCACCTCATCGCCGTCGGCCAGCGCCGCGATCGGGCCGCCGCGAACCGCCTCGGGAGCGACGTGGGCGACCATGAAGCCGTGTGTGGCGCCGGAGAAGCGCCCGTCGGTGATCAGCACGACGCTCTCGCCGAGCCCCTCGCCCACGATCGCCGCCGTCACCGCGAGCATCTCCCTCATGCCAGGGCCCCCGGCGGGGCCCTCACCGCGGATCACAACGACGTCGCCCGCCTGGATCTCGTGGCCCATCACGGCGGCCATCGCAGCCTCCTCGCCGTCGAACACCCGCGCCGGGCCCGTGTGCGCGCGGCGCTCGTGGCCGGCCAGCTTCACGACGCAGCCGTCGGGCGCGATGTTGCCGCGCAGGATCGCAAAGCCTCCGGTCGCTTTCAGCGGCTGCGCGAGCGGCAGCACCACGCTCTGGCCCGGCGTCTCCACCGCCTCCTCGGCGTGCTCGCCGATCGTGCGGCCGGTCACCGTCGGCGCGTCGGCGTGCAGTGACCCCGCTTCCGCGAGACGTTTGAGCACCAGCGGCACGCCTCCCGCCTCGTACAGGTCGGTCGCCGCATAGCGCCCGCCTGGCTGCAGGTCGCACAGCATCGGCGTGCGCTCGGAGATGCGGTCGAACTCCTCGATCTGCAGCGGAATGCCCATTTCGCTGGCCACCGCCAGCAGATGCAGGACGGCGTTGGTGGAGCCACCGCTCATCGCAACCCCGGCGATCGCGTTCTCCAGCCCCTGCTTGGTGATGATGTCGCTGGGGCGCTGGCCGCGGCGCAGCACGTCCATCACCAGTTCGCCCACCCCCACGGCGACCTCGAGCTTGCGACCGTCCTCGGCGGGCACCATCGAGGAGCCCGCGGGCGATATGCCCAGGACCTCGAATGCCATCGCCATCGTGTTGGCGGTGAACTGGCCCGCGCATGCGCCCGCGCCCGGCGAGGCGGCCTCCTCGAGTTCGTGCAGCTCATCCTCGGTGATCCTGCCCGACGCGAAAGCGCCGACCGCCTCGAAGACCTGCAGGATGGTCACCTCCTCGCCCTTGAACCAGCCCGGCCTGATCGAGCCCCCGTAGAGCATCACGCCGGGGATGTCCAGGCGCGCGAGCGCCATCACGGTCCCCGGAATCGTCTTGTCGCACCCCGAGATCGCGACGATCGCATCGAACCTGTGCGCGGAGGCGACCAGCTCGATGGAGTCTGCGATCAGCTCGCGGGAGACCAGCGAGGCGCGCATGCCGGAGGTGCCCATGGTGATGCCGTCGGAGATCGCGATCGTGTTGAGCTCCATCGGCGTGCCGCCCGCGGCGCGGATGCCCTCCTTGACCTTCGCGGCGAGCACGCGGTTGTTGAAGTTGCACGGCATCGTCTCGATCCAGGAGTGCGCGACGCCGACGATCGGCTTGGCCAGGTCCTCCGCGGTGTAGCCGATCCCGTGCAGGTAGGCGCGCGCGGCTGCGCGCTCGGGGCCCTCGGTGAGGGCGCGGCTGCGATGCCTGACGTCGAAGGGTCTCTCGCTGCTCACGCCGCGCGCACACTACCGTCCGCGGACTGCGAGCGCCGGCGGTCCCACGACGCCAGGCGCGACAGGTCCGCCGCGACCCGCGCGGGATCGACCTGCCTGCCGGGCAGATGCATGTTGGCCTCGCCGATCAGCCGGCGCTCGTCCGCGTTCAGCGCCATCCACTTGGCCAGCACGTCGTCGGAGTCGGGCAGGCGGGCGCTGCCGTAGGGGCGCGAGTGGTCGGGGAACGCGACGCAGTACTCGTTCAGCAGCTCTCCCGTCGCGGGCACGTAGGCGACGATCGGCTTGTGGGGGTAGATCAGATACGCATACGCCGGGCTCTCCTGGGCGCGGTCGCCGATCGCCCCCCACACGCGCAGGAAGCCCAGGTCGCGGTACATCGCCCAGTCGGACTCCTCCACGCAGGAGCGAAGCAGCGCGCGTGCGCGCTGCTCGGCGCGCAGCTCCCGCCCCGGGTCATAGCCCTGCAGCGCCGAGCGGCGCCTGTGCTCGGCAAGCATCTGCGCGTATCCGGCGAGCATGCGCCGCAGATGGGGCCGTGCGAGCTCCCAGAGCAGCACGACGAGCACGACGATCGCCGTTCCCAGTGCGAGCTTCACGGCCGCTCAGGCGCTCGTCGCCGGCGCGCCGCCGGCGGCGCGCGGGAAGAAGATCACGCGCTCGGCGTCACGCGGAACATCCTGGAAGCTCTTGACCAGCTCGGCCTGGCGCCGGCCCCCGGGCGCCTGCAGCGGGACCGCGGCCCACATGCCCGCGTCCAGCTCGCGCCGGAACGCCTCGATCAGCTCGCGCTCCTGCTCGGGCACCTCCACATCGCCCTCGGCGAGAAGGATCTCGCCATGACCCGGCTTCATGCGCAGAAGCTTCATCGCCAACCGATTATGGCAAAGGCGCGGGTCCCGCTCATTCGGAGCGCAGCGCGGCCAGCCCGATCACGTCAACGGGCCCAGCGCCGCCTCCGACGTCGCGCAGGCCCGCGGCGATCGCAGCCGCGGCCATCTCCCTGGCTGTGCGCGCCGCCTGCAGCGGCGAACGTCCGAGCGCCAGCTGCGCGGCGAGCACCGATGAGTGCGTGCATCCCGATCCGTGCGCCGCGCCATCGGGATGTCGCACCCCCTCGATGCTCACGATCGCCCCGTCCCCGCCAGAGTCCAGGAACAGGTCCACCGCCACGTCGCGGTGCCCGCCCGTGAGCACCACGATGCGCGGGCCGAGTGCGAGCACCGCGCGCACCAGCTCCTCGGGCGCGGCCGCGGCGCCCGCCAGCACGGCGGCCTCCGGCAGGTTGGGCGTCAGCACGGTGGCGCGCGGCAGGATCTCGCGCACCAGCGCGCTCTCCGCCTCGGCCGCCAGCAGGCGCGCGCCCGACTCGGCGACCATCACCGGGTCCACCACCACCGGCGTGCCCGGCGGCAGCTCGTCGATGATCGCGGCCACTGCGTGCACGATCTGCACGTTGGCCAGCATTCCCACCTTCACCGCGTCCACGCCGATGTCGGCGATCACCGCACGCGCCTGCGCGATCACGATCTCGGGTGCCAGCGCGTGTATCGCCGTGACAGCCACCGTGCTCTGCGCTGTGACCGCGGTGATCGCGCTCATGCCGTGCACGCCGCAGCGCGCGAACGCCTTCAGGTCGGCCTGGATGCCAGCTCCGCCGCCGGAGTCCGAGCCGGCGATCGTGAGCGCAGTGGGCGTGCGCCGCGGCGGTGCGCCGGGGGACCGGTGGCGAGCGCCCGCCACGACCCGCCCCGTCTAGGAGCCGCTGCCCGGCGCCGGCGCCGGCGCCGAGGCGGGTTTGAGGCGGCGGTCGGGAAAGATCGAGTAGCTGCCCACCGCGGTCACCAGCAGCCGGCCGTCCTCGTGGCGGATCTCCGATTTCATGATCCCGATCGTGCGGTTGCGCCGGTCCAGCTCGCTGCGGCACACGATCTCACCCTCCAGCGCCGTCTGGATGTAGTTGATGGCGATGCTGATCGTCGCGATGCGCTCCTCGCGCGTCGTCTGCGCCCACAGCGTCGAGCCCATGCAGTAGTCGACCATCGCATACGTCGCCACCCCGGAGAGCAGGCCGCCGCGGTTCATCAGCTCAGGGCGGATCTGCAGCCGCACGGTCTGCGGGTCCTCCCAGCGCAGCCCCAGGAAGGAGGTGATCCCGTCGAGCGAGCGCGGCCCGTCCGGCGCGCGCGCCGCTGAGCTCGCGCCGCCCTGCTCCGGCTGCCCGCGATCGGCGGCGGCACGCGGCTCGCCGGAGGGTCGGTCGTGCATGCACCGCAGGCTATGCCACGCGCTCGGCGCGCGCCATCGCCAGGGGCCGTCGCAGTTGGCCCTTGACAATTCTCGACATTGTCGATATTTTTTGTGCACATTGTCCTACCGCCTCCGTCTTCACGGCAAGGAGACACGGTCCGCATGCGGAGCTCAAGTGCGGATGGGTGGCCGGCCGATGTATCCGCATCCAACGTCTCTCTCCTCCCTCTGTCCGGGGAGGGCTCACAAGGCCCTCCCCGGACAACTCTTAGCCTCGCCCACGCCCCCGTGGGGTTTCAGCCCAGCTCAATCCACATGAAGGAGACCCCGTGCCGCGCATAATCATCACCACCGACGAGACGGCCATCCCCCGGGATACACCGATCCTGCTCGACGAGCTCGTCAGCTCGGTCCACCTCAGCACCGACCATGCGGCCGGGCAGCTCGTGGAGCGCATCGCCTGGGCCGTCGGCGACGCCGAGAGCGCCCAGCTGCGCGCCCTGGGAGTCCGCCCGAGCATCTGAGCGACACCCGCAGCCGCGCGGGCGCCGGGCGCGGGCCGCCCGGCACGCTCCCGTCACAGAGCCGGCACCGACACGGAACAGATGACACGCTGCGGTCACAGGGGCGGGCCTAGCCTGCCTCGATGGCCGATGACGCGCCCCCTCACACTGCGCCCGCCACCGGGCAGCCCGGCAGCTCTGACCCGCGGCGGCGGCTCGGTCGCCTGGGGGAGGATCTCGCCGCTGCGCACCTGCAGCGCCTGGGCTACGCGATGCTCGCACGCAACGTGCGTACCCGCCACGGCGAGATCGACCTGATCGCCCACCGCGCCGGCGTGCTCGTCTTCGCCGAGGTCAAGACCGCGCGCGCCCGCTCACAGAACGCGCCCGCGCGCGGGCCGGCGCTGGGCCCGCTGGAGTGGCTGCACCCGCGCCAGCGCGCTCGCCTGCGAAGACTCGCCGCCGCGTGGCTGGGCGAGCGCACGAACGCCCGGCCGCCGGCCGGCGTGATCCGCTTCGACGCGGTCGGCGTGACCGTCGATGCCCGCGACCGCCTGCTGCGCCTTGAGCACATCGAGGGCGCGTGGTGAAGCCCTGCGCCGGGGCCCGCTACAGCGCGAGCTGCTGATAGGCGAGCGACTGGAAGGACATGCGATGCAGCGGCGAGACACCCTGCCGGAGGATCGCCTCGCGATGGGACGGCGTGGAGTAGCCGACATGTTCGGCAAAGCTCCAGCCCGGATGCTGGGCGTCAGCCTTGCGCATGTAGCGGTCGCGCGTCACCTTGGCCACGATCGAGGCCGCGGCGATCGCCGCGCTCGTGGCGTCACCGTCGATGATCGCGCGCTGGGGATGCTCGAACTCCGCCACCGAGAACCCGTCCACCAGGCACAGCAACTCGCCGCGCTCGCCGTCGGTGACGGTGATCAGCGCGTCGCGCAGAGCGGCGAGGTTGGTCTTGTGCAGCCCGCGGGCATCGATGCCGCGCACGCAGCGCGACACCACGGCCACCCTGCTCGCGCTGGCGAGCACCAGCGGATAGAGCTCCTCCCGCGCCTCGTGGGAGTGCTGCTTTGAGTCGTTCAGCGCCGAGAGCGAGCGCAGCTCGCGAGTGGTGAGCGCGTCGTAGTCGAACAGCACAGCCGCGGCGATGAGGGGCCCGGCAAGGCAGCCGCGGCCCGCCTCGTCGGCACCGGCCACCAGGCGAAAGCCCAGACGGCGGTCGAACGCGAACAGCCGCCTGCCGCTGCCGGCGCGCCGGGCGCGCCGGCGCGAGCGCGCCGAGGGCCGCCCGGATGTGGAGGATGAGGGCGAGGTGGGCCGCAGGTCCGGCGCGGGATCAGAAGAAGCCGATGCGGTCGGGAGGCCAGTAGGTTGCGAAGGCCCCCCCGATGATCCAACCGGTGGGGACTGGTCCCCAGAACCTGCTGTCGTCGGATTCGCCACGGTTGTCCCCCATCATGAACCAGTGACCGGGCGGAATCTTGATCGGCACGGGGAAGTTGCACTCGGCGGCCTGCCCGCACGCTTTGATGTAGCCGTCCTTCTCGCGCACGAAGGCGCCCTTGGCATGCGCGCGACGGTAGACGTGGCCTTCGCGGATGTAGATTTCGTCACCCGGGCCGGCGACCACGCGCTTGATGAAGTTGACGCTCGCCTCCACCGGTTCAGGTTCGGCGCATGCCGCACCTCCCGGCTTGACCACATGCGGAGAGGGGCCGCACACCTGCTGCTCGGCGGTTCGCGGCGGGTGGAACACGGCGATCTCGCCGATGTGCGGTTCGGTCAAGGCGTTGCCGATGCGATCGACGAGCACGCGCTGGTTGACCGCGAGCGTTGGCTCCATCGACCCGCTGGGGATCTTGTACGGCTTGACGATGAATGCCTGGATCAGCAGCGCCAGCCCGAGGGCGACGGCGATGATCAGGATGAGCTCGAGCACCGAGCCCAGCGGCGATTTCGAGCGAGCCTTGCCGGTCCTCTTGCCGGGGCTCACGCCGACTGGTCTGCGGCCTGAGCCTCCGGCTCAGGCTGGCCGGGCTCCGCGGAGGGATCCGGCGCCGCATCCTCGGCACCGGCCGGGACATCCGCCTCGCCGGAGCCGTCCTGCGGGGCGCTCGCCTCCTCCTGCGGGGCCGCACCCTCGCCCTGCCCCGCCTCCGCGGACTCCGGCTCGGGGGCCGCCTGCTCGACAGCCTGCCCCTCCAGCGCCTCCGTCTCAACCGGGCGCTCGGCGACGGTCTCCTCGGCGGTCATGCCCTCGGCGTCGGTGGCCTGCTCGGGCTCATAGAGCAGCCCGGGCTGAACGATCTCCTCAGGCCCGGTGTAGCGGCGCTCGCGCACGCGGGCGCGCTTGCCGACGCGGTCGCGGAGGTAGTAGAGCTTGGCCCGGCGCACGTCGCCGCGGGCGGCGAGCTCGATGCGCTCGATCTTGGGCGAGTGCACGGGGAACATGCGCTCCACGCCCACGCCGAAGGACTGCTTGCGTACCGTGAACGTCTCGCGGGCGCCGTGCCCCTGGCGCTTGATGACGACGCCCTCGAAGATCTGCACGCGGCTGCGCGTGCCCTCGACCACCTGGAAGTGGACCTTGACGCGGTCTCCCGGAGCAAAGCTCGGGACGCGGCGCATCTGCGCGCGCTCGATGGTTGCGATTACGCTGCTCATGTTTGCAAGGAGGTCGGGCCTGACGGCCCGTGTTGTCCCGGAGCGGAACTCTCGGCGGGCGCGAGAAGCAATGGTAGCGGACCACCGCCGGCCCCCGCCTCGCCGTGAGCAGCCGGTTAGCGCCTAGGACGCTGCGGGCGCGTCCGCGGCGCCGGGCGCGCCCGCCCCCCTCCCCCGCTCCCTGCTGCGCTCGCGACGCCAGTGCTCGATGTTGGCGTGATGGCCCGAGAGCAGCACCGGCGGCACCGTCCAGCCGCGGAAATCGGCCGGGCGCGTGTAGTGCGGATACTCCGGATTGCCCTCCAGCGCGGCCGAGAAGGACTCCTCCACGGCGGAGCGCTCGTCGCCGAGCGCACCGGGCAGCTTGCGGAAGACCGCGTCGCAGAGCACCATCGCGGCAAGCTCGCCGCCGCTGAGCACGTAGCGGCCGATGGACACCTGCTCGGAGACGAAGTGCTCGATGATGCGCTCGTCAAAGCCCTCGTAGCGGCCGCACAGCAGCGTCAGCTCGGGCTCGCGCGCCAGCTCCGCCACGAGCTCCTCGTCGAGCACGCGCCCGCCCGGCGTCAGCGCGATCACCCGCCGCGTGCGGCGGACCAGCTCCGGGTCCGCGCCGTAGCGCCGGCGCAGCGCGGCGTCGAGCACGTCGACCCTCAGGACCATGCCCGCCCCGCCTCCGAAGGGGGTGTCGTCGACCTGCCCGGCCGGCAGCGGCGTGTGCTCGCGGATGTCCACGCAGGACAGGCTCGAGCCGGCTGCCAGCACGTTGGCGACGTGGCGCTGGGCGGCGAACCAGCCGAACCACTCCGGAAACAGCGTGAACACGTCAACGTCCATCCGGGGCCTCCGCCGCAGCACCCGCGCCCGGGTCCGGGGCCGGCGGCGCGGGATCGAGGAAGCCGAGGTCCACCTCGATGCGGCCCCGCGCCACATCCACATGGCGCACCGCGTCCTTGACCATCGGCACCAGCAGCGCGGCGCCCGCGCCCCGCTCCACTTCAAGGGCCTCGCACGACGGCAGCTCGATCATGCGCGCCACCACGCCCACGCGCGCATCGCCGTCGAAGACCTCGCAGCGCTCGAGTTCGTGCGCCCACCATTCGCCCTCGCCCAGAGCCGGCGCCATCGCGCTGGGGACGGCCAGCTCGACGCCGCGCAGCGACTCGGCCGCCTCGCGGTCCTCCAGCCCCTCCAGCCGGATGATGGGACGCGCGTCGGTGCCGGCGCGGCGAACGATCGCCGCGGTTCTCCCGGCGATCTCGATGGGCGTGCCGAGGCCAAGCAGGCGCGGGCGGGGACGCGTGACGTAGAAGCTGCCGTCGAGGCCGTGCGGCCGGCCGACGCGCCCTGCGATCAGCTGGGAGGGATCCTCTCCGGCGGCTGGCGCGGGCTGCGCGGGCGTCGGAGGCACCGTCAGTCGACGATGTCCAGGAGCACGTGGCTTCCCTCGCCGGCGGCAGCCGCTTTGACGACCGCTCGCAGGGCGTGCGCGGTCCGCCCGCCCCGCCCGATCACCCTGCCGTAGTCCTCGCTGGCCACGCACAGCTCCAGCACGACCGTGCCGTCGTCCTCCTCGAACTGCTCGACGGCGACCGCGTCGGGGTCGTCCACGAGGCCTTCGGCCAGGTACTCCAGGAGCCTCCTGGGAATCTCCGAGGCCATCGCGTCGCCGCTGGGCGCCTCTAGCCCGTCCGGGTCTCGATGCCGCGAATGCGCAGCAGCTTGCGAACTGTGTCCGATGGCTGGGCGCCGCGGGCGAGCCAGCTGCGCGCGCGCTCCTCGTCGATGACGATCGTCGAGGGGTCCGTCTGGGCGTTGTAGTGGCCGATCGTCTCGATCACCCGGCCGTCGCGCGGCGAGCGCTGATCGGCGACCACGACACGCCATATGGGGTCCTTCTTGGCGCCCACTCGCGTGAGCCTGAGCCTGACTGCCACGTGTTCCTCTCTGCTGCTGTTGCGAAGCCGACCTGCCGCTTCCTGCGCTAGAGCTTAGACGGTGGCGGCGCGATAGGGGGTTCGGGGAGCCTCAGCGTGCGCCTCGCATCAGCGCGCCGATGTCGGGCATCTTGCCGCGGCCGACCTGGCGCATCACCTTGCGCATGTCCCCGAACTGCTTGACCAGGCGATTGACGGCCTGCACGTTGGTGCCCGAGCCGCGCGCGATGCGCAGGCGCCGCGAGCCCTTGATCAGCTCAGGGTGGCGGCGCTCCTCCGGGGTCATCGAGAGGATGATCGCCTGGATCCTGTCGAGCTCGCGTTCGTCGACCTTCATGTTCTGCAGCTGATGGCCGGCCAGGCCGGGGATCATGCCGAGCAGGCTCGTCAGGGGACCCATTTTGCGGATCATCCTCAGCTGGTCCAGGAAGTCGTCGAGCCCGAACTCGTTGCGCCGGAGCTTGCGCTCGAGCTCGCGCGCCTCGTCCTCGTCGAACTCCCGCTCGGCCTTCTCGATGAGGCTCATCACGTCGCCCATGCCGAGGATGCGCTGGGCCATGCGGTCGGGGTGGAAGCGCTCGAACTGATCGAGCTTCTCCCCGGTGGAGGCGAACATGATCGGCTTGCCCGTCACCGCCTTCACCGACAGCGCCGCGCCGCCCCGCGCGTCGCCGTCGAGCTTGCTCATCACGACCCCGTCGAACTGCACAGCCTGCGCGAAGGACTCCGCGACGTTGACCGCGTCCTGGCCGGTCATCGCGTCGACGACGAGCAGCACGTGGTGTGGTTTGACCGCATCGCGGATGCGCACCAGCTCGCCCATCAGCTCCTCATCGACGTGCAGGCGGCCGCTGGTGTCGACGATCAGGACGTCCTTGCCATCCGTGCGCGCCCGCTCAAGCGCCCACGAGGCGATCTCGACGGGATCGCGCTCGGTGCCCTGCTGATACACCTCCGCGCCCGCCTGCCCGCCCACCTTCACGAGCTGCTCCACGGCCGCGGGGCGGTACACGTCGCAGGCGGCGAGCGCCACCGAGCAGTCGTGCTCGGTCCCCAGCCAACGGGCGAGCTTGGCGGTTGCGGTGGTCTTGCCCGAGCCCTGCAGCCCAGCCATCAGGATCACCGTCGGCGGCCGTGGCGAGAAGCTCAGCTCGGCGGAGGCCCCGCCCATCAGATCGGTGAGCTCCTCCCCGACGATCTTGATCACCTGGTGGCCGGGGTTGAGCTGGCCGATCACGTCGGCCCCAAGGCAGCGCTCCTTGACCTGGGAGGTGAACGAGCGGACGACCTTGAAGTTGACATCCGCCTCCAGCAGCGCCAGGCGGATCTCGCGCATCGCGGCGTCCACGTCCTGCTCGCTCAGGGTGCCGCGCTGGCGCACCTCCGCGAGCGTTGCCTGCAGCTTCTCGGCGAGCGAATCGAACATGGCCTGTGATTCTGGCAGCCGCCGGGCGCCGCTCCCCGCGCGGCGCTCCTAATCGCCGTGCGGGCGCGGCGGCGGCGGTGGCTCCACGCGCTTGCGCAGCGCCTCGCCGATACCGCCGAAGGCCTCGGCGAACTCGGACGGCACGACGAACACCTTGTTGGCGTCGCCTTCGGCCAGCTGCGGGAGCATCTTCAGGTATTCGTAGCTCAGCAGCTCACGATCGGGCCTGCCCTTGTGGATCGCGGTGAACACCGTGTCGATCGCCTTGGCTTCACCCTCCGCGCGCAGGATCGCGGCCTGTCGCTCGCCCTCCGCGGTCAGCACCGCGGCCTGCTTGGCGCCCTCCGCGGTGAGGATCTGCGCCTGCTTTTCACCTTCGGCGGTGAGGATCGCGGCACGCCGGTCGCGCTCGGCGCGCATCTGCTTCTCCATCGCCGTCCTGATGTCCGCGGGCGGGTCCACCGACTTGATCTCCACGCGGTTGATCCTGATGCCCCACTTGCCCGTCGCCTCGTCGAGCACCACGCGAAGCTCCGTGTTGACGTTCTCGCGGGCGGTGAGCGTCGCCTCGAGTGTGAGCCCGCCGATCACGTTGCGCAGGGTGGTGACGGTCAGCTGCTCGATCGCCGTCAGCGGGTTGGCGATTTCATACGTCGCCGAGCGCGGGTCGGTGATCGTGAAATAGAGCACCGTCTCGATGCCCACGACCACGTTGTCTTCGGTGATAACCGACTGCGGGCTGAAGTTCACGACCTGCTCGCGCAGATCCACCAGCGGCCGGACGCGGTCGATGAACGGCGTGACCAGCGTCAGGCCGGGCTCCAGCGTGCGGCTGTAGCGGCCAAGGCGCTCGACCACGCCGGCGCGCGCCTGCGGAATCACCCGGATCGCCCGCGCCGCCACGACGAGCACGAACAGCACGATCACAGCGACGACGATGAGAGCGACCATGAGGCGGTGTTCCTTTCTTCAGGCTGTCCCTTGAGGATCAGCGCTTTCCCAGACTACGCCCAATCAGTGCATCACGAGGGCGGTCGCTCCCCGGATTTCCACCACCTCCACCTTCTCGCCCGCCTCGATCACCTCGTCCTCGTCGAAGCTGCGCGCGGTCCACACCTCGCCGCCCTCGATCCTCACACAGCCGAGGCCTTCGTCGTTGACGATCCGCTCGAGCACGGTCGCGCGGCGTCCAATCAGCGCGGCGGCGCCCGTCCTGATCGGCGGGGGCAGCTGCCGGTGCCGGCGCGCCACCGGGCGCAGCGTCAGCACCACGATCCCCGAGCCCGCCACGAACACGACCCCGGACAGCGCCGCACCCACCCCGAGGGCGGCCACGACCGCCGCCAGCGCCGCGCCGAGCGCGAACGGGGCGAGGTAGAAGCCGCCCTGGTGCAGCTCGCCGAAGCCGAGCAGGCAAGCTGCGACAAGCCAGATGATCCACCCGCCCATCTCTCCAGGTTAGCTCTCCGGGACCCCGCCGCGCGCGCGGGCGCCGCTCAGGGCTCCGCGACCAGCGCCCGCGCGAAGTCCTCGGCGTCGAAGGGGCGCAGATCCTCCACGGACTCGCCAACGCCGATCAGCTTCACCGGTAGCCCCAGCTCGCGCGCGATCGCCAGCGCGATCCCACCGCGGGCGGTGCCGTCGAGCTTGGTCAGCACCACCCCGGTCACCGCGGCGGTCTGGGCAAACAGCTTCGCCTGACGCAGGCCGTTCTGCCCTGTGGTCGCGTCGATCGTCAGCAGCGTCTCGTGTGGCGCGCCCTCCAGCTGGCGGGAGACCACGCGGCGGATCTTCGCGAGCTCGCCCATCAGGTCGTCCTGGGTGTGCAGGCGCCCGGCGGTGTCGAGGATGACCACGTCGAAGCCCTCGCTGCGAGCCCTCGCGATCGCCTCGAAGGCCACGGCGCCGGGGTCTGAGCCTTCGGCGCCGGTCACGATCTCGCATCCCGCCCGCTGCGCCCATCCCTGCAGCTGCTCGGTGGCCGCCGCGCGGAACGTGTCGCCAGCGGCAAGCAGCACGCTCACACCGAGCTCCTGGCTCAGATGCCACGCGAGCTTGCCGATGGTCGTGGTCTTGCCCGTCCCGTTGACGCCAACGGCCATGATCACGGTCGGCTCGGGGCGGATGTCGATCCGATCATCGCCAACGCGCGCCGTCTGCGCGAGCAGCTCGATCAGCCGCTCGCTGAGCGCCTCCCCGCCCTCGAGCGCGCCGCCGGCCGCCTCGGCCTCGAGCTCGGCCACCACCGCGGCGGTCGTCTGCGCGCCGACGTCGGCCATGATCAGGATCTCCTCCAGGCGTTCCCAGGTCTGCTCGTCGAGCTCGCCGAACAGCGTCGCCTGGATCTCGCTGCCGAGCGCCTGGCGCGTCTTGGCCATGCTCTCGCGCAGACGGCGGAACAGCCCGCGCCGCCGGCCCGCCTGCTCCTGCCCATCCCCGCCGCCGGACTCCTCCGGCCCCTGCTGCCGGCCGGTGATGAACAGATCGCTCCACTCGCGCGCCACAGGCCGCGCGACGATAGCACCGTCCCCAGCCCGCACGCCCGGCGCGAGCGCCGGCGCACCGCGGCCGGGCGTCAGGCGACCTGGGCGGCCTCCCGTGCGTCCTCGCCCTCGCGCTCGCCCTCATCCTCGGAGGGCAGGCGCCGCGAGAGGACCTTGGAGACGCCGTCGGCGCCCATCGAGACCCCGTAGAGCCAGTCGGCGGCCTCCATCGTGCGCTTCTGGTGTGTGATCACGATGAACTGAGCGCGGTCGGCGTAGCGGCGCAGCAGCGACAGGAAGCGGTCGAGGTTGAGGTCGTCGAGGGCGGCCTCAACCTCGTCGAGGATGTAGAACGGGCAGGGCCGCGCAAGGAAGACGGCGAACAGGAACGCCAGCGCGGTCATCGACTTCTCGCCGCCGGAGAGCAGCGACAGGCGCTTGGTGGCCTTGCCCGCGGGGGTGATCTCGATCTCCACGCCTGGCAGCTCGAGCTCCTCGGCCGGGCTCTGCTCCGCCTCGGTCTCAGCCTCCGCGGCCGCCTCGATCTCCGCGTCCGCGTCGGCGTCGGGAAGCGGCTGCCCGCCCAGCACAGGGCGGGGCGCCTGCTCTTCGGCGACCAGCTTCAGCCGGCCCGTGCCGCCGGGGAACACGTCGCCGACGAGCTCCTGGAAGTTCTTCGCGGCGGCGGCGAACGTGCGCTCGAAGGTCTCCTCGATCTGGCGGTCGGTTTCGCGGATGACCCCGCGAAGCTCCCGTAGCGCCCCCTCCAGGTCCCCGCGCTGGCGCTCGAGCTCGTCGACGTGCTCGACCGCCTCGCCGTACTCCTGCTGGGCCAGCGGGTTGACAGGGCCAAGCTGCTCGCGCCTGCGCGTGAGGCGCTCCACGCGGGCGAGGAGCGCCTGGCGCTCCTCCTGCTCCAGCGGGGCCTGCGGCGGCTCGCCCTCGACGATCGTCTCGCCCGCCTCCCCAGTCAGCAGCGCCACACCCAGGCGCGAGGCGACGTGTGTCAGCTCGAGCTCGGCCTCGGCCGCCTGGTCGCGCACCCGCTGAGCGGCGACCTCGGCGGCCGTCACAAGCTCGCTCGCCGCTCGCAGCTGCGCCTGAATCTCGGCCTCCGCAGCCGCGCACGCGCGCAGCTCTCCCGCCATCTTCTCGCCGGCCAGGCGGTCGCTGCTCAGCTCGTGCTCCAATTGCTCCTGGCGCAGTGCCACGGCCGCGGCGGCCCCGAGCAGCACCTCCGCCAGGCGCTGCGCCAGCGGCGCGAGAGCGGCGTCGGCGGCGTGCTGGGCGCGCAGGCGCCCGATGCGGGCCAGGCGCTGCAGGCGCTCCTGCGCCAGGTGCTCGCGCTGGCGGCGCTCGGCGGCCAGCTCGCCCTCCAGCTCGGCCTGCCTGACAGCCAACGGCCCCTCGGCGGGAGCCTCGCGGCGCTGGCCGATCAGCCACTGCGTGCGCCGCCGCGCCTCGCCCGCCTCGACCGCGCGGCGCTCCAGTTCGCGCACCGCCTGCTGGCGGGAGCCGAGCGCGGCTTCGGCGGCCGTCAGCCCCGCCATGGCGCCCTCGCATGCCCCGCGCGCGGCGAGCTCCGCCTGCGCGGCGGCCTCCGACCGCTCGATCAGGCCGTCGCGCTCGTTGCGCCGGGCCAGCACGAGCTCGCTGCCGCCCTCGCTGAGCTGGCGCACCTCGCCCCAGGAGGCGAACCACACGCGGCCCTGGCGTGTCACCGCGATCCCCGCGAAGCTCGCGGGCAGGTCGCCCAGCCCATCCACGACCCACGCCTCAGATAGAAGCCGTGCCGCCAGGCCCATCACCGCGGGTGGCCCGCTCAGCAGGTCGAGCAGCCGCCTGGCCCCTGGGCAGGGCGGGTGCAGGGCGGGCGTCGCTGCGCCCGCGCCGGGTGTCTCGGCGAGCAGCGCCGTGCCGCCGTCGGGGCCCGCTCCGTCCAGCGCGGCCTGCGCACCGGCGACGTCGGCGACCACGGCTGCGTCCAGGCGCCCACCGAGAGCCGCCGCCAGCGCCAGCTCATAGCCGCCCGCCACGCGCAGATCCTCGCTGAGCGCCCGCGGCGCACCCTGCTGCTCGGCGCCGAATCGCGCATGGGCACGCAGGAACTGGTTCGCCGCCGCCAGCTCCGCACCCACCCGCTCGGCCTCGCGGCGCGCCTGCTGGGCCTCGCGCTCAGCCCCCGCGAGCATCTCCCGCGCCGCCTGCAGCTCATCCTCGGCGGCCTTTCTCGCCTCGCCGGCGCCGGCGAGCTCAGCCTCGGCCTGCTCCAGGATCGCCTCCTGGCGGACCAGCTCGGCGTTCAGCCCCTCGAGCTCGAGCTCCAGCTCGCGCTCGCGACCGGCCGCCAGCGCCGCCAGATCCGCTTCCAGCGCGCCAACCCGGTCGGGCGCCTGCGCGGAGGCGGGAGCCTCTGCGAGCGCCTCGGCGCCCTCGCTGAGCGAGCCCAGCTCCCTGGAGACGCGCTCGATCCTGCGCGCGAGCGTGCGTCCGTCGCCCGCCGCCTGCTCCGCGCGCAACTGCAGGCGCTCGCGCGCCGAGCGCGTCTCATACAGGCGCCGCGACAGCGCGTCGTGGCGCTCGGCGCGCTGCGCCAGCGCGCGCTCGGCCGCGCCGCGGCGGTCGATCGTCTGCTGCAACGCCGACTCCACCTCCGCGCGCCCGCTGCGCGCCTGCGCGACCCGGCTCTCGGCCTCGGAGAGCTCGCGCCGGCGCCCCGTCGATGCCTCGAGCGCGAGCTGCAGGCGGGACTGGAGTATCTGGAGCTCCAGGCGCTCGTGCAGGTCGGCAGCTTCGGCCTGGCGCTTGAGCGGGCGCAGGCGCGTGCGCGCCTCGCGCTCGATGTCCAGCGCCCGGTCCAGGTTCTCCTGCGTGCGCTCCAGCTTCAGCTGCGCGCGGCGCCGGCGCTTGCGGTGCTTGCCCAGGCCCGCCGCCTCCTCGATCAGCATCCTGCGATCGCGCGGCTTGGAGGTCACGATCGCCTCGACGCGACCCTGGGAGATCACCGAGTGGGTCTCCTTGCCCAGGCCGGTGTCGGAGAGCACCTCGATCACGTCGGTCAGGCGCGCGCGGGCTCCGTTGAGGCTGTATCCGCCCTCACCGTTGCGGTCCAGGCGCCTGACGATCGAGATCTCGCTGAGCGGCAACTCGACGGTGCCGTCGGAGTTGTCGAGCACGATCTCCACCTCGGCATAGCTGCGCGGCGCCACGCCGCGGCCGCCGCCGAAGATCACGTCCTGCATGGAGCCGCCGCGGATCGCCAGCGGCGACTGCTCACCCATCGCCCACAGCACCGCGTCGGTCACGTTGGACTTGCCCGAGCCGTTGGGCCCGACCACGACGCTCACACCGGGGCCGAAGTCCAGGCGGGTACGGTCGGGGAAGGACTTGAAGCCCTTCAGCGTGAGCGACTTCAGATGCATCGCAGGACGCTCCCCGGCGCGCTCACTCGCCCTCCATCTCCTCGACGGCCATTCTGGCGGCCTCCTGCTCGGCGTGCTTCTTGCTGCGCCCGCTGCCGCTGCCGAGCGGACGGCCGTCCACGCGCGCCGTCACGGTGTAGGTGCGCTCGTGCGGCGGGCCCTCCTCGCCGGTGATCTCGTAGGCGACCTCCGCTCCGCGGCGCGCCAGCAGCTCCTGCAGCGCCGACTTGAAGTCCACGGGGTGCTCCAGCGCCCCCTCTATCTCCGGCGTGAAGGCCTCCACCACCGCCTCGGCGGTGCGCTCGTAGCCGGCGTGCAGGTAGCAGGCGCCGATCACCGCCTCGGTCACCGAGGCGAGCACGCGCTCGGTGCCAAGCAGCGCCGCGGCGTTCTCCCGCACCCCCGCGGGCGCCGCTGCGCGCATGCGCTCCGGCAGCGCAAGCCGTTCGGCGACCGCGCGGCAGGAGACCCCCGAGACGGCCTGGGCGCGGATCTTCGTCAGCCGCCCCGCGCCGAAGCGCTCCGCCTCCAGGCGCGGGTAGAGGTGGGTGGTCACCGCAAGCGAGAGCACGCTGTCGCCGAGGAACGCCAGGCGCGTGTAGGAGTCGCTGCGGCGCTCGCTCCAGGATGCATGCGTGAAGACCTGGCGCGCCAGGTCCTCCGGAAGCTCCTCCAGCAGTTCGCCAAGCAGCATCGTCGCCCTCCGCGGCCTCGGCTGAACTACGCGCGCTCGGGCTCATCGGCGGTGTGGTCGTGGGCGAGCACGAATTCGACGGCCTGCCCGACGGTGAGGATGGCGGCGGCCTGCTCGTCGGACATGCGCACGCCGTAGGTGTCCTCGAGCTCCTGCACGAGCGTGTAGAGGTCAAGGGAGTCCGCCTCCAGGTCCTCCTTGAAGCGCGTCGAGAGCTCGATCGCGGCGGCGTCGACGTCGAGCTCGTCTGCGAGGTGCGCCTGGATCAGGCGGAAGACCTCCTCGGGCGGGTGCTGGCTCATGTGGGCGGCACGCTAGCGCCACGCACGGACACCGGCGCCCGGCGCAGCGCCCCGGCGTCGCTCAGCGCCCGGTGGGTCTGCCCGACGATGTCCTGCAGCGCGCCACGCTGGGCCCGCATGATCGCCTCCGCGAAGCCCCTGCGCGAGAAGCGCCCGTGCGGGACGACGCCGAGCCGGCGCAGCCCCAGCAGGTAGGCGCCGCCGCTGGCCTCCGGGTCGATCTCCGTGCGCATGCCGGCGAGCGAGGGGCGCAGCAGCAGGCCGCCGAGCTTGGCTCGCGTGGAGCTCATGGCCGCTTCCCGGATCGCCGCCAGGATCGTCTGGGATACGCCCTCCATCAGCTTCAGCGCGATGTTGCCGGTGAAGCCGTCGGTCACGATCACATCGGCGCGGCCGGCGACCACGTCGCCGCCCTCGACGTTGCCCACGAACTCAAACGCCCCGATCCCACCCTCGCTGCGCTCGCGCAGCTCGTCGTGGGCTTCGAGCACCAGCGCGCTGCCGCGGCCGGCCTCCTCGCCGTTGGAGAGCAGCCCCACGCGCGGGCGGCTGACGCCGAGCACGCTCTGCGCCAGCGCCGCGCCCATGAAGGCGAACTGCACGATGTGCTCCCTTCGCGCCTCGGCGCTGGCGCCGACATCCAGCAGCGTCACGGGATACCCCGGCACCGGCAGGGGCAGCGCGAGCGCAGGACGGTAGATGCCGGGAGCGCGCTTGATGTTGAATGTGCCCGCGGCGAGGGCCGCGCCGGTGCCGCCGGCGCACACGAGCGCCTGTGCGCTTCCCTGTGCAACGGCCCTTGCGGCCTGCACGATCGACGCCTGCGGGGTGGCGCGCGCCGCCGCGACTGGGTCGGCGGCCTTTGCGATCGAGATGGGCGCGTCGATGATCTCCACGCCCGGCGGCGCGGGGCCGAGCTCGGCGGCCGGGCCGAACAGCATCACGCGTGCACCGCGCGCGGCCGCCATCGCGGCGCCCGCCGCCACCTCGGCGGGTCCGAGGTCCGCGCCGTTGCAGTCCACCGCGACGACCGGCTGGCGCTGATCATCCGGAGCTGACTGTGGCGGGGAGGACGAGGCCCCTTCGGTCACTGTCCGCTAGTCGTGGTCGTGATCGTGGTCGTGGCCGGGCGCACCCGGCGCAACGACCTCACGGCCGGCATAGGTGCCGCACACCGGGCAAACGCGGTGGGGCCTGCGCGGTTCGTGGCACTGCGGGCACGCGTTCACGGTGGGCGCGCTTATCTTGTGCTGGGCACGCCTCTGGGCGGTGCGGGCGTGGGACTGCTTTTTCTTGGGAACGGCCATCGGCCACAGAAGGCTACCAGCCCGCCTGCCCGCCGCCGGGCACGCGCGCGCAGCGGACGCAGCGCCTACTCGAGCTCAAGCTCGCGCAGCTTGGCCCAGCGCGGGTCCGGAGCGGGGTCGTGGTGATGCTCGGGGCCGGCCTCGTTGAGGTCCGCCGCACACTCCGGGCAGAGCCCCAGGCAGTCCTCGCGGCAGAGGATCTTCAGCGGCAGCGCCAGCGCGAAGGCGTCCCGGGCCCAGCCGCGCAGGTCGAGCGTCTCATCATGCACGTAGGGGCTTTCCAGGTCCTCCCCGCCGGCCGGGCTGTCGATCTCGCGCGCCTGCACCTCCACGACGGGCCGCGCGGGCTTCAGGCAGCGCATGCACGGTCCCGCCACGGCCGCGCTGAAGTCCAGGCGCAGCGCGTAGCCACCGCCGGTCATGCGCGAGACGTCAAGCTTCACGGGCACGCGCTCGGGCTCGGCGCCGTAGGTCTCGCTGCCGAGCTCCAGCGGGTCGATCGGAACCTCCAGCTCCAGCCGCCGGCCCTCGCCCGGGCTCAGGCGCAGGCCCGCAAGATCGAAGTCGTCAGCGAGGGGTGCCATCGCCCCCCAGGCTAGTGACCCGAGCGGGCCGATTCAGGTCACTGGCGAGCCTCGGCGACTCCGCTGGACTCGCCGCCGAGCTCCCGCTTGAGGACCTTGCCGGTGGCGTTGCGCGGCAGGTGCGCCACGAAGTTGATCTCACGCGGAACCTTGTAGCGGGCCAGGTTGGCCTTGACGTGGCCCTGGAGCAGCTCCTCGTCGGCGTGGGCGCCCTCGCGCAGGACAACGTAGGCGATCAGGCGCTGCCCGAACTCCTGGTCGGGCACGCCGAGCACCGCAACCTCCTCGACGTCGGGGTGGTCGGCCAGCAGGTCCTCCACCTCCCGTGGGAACACGTTCTCGCCACCGCTGACGATCATTTCGTCGTCGCGGCCGTCCACGAACAGGCGGCCCTCCTCGTCGAGGTGGCCCACGTCGCCGGTGCTCATCAGCCCGTCGATGATCTCCTTGCCGCCGCCGCCGGTGTAGCCCTCGAAGACGAACTCGTTCGCGACGAAGATGCGACCCGGCTGACCCGGGCCGACCTCGCGGCCGTTCTCGTCCAGCAGCTTCACGACTGTGCCCAGCGGCGGGCGCCCGGCCGTCCCCGGCGCCCGGCGCAGGTCCTCGGGCGTGGCGATCGTCGCCCACGCCACCTCGGTGGAGCCGTAGAGGTTGTAGAGGACGTCGCCGAAGACGTCCATGCCCCGGATCGCGAGCTCGCCGGGCAGAGCCGACCCGCTCAGGGCGATCACGCGCAGCGAGTGGACGTCGTAGCGGGCGATCGTCTCGGTGCCGAGATCCAGGATGCGCTGCAGCATCACGGGCACCAGCACCAGCGTGGTGGCGCGATGCTGGGCGACCGCGCGCAATGTCTCCTCGGGGTCGAACCTGCGGCGCAGCACGATCGTCGAGCAGAGCGGCAGCGCCAGCGTGAAATGCGCGAATCCCCAGGAGTGGAACATCGGCGCGGAGATCACCGTCGCCTCCCTCGCCCGCAGCGGGATCCGGGAGAACAGCGCGGCGGCCGGCTCCAGGGAGTCGGGCTGTTTGCGCGTGGCCCCCTTTGGCGCGCCGGTGGTGCCGGAGGTGAGGATCACCACGCGGCCCTTCTCCGGCGGTGGCGAGAGCTCGGAGGTGTCGCCCGTGGCGATCAGCTCGCCGATCGTCGGCTCCTCGTTGCTGCTGCCCGGCTCGATCCATGCGACGAACCGTTTGCGGCCCGCCGAGCCGGCCGCCACGAGGTCGGTGAACTCCTCGTCGTATATCACCGCCACCGGATCCTCGCGAGCGAGCACGTCGGCGATCTGCGGCCCCGCGAACGCGGTGTTCAGATAGAGGGCGCTGGCGCCGAGCTTCGCGCATGCGACCGTCGCCTCGATGAAGCCGCGGTGGTTGCGGCACATGATGGCCACCCCGTCGCCGGCGGAGATGCCCTCACCGGCCAGGCCGTGGGCGAGCGCGTTGGTCCTCGAATCGATCTCGGCGAAGGTCACGCTGCCGCGGTCGTCGATCACCGCCGGGCGGTCGGGGTAGCGGGCTGCGGCGCCGATGTAGGCTGCCGCCGCGGTTGGCCCCCAGCGCCGCAGCGCCGCGACCGAGCGCATCGCCCTGTCGGGCCGGCTGGGGGCGATCATGCCCGTCTCCAGCAGCGTCCTTACGACCTTGAGCTTGTACCTCGCCGTATCGCGGTCCACCGGTTGACCCTACTATTCGCGAGCAGCCGCAGCGGTGGTGCGGGCGAGCGCGGCCGGGTCGCTAGCTGACTTCGGCGGGTTCGTCCTTGCCCTGCAGGCGCTCGCGACCGCGCTGCACGGCGGCGATGAACTTCGAAAGGTTGACCTCGAGCGTGTTGAGGATCTCATCCGCGTAGTCCTCCGCGCCCAGCCTGATCTCGCGCTCGCGCGCACGGGCGTCCTCGATGATGTCCTCTGCGGCGCGCTCCGCCTGCTTGGTGACCTCCTCGTCGCCCACCAGGCGCTCCTGTCGCTCGCGTGCTTCTTTGATGATGCGCTCGGCCTCCTTCTTGGCCTCCGCGAGCATCTCCTGGCGCTCCTTGACGATCCAGCGAGCCTGCTTGATCTCCTCGGGGATCGTCGCGCGCATCTGATCGAGGATGTCGTAGATCTCCTCCTTGTCGACCCGCACGGAGTCGCTCAGGGGAATCGTCTTGGCGTTGTGCACCAAGTCGTCGAGCTTGTCTATCAGTACCAGGACGTCCATTTGCTCTGATTTCGTCAGCGTGCCAGCTCTTCCTGCAAGCGCCTGGCCACCTCATCGGGCACCAGGTCGTCGATCTTGCCCCCGAACGTGGCCAGCTCCTTCACGCCACTTGACGAGAGAAAACTGTACTGCGGACTGGCCATCAGGTAGACGGACTCGATGCCGGGGTCCTGGCGGCGGTTGAGCTGGTTCATCTCCAGCTCGTACTCGAAGTCGGAGATCGCGCGCAGGCCCTTGACGATCGCCCTGGCGCCGATGCTGCGGGCGAAGTCCACCACCAGCGTCGAGAACGGCTCCACGCGGACCCACTCCAGGTCGGCGATCGCGCGCTCGATGAAGCCCACGCGATCCTCGATGCCGAACAGCGCGCTGTTCTTGCGCACCGAGCGGTTGACCACGGCCACGACCACCTCGTCGTAGAGGCTCGCCGCGCGGCGGATCACATCGAGGTGGCCGTTGGTGATCGGGTCGTAGGTGCCGGGGCACACCGCGATCGTGTTCTCGGTTCTGGTCATTGGTGGCGGTGGATTGTGATCGAAGTGTCCCCGTAGCGCCGCTGCCGGTCGACCTGCAGCTCCAGCGCGAGCGGCGCGCGCCGGTCCTGCTCGACGACGACCAGCGCTCCGGGGGCCAGCAGCGGGGGCAGGAGCTCCGTCAGCCGGGGCCCCAGATCCCCAGCCCGGTCATAGGGAGGGTCGATGAACACCAGATCGTATGTCTCTTCGCGTTCGCGCGCGCTCCGGAGCGCCGCGAGCGCGTCGCCGCGGCGCACCTCGGCGAGCTGCGACGGCAGCGAGAGCGCGGCCAGATTCTCGCGCAGGATCGCAAGCGCGGAGGGGTCGCGCTCCACGAACACGGCGCCGGCCGCTCCCCGCGATAGGGCCTCGATCCCCAGCGCGCCCGTCCCTGCGAACAGGTCGAGCACGCCCGCCGCCGTGATCGGGCCGAGCATCGAGAAGAGCGCCTCGCGCACGCGCTCGGAGGTGGGCCTGGTGCGGCGCCCCGGCGGCGCCTTCAGACGCCTGCCTCCCATGCTTCCGGCGATCACGCGCATGGCGCAACCGTAACGCGCGCGCGCCGGCGCTCACGCGGGGATCGGTGCCGCCGGCTCGCCTCCCAGCTCGCCGTCCAGCGCGAGGGCGAGCAGCAGGTGCTCGGCGGCGGAGAGCTCGGGATCGCCCGCGAGTATCGCCTCGGCGTGGCCGCGTGCGCTCTCCAGCAGGTCGGCATCCTCGGGCAGGCGCGCGACCCGGAAGGAGCTCAGACCCGACTGGCGAGTCCCGGCGAGCTCGCCCTCCTTGCGCATGCGCAGGTCGATCTCGGCCAGGCGGAAGCCGTCGGCGTACTCCACCAGCGCCCGCAGCCTGGGTGAGCCCGCGCTGGCCGCCGGCCCCGCCAGCAGACAGGTGGAGCGATGCTCGCCGCGTCCCACGCGCCCGCGCAGCTGGTGCAGCTGGGAGATGCCGAAGCGCTCCGCGTTCTCGATCAGCATGACGGTCGCGTTGGGCACGTCGATGCCCACCTCGATCACGGTCGTGGCCACGAGCACCTGCGCCGCGCCCGATGCGAAGCGCCCCATCGCGGCCTGCTTCTGCTTGGCGCTCATCCCGCCGTGCAACAGCTCAAGCTCATAGCCCCGAAGCTCTCCATCGCGCAGGCGCACCAGCTCGGCCGTGGCGGCGCGCAGCCCCTCCTCGGGCGGCTGCTCTGCTGCGCCCGTCCCACCGGGCACAAGCGGCTCGGCCTCCTCGATCAGCGGGCACACGACATAGGCCTGGCGACCATCGGAGAGCTCGCGGCGCAGGTCGCTGTAGGCCTGCTCGCGCGCGGGCTCGCCTGCGATCAGGCGCGTGCGGATCGGCTGCCTACCGGCGGGAAGCTCCCGCAGGGTGCTGGTGTCGAGGTCCCCGTAGCGTGCCAGCGCAAGGGTGCGGGGGATCGGCGTCGCCGTCATGTGCAGCGTGTGGGCCTGCAGATCGGGCTCGGCGCCGGCGAGAGCGGCGCGCTGGCGCACCCCGAAGCGGTGCTGCTCGTCGATCACCGCAACCGCAAGGGCGCCAAAGCGCACGTCGGGCTCGATCAGCGCGTGCGTACCCACGATCAGCGAGAGCTCACCGCTGGCGAGCTTGCCGATGATGTCCCTGCGCCGGCGCGCCGGCGTCGAGCCGGTCAGCAGCGCCAGCGTGAGGCTCTCCTGACCGAGCAGGCTCTGGATCGTCGCGAAGTGCTGTTCGGCGAGGGTCTCCGTCGGCGCCATCAGGGCGGCCTGCGCGCCGTGCTCCACCGCTCGCAGCATCGCGTGCAGCGCGACGACCGTCTTGCCGCTGCCCACCTCCCCCATCAGCAGCCGCTGCATCGGACGGGGCTCGCGCAGGTCGTCGTCGATCGCCGCGATCGCCCTGAGCTGGTCGGCGGTGGGCTCGAACGGGAGCGCGTCGCGCAGCCAGCGGCGGCTGAGCGTGCCGGGCTCGGCGAGCGCGATCGCGCCGCACAGCGCCCGCCGGCGCGCGCGCCGGCGGAGCAGCATGAGCTGCGTGAGCAGGAGCTCGTCGAAGGCGAGGCGGCGGCGGGCGAGCTCGACCTCCGGCTCCGAGCGCGGGAAGTGCATGCCCGCCAGCGCGCCGGCCCTGTCGGGCAGGCCCTCGGTGACGCGTGTGCCAGCCGAGAGCATCTCGGGCACGTCGGCCAGCGCATCCCTCGCGCTCTGCACCAGCGTGAGGATCTGTGTCGAGCTGACACCGTCGGAGGCCGGATAGTGGGCCACCGCGCCGCCCGTCTCGCCGGCGGCCGCCTCGCCGGCGAGGGCGCCCCCGGGGGCGTGATGGGAGACGCGAAAGCCCCCTCTGCCGTCGGCCTTGCCGTGAAGCATCAGGCGCGTGCCCGGCGGGTAGCGCTCCACCAGCCACGGCTGGTTGAAGAACGTCGCGCGCGCGGTTGCCGTGCCATCGAACACGCGCGCCTCCACGAGTGGCCTCATGCCCCGCCGGCGCACCGGGCGCGCGGAGATCGAGCGTACCTCGACGGCCACGGTGGCCTGCTCGCCGGCGCCGAGCGTCGCGAGCGTGCGTGCCTGGCGACTGTCCACCGGCAGGTGCTCGAGCAGGTCACCCACAGTCAGCAGCCCGAGCGCCTTCAGGCCGCTGCCCATCTTCGCGCCGGCAGGCTCCAGCGGGGCGCGCAGGCGGGACGGCCGCGGCCAGCGCAGGGGCGCGCCGAGCATCTCCGCGCGCGTGAGCGCGCGGCTGGTTGCGAACGCGCACGGCTGGGCGCGGCGGGGGGGCGCGGTCAGGGTCGCGGCCGACTCCGGCGCGTCGGTCTCTCTGGCCGGCATGCGCGGGCAATCATGATCGTGGGGCCGGTCGTAACGGGCCCCGGCCGGAGCGCGGGCCGCTCGCAGCCGCCGGTCCGCTCGCCCGGCGGCGCGCTACTCGGCGCTGAGCAGCCACCAGTACGCGGCCTGCCCGCCGTGCTGGAGCTCCACCTCGATGGGCTCGCCGGGCAGCTCCGGCACCTCAGAGAGGGCGAGCGGCGCGCCCAGCCCCTCCAGCACGCTGATCAGTTCCGGGCGCTCGGCGTCGTCCTGGATGCGCACCAGCTCCGACATGACACCGCGCAGGGTCTCGCGCGGCTCGCCCCAGCAGTGCACCTCGTCCCCCACGAACCCGACCGCCTCTCCGGTTCTGAAGCGCCCGAGCGCATCATCGCGGGCGGCCGGCGCCACGGCGCCCGTGCGCAGCGGTGCCAGCGCATCGGCGAGGGCGCGGGCGTTCTCCTCAACGGGCCTGTCGGGCGCCAGCGCCACCGCAGCGGCAAGCCCCGCCTGCTGGCTGGTCGTGGGGGCCACCAGGACCTGCTTGTCCGAGAGCCTGGCGGCGTGTTCGCCGGCCATGATCACGTTGGGGCTGTTCGTGAGCAGCACGACCTCCTCGGCGGGCACCGCGTGGATCGCGGCCAGCAGGTCGTAGGTCGAGGGGTTCAGCGTGGGGCCGCCGTCGATGGTGTGGACGCCGAGCTCGTGGAACATCTCGATGATGCCCTCGCCGTTGACGACCGCCACGGCGCCGCAGCGTGCCTGGGCGCCCGACACGCCTGCGGCGACGTGCGCGCCGCCGGCGAGCGACACCGGCCCGTTGCCCGGCGCGGCCGCGGCCGGGACCTGGGCGGCGGCTACGGCCAGGCGCCCGTCGCGCTCGGCGACCTGCGCGTGCATGTCGGCGACGTCGAGATGGGAGACCTCGCCCACGGCGGCGAACACCTCTGTAGCGCGGCCGGGGTCGTCGGTGTGCAGGTGGATCTTCAGCGTGCTCTGGTCGCCGACAACGAGAACGGAGTCGCCCAGCTCCTCCAGCGGGCCGATGAAGCGGCTGGCGCTCAGGCCGCTGCCGGTGACCGCGAAGTTGGTGCAGAAGCGGTAGGTGCCCGAGCTGTGCTGGGGGTGGGTGATGCGGGCAGGGGCATGGTGCTCGAGTGGCGGAGGATCCTCGCCGCGCAGCGCCGCCACCACGCCGGCGAAGATGATCGTCAGGCCGTACCCGCCCGCATCCACGACGCCCGCGTCGCGCAGCGCAGCGAGCAGCTCGGGCCCGCGCTTGACCGATTCCTGGCCGGCCTGCACGGCCCGCTCCAGCGCGTCGGCGATCGCCTGGTCCTGCTCGAGCGGGGCGGTCGCGGGGCTCAGGCGCGGGTTGTCCTCGCTGTGCGCCACGTCGGTGACGATCTTGTGCGCCATCTCGCGCGCCACCGTCAGGATCGTCCCCTCCGCGGGCTCGCGCACCGAGGAGTACGCCCTGTCGGCCGCGTTGGCCAGCGCCGCGCCGATCAGGGTCGCGTCGATCAGCTGCCCGGGGCGGCTGACGAGCTCCTCGGCGGCGCCGCGTATCAGCTGGGAGAGGATCACACCCGAGTTCCCGCGGGCCCCGAGCAGGGCCGCGCGCGCGACCGAGTGCACTATCTCCTCGCGGCCGATCTCATCGATTGTGCGCCCCCCGTCGCTGCCCTGCAGCCGGTCCAGCTCGGAGAGCACTGCCCTCAGGGTGAGGGCCATGTTGTCACCCGTGTCGCCGTCGGCGACGGGGAACACGTTGAGGTCATTGACCTCCTCGCGACGGGATTCCAGATGAGCGAGCGCTCCGGCCACGGCGGCGCGGAATCGGACCAGATTGGTATCGGTCACGGCCAAACCTCTATCACCTTCGGAGGGTGTGCCGCCGGACGCCGCCGCCGATGCGGGTCCTCCGCGAGCGACCTCCAGGATTCGGCCAGACGGGATCTCGACGCGCGGCGAAGCGGCGGTGCGGGTGTCCTGCGCCCTCAGAGGGCCTTCGTGACCTTGCCGGCTTTGAGGCACCGGGTGCACACATACACGCGCTTGGGGGCTCTACCCACGAGGATCCTGACCTTCTGCAGGTTCGGATCGAAGCGCCGCTTGGTGGCGACCATCGAGTGGCTGCGGCTCTGGCCGAACGCCGGGCCCTTCCCGCAGCTGTGACACACCTTGGCCATCGGCGCAGTCTAGCCGCTTCCCAGCCGCCGGCGTAGCGCCGCCATCGCGATGACCGCCTGGGCGGCGTGGGCGCCCTGGTCGCGCTTGTCCCCGCCCGAGCGCTCCAGCGCCTGCTCCATGGTGGCGCAGGTCAGCACGCCGAAGGCACACGGGACACCGGTGTCCAGACCGACCTGCATCACCCCGCGGGCGGTCTCCGCACACACGTAGTCGTAGTGGTCGGTCTGCCCGCGGATGACCGCCCCGAGGCACGCCACGCCCGCAAAGCGCCCGGAGCGCGCGGCGTAGCCGGCTGCGAGCGGCAGCTCGAAGGCTCCGGGAACGTCGAATATCTCCACCTCGTCACCGGCGGCGGCGAACTCGGCGAGGGCGCCGGCGATGAGCCGCTCCGCGAGCTCGGCGTAGAAGCGCCCGACGACGATCGCGTAGCGCTTGCTCACCGCGGCTGCCCGCCCTCGGCGCCATGCCCGCCGGCGCCGGGCGCCCCGCCGGCATCGCCGGCGCGCTCTGAGCGCAGCATCTCCTCGTCGACGTTCAGGCCCTGGTGGTGGAGGATGTGCCCCATGCGCTCGGCCTTGGTGCGCATGTAGGCGGCGTTGTGCTCGTTGGGGGCGTGCTCGATCGGGATCTGGCCGCTGACGGACAACCCGTAGCCCTCAAGGCCGCGGATCTTCTTCGGGTTGTTGGTGAGGATCCTGATCGAGGTGAGGCCGAGATCGACGAGGATCTGCGCGCCGATCCCGTAGTCGCGCAGATCGGCGGGCAGCCCCAGCCGCTCGTTGGCTTCGACGGTGTCCAGCCCGTCCTCCTGCAGCCGGTAGGCACGCAGCTTGTTCAGCAGGCCGATGCCGCGCCCCTCCTGGGAGAGGTACAGCAGCACGCCACGACCCTCTCGCTCGATCATCGACAGCGCCGATTCCAGCTGCTCCCCGCAGTCGCAGCGCAGCGAGTGGAACACGTCGCCCGTCAGGCACTCCGAGTGCACGCGCACGAGCACGTCGCTCTCCCCCTCGACGTCCCCCTTGACCAGCGCGACGTGGTGCTTCTCGTCGACCAGCGAGCGGTAGCCGACGGCCTCGAAATCGCCGAAGGTCGTCGGCAGCCGCGTCGAGACCACGCGCTCGACGAGCTTGTCGTGCCCGCGCCTATAGGCGATCAGGTCGGCGACGGTGATCATGCTCAGCCCGTGGCGCGTGCAGTACTCCACGAGTTCCGGCACACGCGCCATCGTGCCGTCGTCGTTCATGATCTCGCAGATCACCCCGGCGGGGTTCAGCCCCGCCAGCCGCGCGAGGTCGACCGCCGCCTCGGTCTGCCCGGCGCGCTCCAGCACCCCGCCGGCGCGGCTCTTCAGCGGGAACACGTGCCCCGGCTGGACCAGGTCGGAGGGCCGCGTCTCCGGGTCGATGGCCACCTGGATCGTGTGCGCGCGATCGTGAGCGGAGATGCCCGTGGTGACGCCCTCGCGAGCCTCGACCGACACCGTGAACGGCGTTTCGAACGGCGACTCGTTCTTCGCGGCCATCAGGTCGAGCCCCAGTTCCTCGCAGCGGTCGGAGGTCAGCGACAGGCAGATCAGGCCGCGGCCCTCCTTCGCCATGAAGTTGATCGCCTCTGGCGTGGCGAACTGCGCGGCGAGCGTCAGGTCGCCCTCGTTCTCACGGTCCTCGTCGTCGCAGACGACGACGATCTTGCCCTCCCGTATCTGCTCGATGGCCTGCTCGATCGTGGCGAAGGGGGTCGCCGTCGGGGTACCGCTCATATGCGTGCCTCCATCAGCCTCTCGATGTGCTTTGCCAGGACGTCGACCTCGATGTTGACGCGGGAGCCCTCCCGCAGCGATCCCAGGCTGGTGCGGCTGAGCGTCTCGGGGATCAGCGAGACGGCGAAGCGGTGCGCGCCCACGTTGCTGACCGTGAGGCTGACGCCGTCGATCGCCACGGAGCCCTTCTCCACCAGATAGCGCTCCAGCCCGGCGGCGGGCTCGATCTCCAGCACGCGCGCGAAACCGTCCGGGCGCACGCTGCGGACGGTGCCCATGCCGTCCACGTGGCCCTGGACGAAGTGGCCTCCCAGCCGGTCCGCGGCGCGCAGGGGCAGCTCGAGGTTGACGGGGTCGCCGGGGCGCAGCGCGCCGAGGCCGGAGCGGGAGAGCGTCTCGTGCATCGCCTCGGCGGTGAAGCTGGCGGGGGTGAGCGCGGTTGCGGTCAGGCACACGCCGTTGACGGCCACGGAGTCCCCGTGCCCCAGCTCGCCCGCCAGGCGCGTGGCGATCGTGAGGTTCGCGCCCTCGCCGTCCTGCTCGACCGCGAGCACCTCGCCCTGGTCGGCGATCAGCCCCGTGAACATCGCGGGCCTCCGCCGGCGCGCATCGCGGCGCCGCTCACCATTCGCGCAGCCGCGCCGAGATCAACAGGTCCTCGCCGATGCGATCGCACTCGAAGCTGAGGGCTCTGAGCGCCTCGGAGATGCGCTCGACGCCTTCGCCCTCCAGCGGGTCGCGCGCGGCGCTGCCGCCGAGCAGCAGGGGTGCAAGGAACAGGCGCAGTTCATCGATCTCGCCCGCGTCCAGGAAGGCTCCCGCCAGGTGCGGGCCGCCCTCCAGCAACACCGATGCCACGCCCATCCCACCGAGCTGGTCCAGTGCCGAGCGCACCCTCGCCGGCTCGTTCTCCCCGGTCGCGACGAGGACCTGCACGCCCGCGGCCTCAAGGGCGTCGGTGTCCGCGCGCGCGGCGGCACGGGAGGCGACGATCGTCAGCGGGATCTCGGCGGCGGCGCCCACCAGCCTGGAGCCGGGTGGGATCCTCGCAAGCGAGTCGAAGACGACCCTGCGCGGCTGGAATCCCGGCTCCACGGCGTGCCCGTCCGGACGCGCGGTCAGCTGGGGATCGTCGGCGAGGGCCGTTCCGATCCCGACGACCACGGCATCCACGGAGGCCCGCCACCGGTGTGCGAGCTCGCGGCTGGCCTCGCCGCTGATCCACTGCGAGTCGCCGCTGCGCGTCGCCACCTTGCCGTCGAGCGTCATCGCGGACTTGAACAGCACCCACGGCCGCCCGGCGCGGGCGTGCTTGCGGAACGCCTGGTTGAGCAGCCTCGCGCTCGCGGCGAGCTCGTCGTCGGCGAGCAGGACCTCGACGCCTTCGTCGCGCAGGATCCCGAGGCCGCGCCCGGATGCCTTCTCCGTCGGGTCGTCGGAGGCGACCACCACCCGCCTGATGCCCGCCTGCAGGATCGCGTCGGTGCACGGCGGGGTCTTGCCCTCGTGACAGCACGGCTCCAGCGAGACGTAGAGCGTGGCTCCGGAGAGGTCGGTCATGCCGCACGCCTCGATCGCGTTGACCTCCGCATGGGCGCCGCCGTAGGTCTGGTGCCACCCCTCCCCCAGGATCGCGCCGTCGCGCGCCACGACCGCTCCCACGACCGGGTTGGGGCGCACGGCGCTCGAGCCGTTGCGAGCCAGCTCGATCGCTCGCGCGAGGTGCCTGTTGTCGGTATCGGTGCATCCGGGCATGGGCACCCCAGGATATCCGCGCCGCCGGGGCCGCTACCCGCAGCGGCCGCCGTGCAAACGGTAGATCGTCACGACCGGGCCGGGCCGGCTGTAGGCCAGCGGGTAGTAGTCGAAGCTCCAGTCGAAGTTGAACGCCACCGGTGCCTGCCCGCGGGAGTATGGGGAGGCGCGGAAGACGACCTGCCCGCGGCGGGCGAGTTCGCGGTAGTAGGCGAGGGCCAGCGGCACCGCGCGGGGGTCGGCGAACGCCCGGCCCGACTGCGTGGAGCCGCTGATCACCCAGCAGTAGCCGGCGCTGACGTAGTAGCCGAGCAGCGCGGGGGCCAGCGTGCGCTCGTAGTTCTCGATGCTCAGATGTGCCGTGAAGGCCGCCTGCAGCACGCCGGATGGGGAGAGCCTCGAGAATTCCGAGGGGTACTTCTGCCACATGCGCGGGTTGGACGCCGTGGAGGTCCCCGGGATGATCTCGTTCGCCCATTCGTTGGGCGCGATCGGCTCGACGACGATCTTCGCGCCGGCCGGCAGGTTGGCCGCCATCCACGCGCGCGCCACGTTGCGGGTGTCGGGCCGCGAGAGCACAAGGCCGGAGTGGATGCTGTAGAGCAGGCCCTGCGCGAGCAGCACCGCGACGATCGCCGCCCCCGCCGCCACGCCCGCCGCGCGCGCGGAGGGCCCGATGCGCCGCGCCAGGGCCGCGATCAGGCCGGCGGCGAAGAACGCGGCGAGCAGACACAGGATCGGCAGGATCGGCAGCAGCCAGCGGCCGAAGTAGCGGCCCTGCAGGCCCATGAAGGCGAGGAACAGCACCGCTGCGGGCACGAGCAGCACGCCCAGCCTGCGGTGCGAGCGCCACACCGCGACGGCGCCGCCGAGCGCGGCGAGCGCCGGCGCCCAGCCCAGGCCCCATGTCAGAGACCACAGGTAATAAAGCAGGCCCCCGTCCCTTGGCGCGCCGAGCTTGCCCTGCGATTCCGCCGAGAGCTTGGACTGATGGGCCAGTTCGGCTCCGAACGCACTGAAGTCCAGCAGCGAGTAGGGGTTGGCCAGCAGGAACGCCGCGAGCGCGCAGCCTCCCGCGATCACCAGCCCGAGCGCGGCCCGCGCGGCGCGGCCCGCCGGCGCCTGCGCGGGGCCCATCGCGATCGCGCCGAGCAGGGGCACGATCGCGATCCCGGCGGTGTACTTGCTGGCGCACGCCAGGCCGAGGCCGACCCCGGCGATCACGTGGTCGCGCGCGCGGCCTTTGCGCAGGATGCCGGCCGTCCCCAGCAGCGAGAGCGTCAGCGGTGCCAGCGTGGGCACGTCGTTGAGCGCCAGATGGGCGTAGAAGACGGGCAGGAAGGCGACCGCCTCGATGGCGGCGGCGAGCAGGCCCACCAGCCGGTTGAAAAGGCGCGCGCCGGTGGCGTAGAGCAGCCACAGCGCGAGCGTCCCCAGCAGCGCGGAGGCGACGCGCGCGAGCGTGTAGAGGTCCTGCGGGTGCAGGCGGAAGGCGCGCGTGGCGCCCGCTGCCCCGCCGTACCAGAGGGCGTATATCACGTGCAGCAGGTAGGTGAACGCCGGCGGGTTTTCGAAGTAGTGGGGGTTCAGGGTCCCCTCTTCGAACATCCGTACGGCGTGGGGCACGAAGTGCTGGGACTCGTCGGTGTTGTAGGCGAACGGCAGGCCCTGGCGCACCCCCCACAGCCGCAGCGCAAGGCCCCCGGCGAGCACCAGCGCGAGGGCCGCCCAGACCACCCTGCGCGGGTCTCGCGCGGCCGCGCGCGGGGCGGTCTCAGCAGTTGGCATACACGGCGTAGTAGCGGCTCGTGTAGATGCGCCTGAACCCCTTCAGCGGAACCTGGTCGCGGGGATCGTCCCCGACGTCCACGATCGCCTCGACGAACACCGCGGTGCCGAGCGGATAGACCGCGACGCTGCCCTCGGCGATGCGGTCCTCGAGCGCGTGCTCGCCCTTCTCCACGTCGGCTCGCGCCTCGCTGCGCGCGACTATGTCGTGCTGGCCGGTGCTGTCGAGGATCCAGCGCGCGTCGGGTATGAGCTTGTTGTCGGGCAGCGAGAGCAGCGGGCAGCGGGCGAGCTGCGCATGGACCTGGGGCGCGGCGAGCGCGCTCGCCAGGCCGGTGTGGAAGTCCTCGTGCTCGGCCAGCGTGGTGCGCAGGCTCGAGAGGCTGAGGCTGGTGGCTGCCGTCGCGGCACCCACCACGAACAGAGCGGCCGCCCCGGCGATCCACGCCCGCCTGATCGCTGAGCCGGGCGCGAGCATCGCCCAGCCGCCGATCGTCACCGCGCAGAAGGGCAGCAGCATCGTCGCCGAGCCGAGCATGTAGCGGTCCACCACCGAGGCCCCGACGGCTCCCTCGGCGACGTAGACGCCAAGCAGCACGACGAGCGTCGCGAGCGGCACCAGCGCACGTCGCGGGGCGAGCCACACCGCCAGTGGCACGCCCACCAGGCCCCCGAGCAGGACCGGCAGCTTGTCGATGCGCTCGCTGTAGCTCCACACCGAACCCACCACCGCCGTGAGGCCCTGTGTGCGTTCCAGTTCCACGGCCAGGCCGGCCGTCGCCGTCAGCGAGTACAGGGGGTTTCCCGTGACCACGGTGTCAACACCGGCCCAGATGACGGGCGCCAACGCCGCCAGCGCCAGATATCGGACGCGCGTGCGATCCTCCGCAGGCCACGCGCACCACAGCCAGTAGGCGCCGCTGAGCACCCATGCGTCGGGGCGCAGCAGGCCGGCGGCCGCGAGCGTGAGCAGGACCGGCGCCCCGCGCCGCGGGCGTTCCAGCTCGAGCACCACCGCCCACACGATCAGCGCGAGGTAGGTGATGTCCAGATAGCCCTGCGCGGCGAGGTTCTCCACGAAGAAGCGGCTGAGCACCAGCAGCGCCGCCGCCAGGCCCACCACCGGCCCGAAGCACAGGCGCCCGAGCCGGTAGGAGCCGGCCACGAGCGCCACGAAGGAGGCGATCGAGCCGAGCACCATCAGGCGCGCTCCGCCCTGGCCGAAGAGCGAGCAGAACACGCCGAAGGCGATCGCCAGCGGATGCTCGGTGGGGGCGCGGTAGACGCCGAAGTCCGGCATGTGCAGGTGCAGCACGTCCCGGCCCCACAGCAGCGCGTAGAAGGAGTCGTAGGTGGGATAGGTGGGGAACGCGAAGTAGCCCACGAGCGCCGCCACGCACATCACCGCGAACGCCACTCGCGCCCACGATGCGGCCGGTGCCGCCCGCAGGCGCCCCGGGCGTATCGTGCCCGGGTGCAGCCGGGTGAGCGTCGCGCTTTCCATCAAAGGCCTTGGTCCTCGTGTGCCGGAACCGGCGCCGGCTGTGTGGGCTCTGGCACGTTGCGCGGAGACCGTGACCTGCGCTTTGGGATACTGCGGGGAGCCAAGTCTAGGCAAATCCCGCCGATGAAGCTCATCATCCAGATCCCCTGCTTCAACGAGGCAGACCAGCTGCCGCAGACGCTCGCGGACCTTCCGCGCGAGGTCGAGGGCTTCGACGTCGTGGAGTGGCTGGTGATCGACGACGGCTCCACCGACGAGACCGTCGCGGTGGCCCACCAGCACGGCGTCGACCACCTGGTGCGCCTGACCAACAACAAGGGCCTGGCCGCGGGCTTCCAGGCGGGAGTGGACACCGCGCTGAAGCTCGGCGCCGACGTGATCGTCAACACGGACGCCGACAACCAGTACTACGGCCCTGACATCGTCAGGCTCGTAGCGCCGATCCTCGACGGGCGCGCGGACATGGTCGTCGGGGACCGCGAGGTGCTCGGCATCGAGCACTTCTCAGCGATGAAGAAGATCCTCCAGCGCCTGGGCTCCTGGGTCGTGCGCCAGGCCTCCTCCACCACCGTCCCCGACACGACCTCCGGCTTCCGCGCCTACAACCGCGAGGCCGCCATCCAGATGCTGGTCGTCTCCAAGTTCACCTACACGCTTGAGACGATCATCCAGGCGGGCAAGCTGCTGGTCGCCGTCGATCACGTGCCCGTCCGCACCAACCCGAAGACGCGCGAGTCGCGCCTGTTCCCCTCGACGGGCGCCTACGTCAGGCGCAACGCGATCTCGATCTTCCGCATCTACGCGCAGTACGAGCCGCTGCGCGTGTTCTGGAGCCTGGCGGCGGCCTTCGGCGTCGTAGCGATCGCCGTCTGGATCCGTTTCGCCGTCGCCTACGCCGAGGGCAACGGCAAGGGCCACGTGCAGTCGCTGATCCTCGGCGCGGTGCTGTTCATCGCCGCGGTGGTGCTGTTCGCGCTCGGCGTCATCGGCGACCTGCTGGCGGCACAGCGCGTGATGACCCAGAAGACCTTTGAGCGGGTCCGCAGGATCGAGCTGGAGCTCGGCGTCAGGCCCTCCCACTATGAAGCCGGAGCGCGCGCCCAGCAGGCCCCCGAGCCCGCCGGACGCGGTGAGGCCAAGGGCCCGAGGGTGCGCAGCGCCGCCCCCGGGGAGCCGGCGCCCAGCGAGACGGTGGCGGGCGAGGCGGTGCGGCTGTGAGCGGCGTGACCGTCTCAGAGGACGGGGTGGTCACCGGCAACACCTACGACAAGTACGGCTCGGGCAACCCCGTCGTGCGGCGCCTGATGAGCGGCTTCGAGGGCACCCTCGACGGGCTGCTCGCGCTGGCCAACCCCGGCTCGGTGCTCGACGTGGGCTGCGGCGAGGGCGTGCTCGTGCACCGCTGGGCGCAGCGCCTGGGCGACCGGCGCATGGTGGGTGTTGACCTCGAGGAGGCCTCGATCCAGCAGGGATGGGCCTCCCACCAGGCGCCGAACCTCGAGTACCGCATCCTGGAGGCGGGCGACCTTCCCTTCGCCGATGGGGAGTTCGAGCTCGCCAGCGCGATCGAGGTGCTCGAGCACGTGCCCGATCCGGCCCAGACGCTGTCTGAGATGTCGCGCTGCGCCTCGCGGTATCTGCTGGTGTCCGTGCCGCGCGAACCGCTATGGCGCATGCTCAACGTCGCTCGTGGCGCCTACTGGAAGGACCTGGGCAACACGCCGGGCCACCTCAACCACTGGACGCGGCGCTCGTTCGTCGCCCTGCTCGGGCGCTACGGCGAGGTCGCGGAGATCCGATCGCCGTTCCCCTGGACGATGTTGCTTGTCCGCCTCTAGGGTCTCCACCGCCCGCCCGACCCGTTCATACGGCAGCGGCGCGAGGATCCTCTCGATCGGGATCGCCTCGACGGGCCTGCTGACGTTCGCCTACTTCTCGATCGCCAGCCACGTGCTCGGGGCCGACCCCGCCAAGCGCATCGACCTGCTGTGGTCGGTGATGTTCGTGATCATCTCGGTGATCTACCGGCCGATCGAACAGCTGCTCTCGCGAACGATCGCCGAAAGCCGCGCTCGCGGCGCCTCGCCGAGGACGTTGCGCGTGCCGATGCTCATCCAGGCGGGCTTCGCGCTGGCCTTCCTGGTGGTTGCGCTGGCGCTGCGCCACGAGGTGGTCCACCACGTCTTCGAAGGCGACAGCGCGCTCTATGACGTGCTCGTCATCGGCACGATGGCATACGCCGCCAGCTATTTCGCCCGCGGCTGGCTCGCCGGTCATCAGCGCTTTGGGCTCTTCGGCGGCCTGGTGCTGATGGAGTCGACCTCGCGCATCTGCTTCGCCCTGGCGGTGGCCGTCGGCATCGCGAGCGGCCCAACCGCGGTGGCACTGGGCATCGCGGCCGCGCCGCTGGTCTCGCTGGTCGTGGTGCCGCTCGCGTTCCTGAGCACACGCCGCGCCGAGGGGACGGGCGCCGGTGCGCCGGGGGGCGGCGGCGAGGGGCTGGCCGAGGCGCCGATCACCGTTGACGAGGCCGAGGCCGCACTGGCCGGCCCGGGCACCGAGGGGGTGCAGGAGAGCGCCGCCCACGGGGAGCTCTCGCTGCGCCGCGGCGGTGGCTTCGCGGTGTGGGTCTCGAGCATCATGCTCTCCGAGCAGACGCTGCTGAACGCGGCGGTGCTGACGGTCGATGCCACCTCCTCCAACCGCGCGCTGGCGGGCATCGTCTTCAACGTGCTGCTGATCGCCCGCGCTCCGCTTCAGCTCTTCCAGGCGATCCAGACCTCGCTGCTGCCTCATCTCACAGGGCTGGAGGCCACCGCGGGGCATGAGGCCTTCGCGCGTGCGATCCGCATCACGATCCTCGCGATCACGGCGTTTGCCGGCGCTGTGGCGCTGGGCCTGCTGATCGTGGGCCCGTTCGTGCTGCGCCACGTGCTGTTCGGGCAGAGCTACCCCTATGGACGCGTGGGGCTTGCGCTGATCGGCGTGGGCATGGGGCTGCACCTGACCTCAGGCGCGCTCAACCAGGCCGCGCTGGCGCGCGACCGCGCACGTGCCGCCGCCGGCTGCTGGGGCCTGGCCGCGGTCGTGTTCCTCGCCTGGATGCTGATCCCGGCGGTCTCCAACGAGCTGCTGCGCGCGGAGATCGGCTACGCGCTCGCCACGGGCCTGCTCGCGGCGGCGCTCGGCGCGCTCTACCGCCGGGGAAGCCCGGCGACGGCCGGGCCGGTCGCCCTCCGGTGACCTGAGCTGCCGGCGCGCCCCGGAGCTACTGCGCGCCCACCGACTCGGCGATCGCGCGGTAGGCCTCGCCCGGGTCCCCGGCGTGGAAGATGGCCGAGCCCGCCACGAACACGCTCGCGCCGCCTGCGAGGCAGCGGGGCGCGGTGGACGGGTCGATCCCACCGTCCACCTCGACGGCGACGCTGTCGGGGAGGATCGCGCGGACGCGCGGGAGCTTCTGCAGCGAGTGCTCGATGAACGCCTGCCCGCCCCAGCCCGGGTTGACCGTCATGCACAGCGCGAGGTCGATCGCCTGCGCGACCTCGGCGAGCTGGCCGACGGGCGTCCCCGGGTTGATCGCCACGCCAACCGTGGCGCCGCCCTCGCGAATCAGGCCGGCGGCGTAGGCGATGTGCGGCGTCGCCTCCGCGTGGAAGGTGATCGAGTCGGCACCGGCGCGCAGGAACTCGCCGACGTGGCGCTCGGGACGCTCCACCATAAGGTGCACGTCGGTCATCGCCCCGGCGCCCGCGACGAGCTCGGCCAGGGCGGAGACGACCAGCGGCCCAACGGTGATCGAGGGGACGAAGTGGCCGTCCATGATGTCGATGTGGATCACGCGCGCGCCCGCGTCGAGCACCTCTCCCACCTGCTCGCGCAGCCGGCCGAAGTCCGCGGAGAGGATCGACGGCGCGACGCGCACGCTCGCCAGCAGGTCGCCGGCGCCCTCGCCCGGGCCCGGCGCGTGCCCGCTCATACGGCCTGGAGCATCGAGTCGCCGCAGTTGTTGCATTTGAGGATCGCCGTCGAGGACATCCTCACGATCGTCGAGTGCTCGCCGCAGTTGGGGCATACGGAGGTCAGCTCGAAGCGATGCAGGCAGTACACGCAGCGATAGCGGCCGGGAAGGTTCGTCGGGCGCAGCCACGGCTCGCCGCAGTTGGGGCACTGCGGCCCCAGGTCGATCGGCGGCCGCGTGGCCGCGTCGGGTTCGCCCTCCACCGCTCACCCCCTCCGCAGCCGGGCGATGAAGAAGCCGGCCGTGTCGTCGAGGTGGGGCAGCGTCAGCAGCGTCCCGCCCGAGCCGCCGGTGCCGATACGGCCATGGCCGTACGCGGGCAGCTCCGCGGCTAGATCCTCGATGCCGAAGTCGGGGTGGGAGTCCAGGAAGGACGCGATCAGGCGCTCGTTCTCAGTCGGTGAGATGGTGCAGGTAGAGTAGACAAGCACGCCGCCCGGACGTAGCGCACGGGCTCCCGCCCCCAGGATGCGGGCCTGCACGGCGGCCATCTCATCCACGCCCGCCGCGGCCACGCGCCAGCGCAGGTCGGGGTGGGCCTGCAGCGTGCCAAGGCCCGAGCATGGCGGATCGACCAGGACGCGGTCGTAGACCGCGCCCTCCGCCCGCTCCAGGCGCGCGTCGCCGACCTCCACGCGAACGTTGCCGGCGTGCATGCGCTCCGCTGTGCGCGCCAGGGTCCCTGCGCGGGCGCGGTTGCGCTCGATCGCCACCACCTCGCCCGTCCCCTGCATCAGGGCGGCGATGTGCGTGGTCTTTCCCCCCGGTGCCGCGCACAGGTCCAGCACGCGCTCTCCCGGGGCGGGAGCGAGCGCGCGCGGCACGAGCATCGCGCCGCGCGACTGCGCCAGGAAGCGGCCCTCGCGCCACAGCGCGCTGCCGTGGATGTCGAAGGGCTCCTCGAGCACCAGCGCCTCGGGGATCAGCGGGTCGGCGTGGCAGGCGACGGGCAGCTCGCGTGCGAGGGCGCCCGCGTCGCCGAGCAGCGTGTTGGCGCGCACGGCGAGCTCGCCCGGCTCGTTGTCGCGGGCCATCAGCGCGCGCGCGCCCTCGGCGCCCAGCTCCTGCCACCACATCTCCGCGACCCAGCGCGGGTGCGAGTGCTTCAGCGCGGCCGCCGCGGGTGTCTCGTCGGAGAGCCCGCCGAGCAGCGCCGGGGCGCCCTCCCGGGCAGCGCGGCGCAGCACGGCATTGACCAGGCCGTGACCGCGCCCGGCGCCCTTGGCGAGCTCCACGGCGTCGGCCACGATCGCGTAGTCGGGCGCGCCGCCCAGGTAGAGCAGCTCATACATCCCCAGACGCAGCGCCGCCAGCACCGGTGGGTCGAGCTTGGCGAGGGGACGCCCGGCGAGCTGGGCGATCACGTGATCGAGGGTGTCGCGGCGCTGGATCGCGCCGTAGCAGAGGCGCATCGCCAGGCTGCGGTCGCGCGCGTCCAGGCCCGCTGCGGCATGCGGCAGCACCTCATCGGCGTAGGCGCCCTGCTCCTGCACCCGGCGCAGCACCAGGTAGGCGCAGCTGCGGGCGGGCGCGATCGCGCGTGCGGGAGGGGCGGGCATGCTCAGATGATCGCTATCCGCTGCGCGCCCACGCCGTCGGGGCGAGCACCTCGGCGAGATCGGCGGCCAGGACCTCCGCCTCCTGCTCGCCCAGCGTGGCGATCGTCACACGGATCGCGGGGGCGCTCCCGCTCAGCCGGTAGGGGGTGCCGGGCGCGACGACCCAGCCGCGCTGCAGCAGGCCGCCGACCGCGCCGGCCTCGTCGGGGACCGGCACCCAGATGTTCAGGCCGCTCGCGCCGTGGGCCGTGACGCCGCGGCGGCGCAGGGCCCGCAGCAGGGTGTGCCGGCGCTCGGCATACACGGCGCAGGCCCGCTCGATGCCCAGGTCCACCGCGGGGTCGCTCCACAGCTCCCTGACGGCCCCCTGCAGGATGTGGCTGACCCAGCCGGGCCCGCACTGCTGGCGCCCCTGGACGCGCGCGACGGTGCGAGCGTCGCCGGCGAGCACGGCCAGGCGCAGGTCGGGCCCGAGCGCCTTGGCGACCGAGCGCGTGGCCGCCCACGCCTCGCGCCCGGCAACCAGGCTGTGCAGCTCGCCGCCCGCGATCGGCCCGAGGTGGTCGTCCTCGAGCACGAGCACGCCGGGGTGCTCGCCGAGGACCGCCGCCAGCTCGGTTGCGCGGCGGGCGTCGAGCGCGGCGCCGGTCGGGTTCTGCCCGCGCGGGGTGAGGATCGCCGCACGGGCTCCGCCCTGCAGTGCGCGCGCGAGCTGTTCGGGCAGCATCCCGCGATCGTCCACCGCCACCGGCTCGAGCACAAGGCCGAGGGCCCGCAGCAGGTCGAACAGCGCCGCGTAGCCGGGGTTCTCAACCGCGACGCGATCCCCCGGTCGCAGGTGCGCCTGCAGCACCCGCTCGATGCCGTCGAGGGCGCCGCCGACCACACAGATGGCCGCGGCGGGCACGCCGTCGGCGCACAGGCGCTCGCGCGCCAGCTCGGCGAGCCCCGGGTCCAGCGGCGCCTCGCCGTAGAGGCGCCGGCGGGATGGCTCGCGCGCGAGGACCGACGTGAGGTCGGGCAGCAGCTGGGGGTCGGGGTTGCCGCGCGAGAGGTCACGGGCGCCCTCGGGCACCGGCAGCGGGGCTCGCAGCGAGCCGATCGGCGGACCTTCCCCGATGCGCGTGCCACGGCGCGGCTCGCTCAACACGACGCCCCGCCGGCGCAGCTCCGACAGGGCAGCGGCCACGGTCACGGGGCTCAGGCCCACCTCGGCTGCGAGCCTTCGCACCGAGGGCAGGCGCTCTCCGGGAGCCAGCTCGCCGGCGAGCACTGCCGACTCGATGTCGGCCACCAGCGCGGCGGCGCTCCTGCCGCTGATCCGATACTGTTTCATATCAGACACTCATCTGTACTATGACAGATTGGAGGGCGACGTGAGCGCGCAGCGGCGCACCCATGCCGGATCGACCCCAGCCGCCGGCCCGCCGGCGGCCTCCGCGAGCCCAGAGCGCGACGCGGCGTCGGAGCGCGTGCGCCTGCGACGCAAGCGCGAACGCGGCAGCTATGACCGCTCGGTGATCGACGCGATCCTCGACGAGGGCCTGCTCGCGCATGTGGGCGTGGTCGACGCCGAAGGCTGCCCGGTCGTCACCCCTACCCTGCACGCGCGCGAGGGCGACGTGCTGTACTGCCACGGCGCCGTCGCCAGCAGGACGCTGCGGGCGCTGCAGGACGGCGCGATGGCGTGCGTGACGGTCACGTTGCTGGACGGGCTCGTGCTCGCCCGCTCGGCGATGCACCACTCCGCCAACTACCGCTCGGTGATGCTGTTCGGGCGCGGCCGGGCGGTGGCCGAGCCGGCGGAGAAGCTGGCGGCGCTGCGGGCGATCGTCGAGCACATCGTGCCGGGGCGCTGGGCCGACATCCGCCATCCCAGCGAGAAGGAGATGAAGGCCACGACGGTGCTGGCGATCCCCATCGAGGAGGCCTCCGCCAAGATCCGCACCGGCCCGCCGCTGGACGACGAGGAGGACTACGCGCTGGCGACGTGGGCGGGCGTCGTGCCGCTGCTGAGCGTCGCCGGGTCCCCGCTGGCGGACCCGCGCCTGGGGCCCGGGCTGCCCGTGCCCGCCTACGCCAGCGCCTATGCGCGACCGGGGGCGGCGTGACCGCGCAGGTAGGCCGCGCCGTCCATCACGCGACCGCCCGGAGGCTGTACCTCCAGCAGCTCGAGCGCGCCCTGTGCGCAGGGCAGCACGAGCCGTCCCTCCCACACCAGCGGCTCCGCGGCGGGTGCTACCACGCCGGCCTGCCACGGCCCCGCCTCCGCCTCCAGCACGGCCGCGCGCTGCACCCCCAGGAACGTGCCGTCACCCAGCTGCAGGCGCGCGCCGATGTGCGGCGAGAGCGCCCGCACGAGGCGCTCCAGCTCGACCGCCGCGCGCGCGGGGTCCAGCAGCCGGTCGCCTGGCCCGATCTTCTCAGCGTAGGTGACCCCCTGCTCGGCCTGCTCGCTGAAGCGCGGCCGCTCGCGCAGCGCCCGCAGCAGCAGCTCGCCGCCGAGGCGTGCCAGGCGCGCGGAGAGCGAGCCGTAGGTGTCCTGCGGCGTGATGGGCTCCTCGCCGCACAGACAGACCGGCCCGGTGTCCAGGCCGGCCGTCAGGCGCATGATGCACACGCCCGTGCGCGTGTCGCCCGCCATGATCGCCCGCTCCACGGGAGCGGCGCCGCGCCAGCGCGGGAGCAGCGATGGGTGCACGTTGAGGATCTCCTGCTCGGAGAGCAGCGGCTCCTTGATGAGGGCGCCGAAGGCGCACACGATCAGCGTCGGCGCCTCTGCGCCCGCGGCGGCGGCGATCAGCGCGCGAGCCTGCGGGTCGTTGACGCTCTCGGGCTGCTCCAGCGCAAGCCCCAGCGCGCGCGCTCGCTCGGCGACCGGCGGAGAGCTGATGCGCCTGCCGCGACCACTCGGGCGATCGGGGCGGGTGAGCACCAGCGCTGGACGCAACGACGCGTCGCCGGCCAGTTGCTCCAGGACCGTGGCGGCGAACTGCGAGGTGCCGAGAAAGATCGTGCTCAAGGCCAGGGGCGCAGCGCGAGCGGCGCCTAGGCGCCTTCGGCGCCCTCGCGCGCCTCGCGCATCGCTCGCATCGCCTCCTTGCGCGCCTGGCGGGAGATGCGATCGAGAATGAGCACGCCGTCGAGGTGGTCGATCTCGTGCTGGATCACCCGCGCGCGCAGCCCCTCCGCCTCGAGCGCCAGCGGGGCGCCCGTCTCGTCGTGCGCGCTCACGCGAATGCGCGCCGGCCGCTCCACCTCGACGTGCACGGAGGGCAGGCTCAGGCAGCCCTCCTCGGCCGCCTCGAGCTCGTCGCTGACCCACTCGAGCACCGGGTTGACGAGCGCCGTGAGCGGATCCTCCTCGTGGGCCTGGAAGACGAGCACGCGGTGCAGGACGCCGACCTGGGTGGCGGCGAGGCCGACCCCGAGGGCGTCACGCATGAGGTCCCCCATGCGTGCCACCTCCGCCCGCAGGTCCTCGTCGAAGCGCTCGACCTCAAGGGCCCTCGCGCGCAGCACCGGGTCACCGAACTTGCGCACATGGCGCAGCGCGGCATCGCGCCGGGCAATCGTCTCCGGGTCAAGCTCGGCTGCGGCGGCGTCGTCGGCCTCGGTGACCTCGACGTCGAGCTCGGCAGGCTTGGGCTCATCGACGGTGTGCTGGGACTCGGGCATTGCAGCCTGAGTTTACGAGCCCCCGCGGGCGTTGGCCATCGCAGGGCCGCCGGTCCGCGCGAGCGCGCTCAGCGACGGCGCGATGAGCGCCTGGGCGGTGCGAGCAGCGCCACGACTTCGACGCCCGTGTGCTGCGCACCGGCGGGGTCGTGCGCGGCCAGCACCGCCTGCGCGGCGATGCGGCGCTGGCGCGCCAGCAGCGTGCGGCCGGAGCGGCGCAGCTGCAGCGTGAGCGTCTGCACGCCGCCCCCGGCCAGCGAGAAGCTTCCGCTCGCGAGCGTGAGAATCGCCCTGCGCCGGTGCAGGCCGGTGCTGAGCGCGTGGAGCGTGCGCAAGGTGACGGTGCCGATGCACCAGCTCTCGCCGGCCGGGCAGCTGATACGCACGCGCACGCCGCCCGCGGCGCCCGCCGACAGCGAGGAGCCGACGACGCGCGCGTCGGGCACCGGGACCGCAGCGGCGGCCGCGGTCGGTGTGGCTGAGCTCGTGAGCCCGCTGGCGAGGGACGAGCGCTGCGCCAGCAGCGCTTCGTGGCGGCCGCGCGCGGAGCCCAGTTCGGCGATTATGCGCTGCGCTTCTTCTTCGGTCAGGCGTTCCTGGGCGAGACGTTCTTCGCTGCGCGCGACTTCTTCTTCGTGGCGGGCGACTTCTTCTTCGTGAAGTGCTTCAGCTTCTTCCTGCAGCAGCTTGGCGCGGCTGGCTTCTTCTTCGCTGCGTTTGGCTTCGGCTTCTTCTTCGGTCTTGCGCGTGGCCAGTTCTTCTTCTTCGGCCTTCTTGGCCGCGGCTTCTTCTTGCCCGCGCTTGATCGCGGCGGCTTCTTCTTCGGCCTTTCTTGCCGCCGCCGCTTCTTCGGCGTCTGCGTAGACGCCGTATGGCAGCGTTGCCGGGGCGCTGCTCAGGCCGTAGCTGTCCAGGATGGTCAGCGTCACCGTGTAGGTGCCCGGCGCGGCGTAGGTGTGGCTGGGCGCAACGCCGGTGCTTTCGGGCGAGCCGTCGCCCCAGTTCCATCTGTATTCCACGATCGAGCCGCCGGGATAGGGGTCGCTGGATTTCGCGGCGCTGAAGGAGGATGAGGAGCCGGCGAGTTGCGCTCCCGGCGTGGTGATGGCTGCGGCGGGCAGCGGCGCTTTGAAGAGCCCGAGGCTCCTGGGCGTTCCCACGCCCGTGGGCCCGTCGAAGCCTCGCGCGGCGTTGCAGGCCGTCGAGCCGTCGCAGTCGACCTCGCCGAAGGACGCCGGCGGCTTGCCACAGGCGGCCGCCTTCTCGCCGTCGCAGTAGCCGTTGCCCCCGGCGGTCACGTCGTAGAGATCGGTGTGCAGCTTGAGGTGGCCGTAGAGGGTCAGCGCGGGATCGTCCATGCCATCGCTTCCGCCCGCCAGCGCCCACATCGCTCCGATCAGCGGCGTGGCCAGCGAGGTGCCCCCGACGGTGATCCACGTGGTGCCCCGGCCGATCCCGAATTCTTCGCAGCTGGCGCCGCAGTCGTAGCTGTCGTAGACCTCCACGCCCGTGTCGGGGTTCGCGTCCGCGGCCACGTCAGCGCTCAGGCGTTTGCTGCCGCAGCCGCTGGCGGAGAAGCCGGGAGCGTCCTGCTGCCACAGCGGGGCGCTGAACAGGGTGCTGCAGCCGCCGCCGCCCGCCCCCGCGGCGATTTCCGCGGACAGGCCGAATTCGTCCCCGGGGCCGTCGTTGTTCCAGACCACCTCCGAGGAGCGCTTGCCTTCGCCGTCCAGCACCAGCGAGGTGCCGCCCACAGATACGACGTCGGGCAGCGACGCCGGCGCGCCGGGCTCCGCTGGGATTTCCGCGCTGGAGGCCCCCTCGTTGTAGAAGTCCCAGTCGTAGTAGCCGTCGTCGCCGGTGGCGGCGGCGATGACCACGCCGGGATGGTCGTAGGCGGCCTGCTGGGCGGAGTCCATGCCTTCCTCCGGCCCGGAATAGGAGTTGGAGACGACGGTGGCGCCGAGCCGGACCGCGGTGTCCTCGGCCGCCGCGAGGTTGGTGAAGCTTTCGCTGTCGGCATCCACCAGCAGGATCTTGCATTTGGCGCACACGCTGTGCACGGTCTCCACGTCAAGGGATGTCTCCACCGACCATCCGCTGCTGTCCCTCGCGGGCAGGCTCGCGGTCCCGCTCTGGCCCACCTTCTCCAGGCAGCCGTCGCCTTCCGTGCAGGACGCCAGTCCATAGTGGGCGTCGTAGGCGGCGAGGTCGGCTTCGATCTGCGGGTCCTGGTAGGCGTCGACGATCGCCACGACCTGCCCCGAGCCGCCGCTCGAGGGGTTGTATTCGTAGGCGTCCGCCAGCTGGCCGGGCGTGAGCGGTTCTTCGCCTTCGCCGGCGGCGGGCGCGGCGCGCCCGGCGGGGCTCGCGCGCCGGGTCAGGGCGGCGGGGGGAGCCTGCCCGGCGGGCGGGATGCGCACGAGCGCCGCGCAGGTCGCGTTGCCGATGGCGGCCGGCGGGCAGGCGCGACGCGACAGCGCCTGCGCGCCGCTGCCTGGCGAGGCCGCGCCCTGGCCCGCGAGCGACTGCGGCGCGCCGAGCGCGAGCAGCACCAGCGCGAGCATGCCCGCCTGCCCGAGAACCCTCGGCGTGCAAGCGTGTATGCCTCGCATCCTGCCCTGCATCTATTGCCCTCGTCTCGCGCTGCGCTTCGCCGGCGGGGCACCGGGATGCGGCCCCACGTTCCGTTTGATCGGCGCGGCAGCGGTGCTGCTTTAGCTACTGCGGGTCGACATCGACGCTGAAGCTCACACCGGCGTGCTCGCGGGCAGCGGCCGTCAGCTGGACGGCGTGCCCGACCGCCGCCACGGCGGGGCGACGCTCGCCGGCCTTGACGATCAGCACGTGGCGCTCGCGGCCACGCAGGCGGAACAGCGCTGCGGGGCCGAGCACCGCCGGCCCGGCGGCGCCGGATGGCTCGGCGGCGGAGCGCAGCGCCTGGCGCAGGGCCTCTCTGACGGCGAGCGCCGCCGCCAGCGAGCGCCGGGCGTCCTCGGCGGCGAGGACGATGCGGATCAGGTGGGAGAACGGCGGATAGCCCAGCGCGCGGCGCCGCTGCAGCTCCCCCGCGAGGAAGCCGTCGCTGTCGTGGCGCGCGGCGTGCTGGATCGCCCTCGCCTCGGGGGCCATGCTCTGCACGAGCACCCTGCCCGGGCCGCCGCGCCCGACGCGGCCTGCGAGCTGGGCGATCAGCGCGAAGGTGCGCTCCTCCGCGCGGAAGTCCGGGAAGCGCAGCGTGGAGTCCGCATCCAGGACGACGCCGAGCGTGACGCCGGGGAAGTCGTGGCCCTTGGCGACCATCTGCGTGCCGATCAGCACCCCGCAGTCGGCGGACTCAAACGCGCCCAGCACGCTCGCGGCGCCCGCCGGCTGCTCCGCGCCGGCCGGCGCAGCGGCTCGCGCGCCGGGCGTCAGCGCGTCGGCGTCCAGCCGGAACACCGGGAACCCCGCGCCGTCGAAGAGCAGGTTGAGGTCGTGCTCCAGGCGCTCGGTGCCGGCTCCGTGGCGCGCGACGGACATCGATGAGCAGGAGGGGCAGCGCTCGGGGGTCGACTCGCGGTGCCCGCAGTGGTGGCACGCCAGGTACCCGCCCGCGCGGTGGAGCACCAGTGTCACGTCGCACTGCGGACAGCTCCACACGCGCCCGCAGGAGCGGCAGGAGAGGAAGTTCGACCAGCCGCGGCGGTTGAGCATGACGATCGCCTTGCCCCGCTGTGCACTGACCTGGGCAAGCGCCTCGGCGCTCAGCGGGTGCAGGCCGCCGGAGACCTCCCTCATGTCGAGCACCCGCACGCTGGGCATCGGCCCGCCGTCGACGCGGCTGGTGAGCCTGCTGGCCGGGGTTCGCGCGAGCGTCTCCGGGCGCGGCGTGGCGCTTCCCAGCACCAGCACCGCGCCTGCGCGCGCCGCGCGCTCGGCGGCCACGTCGCGCGCGTCATAGCGCGGGTCGCCCTCGTGCTTGTAGGAGGAGTCGTGCTCCTCGTCGAGCACGATCAGCCCGAGATCCTCGATCGGGGCGAAGATCGCCGAGCGCGGGCCCACGCACACGCGCGCGCGGCCCTCTCGCAGGCGCCGCCACTGCGCATAGCGCTGCGCCGGGGTCAGACGCGAGTGCAGCACGGCCACCGTGTCCCCGAAGCGGTCGATGAAGCGCCCGACGATCTGCGGTGTCAGGCCGATCTCGGGCACCAGCACGATCACGCCGCGCCCGGCCGCCAGCGCGGCGGATGCGGCGCGCAGGTAGACCTCGGTCTTGCCCGAGCCGGTGACGCCGTGCAGCAGGCGCGTCTCGGGGCGCCGCTGCTCCAGCGCCGCGAGCAGCGGCGTCATCGCCCCCGCCTGCTCGGGTGTGAGCGCCGGCGGTCCGTGGCTGCGGGCGCCCACCGCGATGTGCAGCGGCGGCGCCACATCCTTGCGCCGCCGCCCGCTCAGGCGCCTGGCGGCCCCGGGCGCGAGCACCAGCCCCAGGGCGCGGGGCACGGTGGAGCAGTACTCGGCCGCGATCCATTCCGCCAGCGCCACGAGCTCGGCGGGCACGCCCAGCTCAAGCGCGCGCAGCGGCGCCAGCAGCTTCTCCTCGGCGACCTCGCTGGTCTCCGACAGGCCCACGACGACGCCGAGCACCTCGCGGCGCCCGAACGGCACGACCAGCATCGAGCCGACCCCGACCTCCCCGCCGCGCAGCTCCTCGGGCAGGCGGTAGTCGAAGGGCCCGCGCAGCGCGCGGGTAGTCGTCATCGGCTCAACCTGGGCGATGCAGGGCACGCCCTCGACCCTAGAGAGGCCTCCGGTCAGAGGCCCGCGGCGCTTCTGAGCGCGGCCGCCTTGTCGGTGCGCTCCCATGTGAAGTCGTGGTCCTCGCGGCCGAAGTGGCCGTAGGCGGCGGTCTTCTGGTAGATCGGGCGGTGCAGTTTGAGCTCCTCGCGGAAGGCGCCCGGGCGTAGGTCGAAGACCTCATCGACGGCCTTGGCGATCTGCCCGCGCGTGCGCCCCTCGAGCTCGGTGCCGAAGGTCTCCACCATCACCGAGACGGGGTGGGCCACGCCGATGGCGTAGGCGACCTGCACTTCGGCGCGCTCGGCCAGGCCGCCGGCGACGATGTTCTTGGCCACCCAGCGCGCCGCATAGGCGGCGGAGCGGTCGACCTTCGAGGGGTCCTTGCCCGAGAAGGCGCCGCCGCCGTGGCGGGCCATGCCTCCGTAGGTGTCCACGATGATCTTGCGGCCGGTCAGGCCGCAGTCCCCGACGGGCCCGCCGATCACGAAGCGCCCGGTCGGGTTGACCAGGAAGTTGCGCCGCAGGCGAGCCGCGTCATAGAGGTCGCCCGGCAGCATCGGCTCGACGACGTGCTCCCACAGATCCTCGGCGATCATCGCTTCGGCGCCGTCGCGGTGCTGGGTGGAGATCAGCAGCTTTTCGATCTCCACCGGCTTGCCGTTCTCGTAGCGCACGCTGACCTGCGTCTTGCCATCGGGGCGCAGATAGTCCAGCGCGCCGGACTTGCGCACCGCAGCGAGCCGTTCGGCGAGGCGGTGGGCGAGCGAGATCGGCAGCGGCATCAGCGCGTCGGTCTCGTTGGAGGCGTAGCCGAACATCATCCCCTGGTCGCCGGCGCCCGCCACGTCGAGCTCGTCCTCGTCGTTGGCGTCGGTGCGCGCCTCGTAGGCCACGTCCACGCCCTGGGCGATGTCCGGAGACTGCTTGTCGATCGCGTTGAGGACCGCGCAGGAGTCGGCCGAGAAGCCGAGGTCGGCGTCGGTGTAGCCGATCTCGCGGATCGTCTCACGGGCGATCTCCTGGATGTCCACGTAGGTTTCGGTGGAGATCTCGCCGGAGACGACCACCAGGCCGGTGTTGACGAGCGTCTCGCAGGCGACGCGCCCGTACGGTTCGTCCTTCAGCACGGCGTCGAGCACCCCGTCTGAGATCTGGTCGGCGATCTTGTCGGGGTGCCCCTCGGTCACCGACTCGGAGGTGAACAGGTACTCATTCTCGGAAAGCTCGGTCATGGCGTGCGGCTCAGCTCCAGTGGGTCGGTGGCGGTTTGGGTGATCGCGCTCGCGGGCGAGCGCACGGCAAAAGTCGCAGCAGTCTATGTGCTGGTGACCCGGCTCAGGCAGCTAAGCGGCGCGGGCCCGGCCCCGCTGGCCCCGCTCGACGAAGTCGATCACCAGCGGCACGCCGTCCATCGAGTAGCGGGCGCGCAGGCGATTCTCCAGGAAATAGGCGTAATCGCGGGTCACGCGCTCGCGCGAGTTGACCTGGATCGCAAAGCGCGGCGGGCTCTCGCCGATCTGCGCCATGTAGATGAGCTTGAGGCGGTGCTGGCTGGAGCCGCGGCGGGTTCCGACGGGCGGCTGGCGGGCCTGCACGGCCTCGGAGAGGAACCTGTTGAGCTCGGGTGTGGGGATGCGACCGTTCATGCGGTCGCCAAGGGCGATGGCCTCGGCGAGCAGCCGCGCTACGTGCCGGCCCGTCTTGGCGCTGACCGTCAGCACGCGCGGGCGCAGCCTGAGCTTGGCGGCAACGCGCGCGCGCTCGTGGTCCAGGTCGAGCCTGCGCTCGCCCGCGGCGGCGGCCGGCTCCTGGATGTCCCACTTGTTGAGCACTATCGCCGTGGCGCAGTCGGCCTTCATCGCCAGCTCCGCGATGCGCAGGTCCTGCGCGGTGATGCCGTCGGCGCTGTCGCAGACCACGAGCGCGACGTCGGCGCGTTCGGCGGCGCGCTGTGAGCGCAGCGCCGTGTAGTACTCGACGGAGTCGCTCACCTTCGACTGGCGGCGCATGCCGGCGGTGTCAACCAGGATCAGCTTGCGATCGCCGACCATCAGCGGCATGTCGATCGCGTCCCTTGTCGTGCCCGCCACCTCGGAGACGATCACGCGCTCCTCCCCCAGGAAGCGGTTGACCAGCGAGGACTTGCCGACGTTGGGCCGGCCGATCACGGCGAGGCGCACGGTCTCGGGCTCCACCTCCTGCTCGCCCTCGGGCAGCAGCTCGACGATCCGGTCGAGCAGGTCGCCGCTACCAAGCCCCTGCGCCGCGGAGACCGGCATCGGATCACCCAGGCCGAGCCTGTGGAACTCGGCGGCGAGGGGGATCTCGCCGACCCCGTCGCACTTGTTGGCCGCGAGTATGTGCGGTACCGGCGAGCGGCGCAGCAGGTCGGCCATCTCCTCATCGCCCGGGCGCACGCCGGCGCGCGCGTCGACCACGAGCACGGCCACGTCGGCTTCTGCGAGTCCCGCGCGCGCCTGGTCGCGGATCGAGCCCGCCAGCGGGTCCTCGTCCTGGAAGTCCACGCCGCCGGTGTCGATCAGCTTGAACTGTCTGCCGTTCCACTCGCAGTCGAGCTCCTTGCGGTCGCGCGTGATCCCCGGGCGCTCGTGCACGACCGCCTCGCGGGTGCCCGTGAGGCGGTTGATCAGCGATGACTTGCCCACGTTGGGGTAGCCGAGGATGGCGACCTTCATCAGGCCAGTATGACCAGAGCGCGCGCCGGCTCCCGCTCAGGATGCGCCGCGCGCCGCGCGCACAAGCGCCGCGATGCGCTCCACGACCTGCGCCACCGACATCCCCGTCGTGTCCAGCGTGAGCGCGCCCGGCGCCGCCTTCAGCGGGCTGTGGGCGCGCGTGGCGTCGCGCTGGTCGCGCATCGTCTGCTCGGCCAGGATCGTGGCCTGATCGGCGCTCAGCTCCCCGGCGCGGCGGCGGGCGCGCTCGGTGGGGTCGGCGGTGAGGAACACCTTCACCTCGGCCTCGGGCGCGACCACGGTGCCGATGTCGCGTCCCTCGGCCACCCAGTCGCCGCTGCTCAGCAGCTCGCGCTGCTTGGACACGAGCACCTCCCTGACGGCCGGGTCGGCCGCCACGCGCGAGGCGCCCTCACCGGCCTGCGCGGTGCGGATCGCCGCGGTCACGTCCTCGCCGCCGAGCAGCACCGCGCCCGGACCCCCGTCGGGCTCGCCCGCCAGACGCATCTCCGCCGCGCGCGCCAGCGCCGCCGGCTCGGCCTGCGGGCTGCGCATCGCCAGCAGCCCGACGCAGCGGTACATCGCGCCGCTGTCCAGGTAGGTGAAGCCGAGCTCGCGCGCGAGCGCGCGCGCCACCGTCGACTTGCCGGCCCCCGCGGGGCCGTCGATCGCTACGAGCAAAGCGACGCCAGGTCGCCGGCGAAGCCCGGGTAGGAGACCTCGGCGGCCTCGATGCCCACCACCTCCACGCCCTCGCGCGATGCCAGGCCGGCGACGGCCCCCATCATCGCCATGCGGTGATCCCCGGCGGCGTCGATGGTGCCGCCGCGCAGCCCGCCGCTGCCCTGCACCTCAAAGCCGTCCTCGGTCGCCTCGATCTGCGCGCCGAGCCCGCGCAGGCCCTGCACGACACCGGCGATCCTGTCGGACTCCTTCACGCGCAGCTCGCCGGCCCCCCTGACCAGGGTGCGCCCCTCCGCGAAGCAGCCGAGCAGAGCGACCAGCGGCAGCTCGTCGATCGCCAGCGGCACCTCCTCTGGCTCCACCGTCGTGCCCTCAAGCGCCCCATGGGCGACATCGAGGTCGCTGACCGGCTCCTCGGCGCTGAGCGCGTCCTGCTCTGCCTCGAGGTTGCCCAGCACGATGCCCTTCATGCGGCGCACGATCCTCAGAAAGCCGGTGCGCGTCCAGTTGACGCCCACGTCGGCGATCAGCAGCCGCGACCCCGGCACGAGCACGCCGGCGGCGATCAGGAACGCGGCGGAGCTCGGGTCCCCGGGCACGGTCACAGAGTCCAGCAGCAGCTCGTCGGTGTTCAGAACGCTCACGCGCCCGCCCTCGCGGGAGATGGTGACGCCGGCGCGCAGCAGCATGCGCTCGGTGTGGTCACGGCTGCGCGTTGGCTCCAGGACGGTCGTCTGCCCCTCGGCCGTCAGCGCGGCCAGCAGCACGCAGGACTTCACCTGGGCGCTCGCGACGGGCAGCTCGTACTCGATCGCGCGCAGGCGCGCCCCGTGGACGTGCAGCGGCGGGAAGCGCCCCTCGCGCGCCTGCAGGTCGGCCCCCATCTCCCGCAGGGGCGTGGCGATGCGATCGACGGGGCGCCTGCGGATCGAGGCGTCCCCGTCCAGCGTGAACGAGCGCCCCTCCTGTCCGGCCAGCCATCCCGGCAGCAGCCGCATGAGCGTGCCCGCGTTGCCCACGTCGAGCGTGCTCTCGGGCTCGCGCGCCTCGCGCAGCCCGGTGCCGCGCACGACGATCTCGCCGCCGCGCTGCTCGACCAGCGCGCCGAGCGCCTGAACGGCGGCGAGCGTGGAGTTCGTGTCGGCGGCGCGCAGGTAGCTCTGCACCCGCACCGGCTCGGAGGCCATCGCGCCGATCAGCGCGGCGCGATGGGAGATCGACTTGTCCGGCGGCGCGCGCAGGGTCCCGCTGAGGCCGCGTGCCGGCTCGAATCGCTGCTTCACCGCTGCACGCTCACGCGCCGAGCACCGGGAACCCGAGCTCGCCGATCAGATCGGCGGCGCGGTCGCGCTGCTCCTGCCCGCCGACCCACAGCGCGAGCACGCCACGACTGTTGTCCTGCGAGGGCGAGAGCGCCATGTCGGCGATGTTCACGCCCGCGCGCCCCAGCGCCAGCGCGATCTCGGCGATGACCCCGGGGCGGTTGGGCACTGGCACGCGCAGCTCGTGGACCTGCTGGCCCGCCTGCCCGCCGACCAGCACCGGGCCGAGCAGCGCATCGCGCTGCTCGCGGGCGCGCTCGTTCCATGTCGCGATCGCGTGCGCGTCGCCGGCGTCCAGCCACCCGCGCAGCTCCTGCAGGCGCTCGCAGAGCGCCTGGGCGGCGGCGCTGAGCGCGTCGCGGTTGGACATGTAGATGTCGGTCCAGATCGCGCCGTTGGCGCCCGCCACGCGCGTCGCGTCACGGAAGCTCGGGCCAACGGCGGGCAGGCGCTCGGCGCCCTCCTCCCCGAGCAGGCTCCCCGCCTGCGCGACGAGCAGGTTGGCCAGCACATGCGGCAGGTGCGACACGCACGCCATCAGCCGGTCGTGCGTGTCGGCGTCGATCGCCGCGGGCCGCGCCCCGATGCTGCCCAGCAGCCTGTGCAGTCGCTCGTACAGAACCCCGGCCGTGCTGCCCCTTGCGGGTGTCAGGTACCAGGTGGCGCCGTCGAAGAGGTCGGCTCGCGCGTGCTCGATCCCCGCGGTCTCGGCGCCCGCCAGCGGGTGCCCGCCGATCAGCCGCTCATCCGAGGCCGCGCCCGCGACCACGCGCTTGGTCGAGCCGACGTCGCTGACGACGCAGTCGGGGCCCGCGGCGGCCAGCGCACGCCTGAGCACATCGGGTATCGACCCGACGGGGGTGGCGACGAACACGACCTCGGCGTCGCGCACAGCCGCCGCGAGATCCTCGGCCCGCTCGTCGATTGCCCCCAGCTCCAGCGCGCGCGCACACACCCCGGGATCGCTGTCGTATCCCAGGACGCGCGCTCCCGCACGCTCGCGCGCCGCCAGCCCGATCGAGCCGCCGATCAGCCCCAGGCCCAATACGGCGACCCTCAACGAGCCGGCTCCGGCATCTCCATCAGACGGCGCTGAGCGCCTTGCCCGCCAGCGCGGCCGCCTGCTCCACGGCTCGCGCATAGTCGGCGAAGTCCTCCGCGCGCAGGGCCTGCGGCCCGTCGCAGATGGCCTCCTCGGGGTTTGGGTGAACCTCGACGATGATGCCGTCGGCACCGACCGCGGCGGCGGCGAGCGACAGCGGCTTGACGAGGTCGCGCCTGCCCGCGGCGTGGCTGGGGTCGACGATGATCGGGAGGTGGGTGAGCTCCTTGAGCACCGGCACCGCCATCAGGTCCAGCGTGAAGCGGTAGGCGTTCTCGAACGTGCGGATCCCGCGCTCGCAGAGCATCACGTTGGGGTTGCCTTCCTTGAGGATGTACTCGGCCGCCATCAGCAGCTCGTCGAGCGTCGCCGACAGGCCGCGCTTGAGCAGGGCCGGGCGCCCGGAGCGGCCGATCTCGGCCAGCAGCGGGTAGTTCTGCATGTTGCGCGCGCCCACCTGAATGACGTCGGCGACCTCAAGGACGGCATCGAGGTCGGAGATGTCCATCAGCTCGGTGACGATCGGCAGCCCCGTCTCGGCCTTGGCCTCGGCGAGCAGCCTCAGACCCTCCTGGCCGAGGCCCTGGAAGGCGTAGGGCGACGTGCGCGGCTTGTACGCGCCCCCGCGCAGCAGCGACGCGCCCGCGTCCTTGACGACCTGGGCCGTCTGCATCAACTGGTCGCGGGACTCGACGGTGCACGGCCCGGCGATCATCGCGAAGTTGTTCCCGCCGACCTTGCGCCCGTCGATATCGAGCACGGTTCTGTGACCGTGGGTGATCTGGGAGGACGCGAGCTTGTAGGGCTTGAGAATCGGGACCACGCGGTCCACGCCGGGATGGGCCTCGAGGCCGAGGCTCTCCACGCTTGCATCCTGCTCGACGTCCCCAATCGCGCCGATCACGGTCACGCGGGCACCCGAGCTGCGGTGCGCACGCGCGCCCGCCTTCTCGATCTTGGCGACGACGGCCTCGACCTCCTCCTCCGTCGCCGACTCTTGCATAACGATCATCATGTACTCATCCTTTCACTGACGCCTTGGCATGTTAGGTGCTTGCTGCCCACCGGAGGTGGGACCGTGAGGGCGGGCGATCACCCGCTTGGGTGGCGCTTGGCCTCCGGTGCACGGAGACCCGTTGCGGCCGTTGGGCACCCGCTCACGCCGGGTGCCGGCCGAAGCGCCTAGCTAAATCGCCAGGCGTAGCGGGACGACCAGGAGGCTGGCGCGAGATACGTGATCTGTTCGGTGCATGCGCTGTCGATCATGGCCGTCTGAGAGTGTTTGTAGCAGAAGATCCGCCCCCGGTCCAGCGGCGGGCGCATCTCGGCAGCCGCCGCCGCGGCGCCCGCGGGGCTAGAGCAGCTCCGCCAGCGCGGCCAGGAAGCGCTCGTTCTCCTCGGGCAGCCCGTAGGTGACGCGCAGCGCCGGGACCGCGCTGCCCAGCGCGCTGCCCCCGCGCACCAGCACGCCGCGCTCGGCCAGGCCCCTGAGGATGGCCTGCTCGTCGCGCTGCTCGCCCAGCTGGAACCAGCAGAAGTTGGCCTGGGACTCGGCGGGCTCGATGCCCATCGCGCGCAGGCGCTCATCGACGGAGATGCGCTCGGCGACGGTGCGCGTGACGCGCTCGATGACCTCGTCCTGGTGGGCGAGCGCCTCCGTCGCGGCGGCCTGCGCGAGGGCGTTGCAGAAGAACGGCTGGCGCACCTGGTCCAGCGCCCGCGGCAGTTCCTCCGAGCCGCACAGCGCGAAGCCGACGCGCAGCCCGCACAGGCCGTGCACCTTGGAGAAGGTGCGCAGCAGCGCGAGGTTTGGGTGGTGCTCGAGCAGCGCCAGCGAGGAGTCCGGGTCCTCGCTCAGGTTGAACTCGCAGTAGGCCTCGTCGACGATGACGCAGATGTGGCGCGGCACCTCGCTGATGAACGCGGCGATGTCATCGAGCGCCACCGCGGTGCTCGTGGGGTTGTTGGGGTTGCACACGATCACCAGCCGTGTGGCGACGGTGACCTCGCGCAGCATCGCCTCCAGGTCGTGGCGCCCCGCCGAGTCCAGCGCAACGGTCACCGCGCGCGCCCCCGAGGCGGCGCTGAGGTGCGGGTAGATGGAGAACGAGGGCCAGGAGTAGAGGATCTCCGCGCCAGGCTCCAGCAGCGCCTCGCCCGCGGCGAGCAGGATGTCGCAGGAGCCGTTGCCGATGGCGATGTGCGACTGTGCGACGCCGTAGCGCTCGCTCAGTCGCCGGCGCAGCGCCGAGCTGGCGGGGTCGGGATAGCGGTTCAGACCCGCCAGGGCGCCCTCGATCGCCGCGCGGATCTCGGGCAGCGGCGGGAACGGCGACTCGTTGCTGGCCAGGCGCACGAGCGGCTGCGAGGTCGCGTAGCCGCCCGCGGCGGGATATACGGGGATGCGTCCCACGCGCTCGGAGAACTCGATGGCCATTGCCACATTCTGCCGTGGGGCGGCGCCGGGTGCGGGGTGGTGCGCGCCGGGCGCGCTACTGCGCGGCGGCGAGGTCGGCGCGCAGCGCGCGCGCGGTGCCGAGATAGACGTGCTCGGGGCTGTGCTGCTCCTCGGCGTGGTAATGGATCATCACCCTGATGACAAGCGGCAGCGAGCCGGGCACGGGGATCTCTCGCGCGCACAGCAGCGGCACGCCCTGAAAGCCGATCGCCCTTGCCGCGACGGCCGGGAACTCGGCGTCGAGGTCGTCGGTGACCGTGAAGATGCAGCTGACCACGCGCTCGGGGGCGAGCTCGTTGCGGGCCATGATCTGCTGCATCAGCTCGGTGGTGGCCGCCAGGATCTCGGGCGCGGCGTTGCGCTCGGCGCCGATGGCGCCGCGCAGAGCGAAGAGTCTCATGACCGGCGATTCTGCCAGAGCCGCGCGCGCCCGGCGCGATCAGCCCGGCAGCTCCCGCAGGCGCGCCAGCTCGCGCTCTCCCAGGCGACGGTGCTCGCCGGGGGCCAGTCCGCCGAGCCGCAGCGGCCCGAAACCGGTGCGGCACAGCTCCAGCACCGGATGGCCGACCGCCTCGCACATGCGCCGCACCTGACGGTTGCGGCCCTCGCGGATGGTGAGCTCGATCTCATGCGCGCCCAGGCGCCGCGCGCGAGCCGGCGCCGTCGGGCCGTCCTCCAACTGGACGCCGTCCTGCAGCGCCCGCAGCGACGCCGCGGCCACGGCCCCGCCGGCGAGCTTCACACGATAGGTCTTGGGCACCTCGAAGCGCGGGTGCGTCAGGCGGTTGGCGAGCTCGCCGTCGTTGGTGAGGAGGATCAGCCCGCTGGAGTCAACGTCCAGGCGCCCGACGGGGTACAGGCGCAGGCCGGCGGCGGGCACGAGTGCAAGCACGGTGGTGCGCCCGTGCGTGTCGCGCGCGGTGGAGATCACGCCAACGGGCTTGTTCAGCGCCAGCAGCACGCGCGGCTCGGCGCCGGCCAGCGCCGTGCCGTCCACCGCCACGCCGCTGTGCTCGTCCACATCGCGCGCGGGGTCGGTGACCGTCTGCCCGGCGACGGTGACGCGTCCGGCGGCGATCATGGCCTCGGCTGAGCGCCGCGAGGCGACGCCGGCGTGGGCGAGGAACTTGGCTAGCCGCACGGCGCGGGGTCCGGGAACGGGCTCATGTGGTGCAACCATAGGATGGGCGCGCGCCCACGGCGCCCGCGCCCCGCCCCGTCATGGACCTTTCGCTGCTCGACCACACCCTCGCCGCCCACGGCGAGCCGCCGTTCCGCGCGCGCCAGGTGTGGCGCTGGGCGGCCGGCGGCGCGGCGTCCTACCAGGAGATGACCAACCTGCCGTCCGCGTTGCGCGACGCGCTGGAAGCCGAGCTGCCCCTCTCGAGCCTGTCGCTGCGCGAGGAGGCCCGCTCGGGCGACGGCACCGTCAAGGCGCTGTTCGACACCGCCGACGGGCGGCCCGTTGAGGCGGTGCTGATGCGCTACCGCGACTCCGCCGCGGGCTCCGGCGGCGGCGGCGGAAGGCGCTCGATCTGTGTGTCCTCGCAGTCGGGCTGCCCGCTTACGTGCACGTTCTGCGCGACCGGCCAGATGCGCTTTGCGCGCAACCTGAGCTCCTCGGAGATACTCGACCAGGCGCTGCACTTCAGGCGCATGGAAGCGGTGGACCACTGCGTGTTCATGGGCATGGGCGAGCCGATGCTGAACCTCGACGCGGTGCTGGGCGCGTGCGAGCGCCTGCCGGACATCGGCATCACCCATCGCCGCACGACGATCTCCACGGTGGGGTGGATTCCCGGCATCGAAGCGCTCGCGCAGTCGCCGATGCCGCTGCGCCTGGCGCTGTCGCTGCATGCGGCCGAAGACGGGCTGCGCTCGCAGCTAATGCCCGTCAACGAGCGCTACCCGCTGGCGGAGGTGATCGAGGCGTGCCGGGCGTTCTATGAGCGCAAGCGCAGGCGCGTGTTCGTGGAGTACGTGATGCTCGCCGGCGTCAACGACCGCTACGAGCAGGCGCTGGCGCTCGCCCGGGTGCTGGGCGCGGGGCGCGAGGGCCCCGCCGGGCCGCAGCAGATCTTCAAGGTGAACCTGATCCCCTACAACCCGACGGGCTCGCGCTTCGGCGGCTCAAGCCGCGAGTCGATCGCCGCGTTCCGTGCGGCGCTGGAGTCCCGCGGCGTGCCCGTGACGGTGCGCCTGACGCGCGGGCGCGACATCGCGGCGGCGTGCGGGCAGCTGGCGGCCGGCGCGCTCGCCGGCTCGGCCGCCCCGGCGGGCTAGACGCCAGGCCTCAGGACGCGCCGGGGCCTTCGCCGGCGCGGGCCTCGCCGGCGCGCAGAAGCCGCTCGCGCAGCTCCGCCTGCTCCTCCGGCGTGGGGTCCCACTGAGCCACGTCGGGCAGCTCCTGCAGCGAGCGCAGCCCGAACAGCTTCAGGAACTGGGTGCTGGTCCGGTAGAGCACGGCGCCGAACTGCGACTGGCCTGCATCCTCGATAAGCCCGCGCTCCAGCAGCGTGGCGGTCGCCGAGTCCGCGCTGACGCCGCGGATGCGCGTGATCTCGGGGCGGGATACCGGCTGCAGATAGGCCACGATCGCAAGCGTCTCGGCCTGCGCGGGGGTGAGCGTGGCCACGCGGGGACGGCTGAACAGGCGCCGCGCCGCATCCTCGCTGACCGGGTCGCTCGCGAGCGTCCAGCCGCCGCCGAGCTCGCGCAGGCGGATCCCGCGGCTGCCGGGGGCGTACTGCTCGCCCAGCAGCGCCAGCGCCGCGCGCACGGCGCCCTCGCCGGCCTCGCTTGCGTCGGCGAGCTCGGAGACGCTGAGCGGGTCGGCCGACAGGAACAGCAGCGCCTCGACGATGCGCGCGAGCGCGGGCACCTCTCCGGGCTGCTGCGCTCGCTCGCCCACGATCCTGGCCGGTCCCGTCTCGCCCTGCGCGGGCATGGCGGTGAGGCCCGCCTCGTTCATACCGCCAGCCCCGCCGCCGCGGCCTTGGCGCCAACCGCTGCGGTGGTGAGGACCGGGCGTATGTCGATCTCGCCGAAGCTCTCCTGCTGGCTCCAGTCGACCTCGCCGCGCTTGTAGAGCTCCAGCAGCGCGAACAGCGTCACCGCGACGGTCATGCGGTCAGCACCGCGGACCGCGTCCTCGAAGCCGAACGCTCCCCTGCGCAGCAGGCGGCGCAGGTGCGCCAGGCGCTCGGCGACCGACACGCGCGCCACGCCGATGTGCGCGAGGCTGATCGTCGGGGGCAGCACGAGCAGCCGGCCGATCGCGCGGCCCAGCACGCCGGGGTCCTGCGAGCCCTCGGCGGGCGCGAGCACGGTGCGGCGCAGCTCCGGCGGCAGGGGCGCGCTGCGGAAGCGCACGCCGTGCTCGGCTGTGATCAGGTCCTGAAGATGGCCCGCCGCGGAGCGGTAGCGCCGCGCCTGCAGCATGCGCTCCAGCAGCTCCTCGGCGGCGGCTTCGGGCTCGATATCCAGCAGCTCCTGCTCGCCGGGGCTGAGGATCAGGCGCGACTTGAGCTCCAGCAGCGCGGCGACGAGGACGATGAACTCCGTGGCGGTCTCAAGGTCGAGCTCGCCGCGCAGCTCGAGGTGGTCGAGGTAGGCGAGCACGACTTCGGTGAGCGCCAGCTCGAGCAGGTCCACCTCTTCGCGCAGCACGAGCGTGAGCAGCAGGTCGAACGGCCCGCTGAAGACGTCGAGGTCCAGCTCGAGCTCGGCCAGCCTGACGGGGCCGTCCGCGGGCGTTCGCTGGTCGGCCGCGGAGCTCACCAGCGCACCCTAGCGAGCGACCCCGACGCGGTGCGCGCTCACCGCTTGGGGGCGGTGCCGTAGCCCATGCGCTCGCGCACGTCGGCGAGCGTGCCGGCGGCGATCTCCCCGGCGCGCGTGGCGCCCTCGGCGAGCACGGCCTCGAGCGCCGCCTGATCCTCGCGCAGCTGCGCGTAGCGCTCCCTGACGGGTGCGAGGTACTCGATGACCGCCGCCGCAACGGCGCCCTTCAGCTCGCCGTAGCCCGAACGCGCGAACTCGGCGGCCACGGCGTAGGGCTCGCGGCCGCTGACGGCGGCGAGGATTTCGATGAGGTTGCTGATGCCGGGCTTCTCGGGCGCGATGCTCACCTCGCTGCCGGAGTCGGTGACGGCGCTCTTGAACTTCTTCTCGATCGCCCTTGGCTCGTCGAGCACGTACACGGTGCCCTGCTCGCCGGAGTTGGTGGTGGACATCTTGCGCGCGGGGTCCTGCAGATCCATGATGCGCGCGCCCACCGGCGGTATGCGGTGCTCGGGCACCACGAGCACCTCCTGGCCGTCACAGAAGCGCGCGTTGAAGCGGCGTGCGACGTCGCGCATCAGCTCAAGGTGCTCGCGCTGGTCCTCCCCGACGGGGACCTCGTGGGCGCGGTAGGCGAGCACGTCGGCGGCCTGCAGCACGGGGTAGAACAGCAGCCCGGCGGAGACGAGCTCGCGCTGCGCGAGCGACTTGTCGCGGAACTGGTGCATGCGCTGCAGGCGACCGAGCTCTGTGACGCTCGAGAGCAGCCACGTCAGTTCGGTGTGCTCGTGCACGTCGCTCTGGCGGAAGAGGATGCAGCGGCTCGCGTCAAGGCCCGCTGCGAGCAGGATGGCGGTCGTGTCGTAGACGCGCTCGCGCAGCTCGGCGGGCTCGTAGGGCACGGTGATGGCGTGCAGGTCGACGATGCAGAAGATGCCCTCGCCGCGCTCCTGGCTGGAGACGTACTGGGCGATCGCGCCGATGTAGTTGCCGAGGTGCTTGCGCCCCGTCGGCTGTATGCCCGAGAAGATCCTCATGCCCTGGCCCGCACGCGCCGGCGCCGTCTCGGCTAGCGCCGCCGCAGCGACGCGTCGGTGAGCCAGGGCGGGTCCCAGCCGCGGTCCTCGGGACGCACGTTGACGCCGGGCGCGACGATCTCGTCGATCCTGTCGAGGACCTCGGCGGTGAGCGCGCCCTGCAGCGCGGGCAGCTGGCTCTCGAGCTGCTCCATGGTGCGCGGGCCGATGATGGCCGCGGTGACGGCGGGATGGTTCACGACGAACCCGAGCGCCAGCTCGATCAGCGAGATGCCGGCCTGCTCGGCGAGGTCGCCCAGCGCCTGCGCGGCTGCGAGCTTGCGCTGGTTGGCGGGGTCGGACATGTCGTAGCGCTCGGGCAGCATCTGCTTGCGGCGGCTGGCCTCGGGCGACTCGCCGCCGCGGGAGTAGCGGCCGGACAGCCAGCCTCCGGCGAGCGGGCTCCAGGGGATCACGCCGATGCCGTACTGCATGCACACGGGCAGCACGTCGGCCTCGATGCCGCGGTTGAGCAGCGAGTAGGGCGGCTGCTCGCAGCGGAAGCGCTCCAGGCTCCTGCGCTCGGAGGCCCACTGGGCCTGCACGATCTGGTGGGCGGGGAACGTGGAGCTGCCGATGTAGCGCACCTTGCCCGCCCTGACGAGGTCGCTGAGCGCGCCGAGCGTCTCCTCGATGTCGGTGTCGATCTCCGGGCGGTGGATCTGGTAGAGGTCGATGTGGTCGGTTTTCAGCCGTCTGAGGCTGTTCTCGACCTCGGCGATGATCCAGCGGCGCGTGTTGCCGAACTCGCCCACGTCATCGCCCATCCTGCCGTGCACCTTGGTGGCGAGCACGACGGAGTCGCGCCGGCCCCCCAGCGCCTTGCCGACGATCTCCTCGGACTCCCCGCGCGAGTACACGTCGGCGGTGTCGATGAAGTTGATGCCCGCGTCGAGTGCGCGGTGGATGATGCGCACGCTGTCGTCGTGATCGGTGTTGCCCCACGCGCCGAACATCATCGCGCCGAGGCACAGCGGGCTGACCTGCACGCCGGTGGCGCCGAGGCTGCGGTGCTCCATGCCGCCAGCCTAGCCCAGCGTCTCGCGGATGACCGGGTTCTTGGCGGCGCCGACCTCGTCCAGGCGGCGCACGGGGGTGCTGTAGGGCGCCTCGGCGGCCAGCGAGGGGTCCTCGGCGGCCTCGGCGAGAATCGCGGCGATGGCCTGCGCGAAGGAGTCGAGCGTCTCCTTGGTCTCGGTCTCGGTGGGCTCGACCATGAGCGCCTCCTCGACGAGCAGCGGGAAGTACACGGTGGGCGGGTGGAAGCCGAAGTCCAGCAGCCGCTTGGCGAGGTCAAGCGTCTTGATGCCCAGCGCCCGCTTCATGGGGCCCCCGGAGAGCACGAACTCGTGCATGCACAGCTCGCCGTAGGCGAGCGGCAGGTGCTCGGCGATGGGCTGCTCGCGCAGCCTGGCGAGCAGGTAGTTGGCGTTCAGCACGGCCGTCTCGGAGGCGTCGCGCAGGCCGTCGGCGCCGAGCGAGCAGATGTAGGCGTAGGAGCGCACGAAGCAGCCGTAGTTGCCCTGGAAGCCGCGCAGCCTGCCGATCGACTTGGAGCCCGGCCCCTCGGGGTCCTCCTCCAGGGCGAAGGACCCGTCGTGGCTGCGCGTGAGCACCGGCACGGGCAGGAACGGCGCGATGCGGTCGGACACGGCGATCGGCCCCGATCCGGGGCCGCCGCCGCCATGTGGCTGGGTGAAGGACTTGTGCAGGTTGAAGTGCACGATGTCGAAGCCCATGTCGCCGGGCCGCGACAGGCCCATCACGGCGTTGAGGTTGGCGCCGTCGTAGTACAGCGTGGCCCCCACCCCATGCACGATCTCGGCGATCTCGGCGATGCTCGGGTCGAACAGGCCGAGCGTGTTGGGGTTGGTGAGCATCAGGCACGCGACGTCCTCATCGGCCTTGGCGCGCAGGTCATCGATGTCCACGCCGCCATGCGGCCCGGTGGCGACCTTGACGACCTCAAGGCCGGCCATCGTGACGGTGGCGGGGTTGGTGCCGTGCGCGGTGTCGGGCGTGAGCACCTTGTGGCGGGTCTGACCGCGGTCCTCGTGGTAGGCGCGGGTGAGCAGAACCCCGGCGAGCTCGCCGTGTGAGCCCGCCGAGGGCTGCAGCGAGACATGCGGCAGCCCGGATATCTCCGCCAGCGCGCTCTGCAGGTTCCACATCAGCTCCAGCGCGCCCTGCGAGCGCTCAGCGTCCTGCAGCGGGTGCAGCCTGGAGTGCCCCGGCAGCGCGGCGGCGCGCTCGTGCAGGCGCGGGTTGTGCTTCATGGTGCAGGAGCCCAGCGGATAGAAGCCGGAGTCCAGATCGAAGTTGCGCTTGGACAGGCCGACGTAGTGGCGCACGATCTCCGGCTCGGAGACCTCCGGCAGCAGCGCGGGCGACTGGCGCCGCAGGTGCGCTGGCAGCAGCTGCTCGGGGTCCACCTCGGGGACGTCGAGCTCGGGGCACTGGAAGGCGCGTCGCCCGGGCGCGCCCTTCTGGAAGATGGTGGTGGCGGCCTGGCGCTGCAGCGGCGTGGAGCCGACGGCGGCGCCCGAGCCCCCGGCGCCGGCGCCGGCGCCGGCTGACGCTGGGAGCGGGTGGGAGTCGATGCCGGGGTCGGTGTGCAGGCGGTTCTCGCCGATTGCGCTCACGCCGGCACCGCCACCCTGCGCTCGGCGGCGACCGCCGCGGAGAGCAACTCGGCGAGGCGGTCGATGTCGGCGCGCGAGCGGCGCTCGGTGATGGCGACGAGCAGGCCGCCGCGGTCCTCTGGGCGGCCGCTGAGCGCGTGCAGGTCCACGCCGGGGTTGACGCCCTGCTCCAGGCAGCGGCGGCGCACGGCGTGGACGTCGGCGTCGATGCGCACGGCGAACTCGCGCACGACGGGCTGCTCGTGCAGCTTGTGCACACCGTCGATCGACGCGAGGCACTCGCGGGCGTAGTGGGTGCGCGCGAGCAGCAGCTCGCCGAGCTCGACCAGCCCGCGGCGGCCGAGCCAGGTGAGATAGACGACGCCGGCCAGCGCGTTGAGCGCCTGCGCGGTGCAGATGTTGGAGGTGGCCTTCTCGCGGCGGATGTGCTGCTCGCGGGTCTGCAGCGTGAGCACGAACCCGCGCCGCCCGTCCACGTCGTTGGTCTGCCCGGCGATCCTGCCGGGCATGCGCCGCAGGTACTCCTCGCGCGCGGCGAACATGCCGAAGGATGGGCCGCCGAAGTCCAGGCGGTTGCCCAGCGACTGGCCCTCGCCGACGGCGACGTCGACGCCGCAGGAGCCAGGGGGTGCGAGCACTCCAAGGGCGATGGGGTCGACCTGGCAGATGACCACCGGCGCGTGCGCGGCGCCGCTTGCCGTGCCGGCGGCCTTGGCGGCGGCGCTGAGCGCGGCGGCGTCCTCGACTGCGCCGTAGAAGTTGGGCTGGGCGAAGATGGCGGCGCTGGTGTCGGCGTCGATCGCTGCGGCCCACGCGTCCGGGTCGGTGACGCCGTCTCTGAGCGGGACCTCCACGACCTGCATGCCGTAGCCGTGAGCGTAGGTGCGCAGGGTCTGGATGGAGTGCGGGTGCAGGCCCGCGCTGAGCACGAACTTGGTGCGCTGGTTGTGCAGCTTGGCCAGATAGCCCGCGGCGGCGACGGCGGAGGGGCCCTCGTAGGTGGAGGCGTTGGACACCGGCAGCCCGGTGAGCTCGGAGATGGCGGTCTGGTACTCGAACATCACCTGCAGCCCGCCCTGGGAGATCTCGGGCTGGTAGGGCGTGTAGGGGGTGAGGAACTCCGAGCGCTCGGTGAGCATGTCGATGATGGCGGGCACGTAGTGGTCGTACATGCCGGCGCCGAGGAAGCTGATCTCCTGCTCGCAGCTGACGTTGCGCTCGGCGAGCTCGCGCAGGTGCTCGTAGACGTCCTGCTCACCGCGGCCCGCGGGCAGGTCAAGCTCGCGCCGAAGGCGCACGCCCTCTGGGATCTGGCGGTCGAAGATCTCCTGCAGAGAGCCGACGCCGATGGCGGCGAGCATCGAGTCGAGGTCTGCCGGGGTGACGGATGTGTAGCGGCTCAACTGCCTTCCAGCCTAGCCGCCGAGCGCGGCGCTGTAGGAGGCGGCGTCCAGCAGCGCGTCGCACTCGCCGGGGTCGGCGAGGCGCACCTTGACCAGCCAGCCCTCGCCGTAGGGGTCCTCGTTGATGAGCGCGGGGTTCTGCGAGAGGGCGTCGTTGACCTCGACGATCTCCCCCGACAGGGGCGCGACGACGTCCGAGACGGCCTTGACCGACTCGACCTCTGCGTAGGGCGAGTCCTTGGTGAGCGTGAGCCCCACGGCGGGCGGATCGAAGAACACGACCTCGCCGAGCGAGTCCTGCGCGTACCAGGTGATGCCGAGCGTTGCGAGCGCGGCGTCACCCTGCTCGATTCTCGCCCAGTCGTGCTCGGGGTGGTAGAGCAGATCCTCGGGGTAGCTGGCTTGGGCCATTCACGAGCCCTTTCTATATAGGGGCTTCTCCTTGACTACGGCGGGGCGCATCTTGCCACGAACGTCTATCTCGAGCGGGGTGCCCGGCGCGGCGCTGGCCGCCGGCACATAGGCCATGCCGATACCGACCTCCAGGCACGGCGAGAGCGTACCGCTGGTCACCTCGCCGCCCCCGGTGACGGCGTTGCCCTGGCGCGGGATGCCGGGGCCGTCCAGCTCGAAGGCCACGAGCTTCTCGGCGGGCCCGCGCTGGCGCACGGCGGCCACGGCGTCGGCGCCGATGAACCCGGTGGCCTCCTTGCAGCACCATCCCAGGCCCGCTTCGATGGGCCCGCGCTCAACGCTGAGATCGTTGCCATACAGGTGGAAGCACACCTCCAGACGCAGCGTGTCGCGTGCGCCCAGGCCGGCGGGCTTTGCCCCGCGGCGCACCAGCTCGGCCCACAGGTCTTCCGCGTCCTCGGGCTCGCACAGCAGCTCGACGCCGTCCTCGCCGGTGTAGCCGGTGCCGCACACGATCACCTCTGCGCCGCCGAGCCTGCGCATGCCCACGGTCATGCGCTGCGGCAGCGGCGCGTCGGAGATCGCCTGGACGATCTCGCGGGCGAGCGGGCCCTGCACGGCGAGCATCGCCCAGTCGGAGATCCTGTCGGTGACGTGGGCGTCCGGCAGGAGGTCGGCCTGGGCCTGGAACCAGGCGAGGTCGCGCAGGTGGTTGGAGGCGTTGGTGACGGTGAGGTAGCGCTCCGCGTCCAGCCGGTAGGTGAACAGGTCGTCGAGCACCCCGCCGTCCTCGCGGCACAGAACCGAGTACTGCGCGCCGCCGACGGGCAGCGCGGAGACGTCGTTTGAGAGCAGCCGCTGCAGCAGCTCCAGCGCCTGGGGCCCGCTGGTTTCGATCTGGCCCATGTGCGAGACGTCGAAGATGCCGCACGCCTGCCTGACCGCCACGTGCTCGGCGCGCATCGGGCTGGAGGGGCCCGCGTAGAACACGGGCATCTCCCAGCCCGCGAAATCCACGAGCCGCGCGCCGGCGGCCACGTGGCGCTCGTGCAGGGGGGTGCGGTGCAGACGCGTGGGCGCAGGGGAGGACATGGCCCCTCAGGCTAGCGACCCGTCATGTCCGCCCCGTGCGCGCGGCCGGAGGACGGCCCGGCGCGGCCGGCGCTCGCACTCAGCCGGGGGACCGCGGCGCAGTCCCGTTCACGGCACCGGGCACTCAATGTCCGCGTAGGTGACCGCTCCGGCGCTCACGGCCGCTTCACCGCGGCAGTAGTCGACCCCGGCGATCCGCAGTTGGTAGCTGCCGGGTGGAACGTCGAACACATAGCTCTGGCCGAACGAGTCCGGCTGGCTCGCAACCACTGCGCCGCTCGAGCTGAGCACATCCACCACGGTCCGGCCTCCGCCGCCGCAAAAGTCGACGCCCGGAGGCACCCCGCCGATTACGTAGACACCACCGACGATTGCTCCCTCGCCGGGGTTCAGTGGCGGTACCTCAGCTTGCCTGCATGCCATCGGCCCCGAGCCAACGCTCACCCGCCGCGCGCCACCCACCACGACCACCCTGCCGCGCGGCGAGGCCACCGCGAAGCGGATCACCCGCTCCTCGGCCAGCGGATGCCACTCGATCGCGAAGAGCGAACCGCGCAGGCGCAGCCGGGCGAGCGTCCGCCAGCCACCGGAGCGCTCAGCCTGCAACAGCACGATCGCCCCGCGCGGCGCGCCCCGCACGCGTCCTCGCAACAGGAGCGGGTGGCCTTCCCGTGGCAGGACGGCCTGCGGCCGGGAGACGAACGGCCCTACACGCGCGAGCGAGGCAGCGGCACATACGGGCGCCACGGCTGCGAGCGCCGTGGCTGCGAGCGCGAGACCGGTCGATCGCCTCACCCGCTTGAATCTAACAGCCGTCGTGACGCAGTACAGCCGGCGCATGCGCCGGCTGGGGAGGGTCGCATGCGACCCTCCCTCGGGGGCGCACATGTGCGCCCCCGCCGGATGGCGCATGCGCCATCCGGGCCCTTCGGGCGTGCTAGCGGAGGAACGGCGGGACGTCTATGTCGTCGTCGGAGATCTCCAGCGTCGAGCGCTGACGCTCGCTGATGCTCGGCCCGCGGTCGGGGCGGCTGCTGCGGGTCTCACGCCGCGCGGAGCGTCCGGGGCGGTGGTCGAAGCCGGTGCCGATCACGGTGACGCGCACGTCGTCGGACATCGTCTCGTCGATGACGGCGCCGAAGATGATGTTGGCGTTGGGGTCGGCGGCGTTCTGGATGATCTCCGCGGCGTCGTTGACCTCGAACAGGCCGAGGTCGCGCCCGCCGGTGATGTTGAGCAGGATGCCGGTGGCGCCGTCGACGGACTCTTCAAGCAGCGGCGAGGAGATCGCCGCGCGCGCGGCGTCGGCGCAGCGGCTCTCGCCGCTGCCGAGCCCGATGCCCATCAGCGCCGAGCCCGCGTCGTGCATGATCGTGCGCACGTCCGCGAAGTCCAGGTTGATGAGGCCGGGAATGGTGATCAGGTCGGTGATCCCCTGCACCCCCTGGCGCAGCACGTTGTCGGCCTCGCGGAAAGCGTCGAGCATCGAGGTGCGCCTCTCGACGACAGCGAGCAGCTTCTCGTTGGGGATGACGATCAGGGTGTCGACGACCTCGCGCAGCCGCTCGATGCCGTCGGCTGCCTGCCGGTTGCGCTGCGTGCCCTCGAAGTCGAACGGCCGCGTGACCACGCCAACGGTGAGGGCGCCGATCTCGTTCTTGGCGATCTCAGCGATCACGGGCGCCGCGCCGGTGCCTGTGCCGCCGCCCTCGCCCGCGGTCACGAAAACCATGTCCGCGCCCTTCAGCGCCTCCTTGATGTCGTCGCGCGACTCCGACGCCGCCGCCAGGCCCACGTCGGGGTCCGCCCCGGCGCCGAGCCCCTTGGTGGACTCGTGGCCGATGTTCAGCTTGATGTCGGCGTCGCACATGGCGAGCGCCTGCGCGTCCGTGTTGGCGGCGATGAACTCCACGCCGCGAAGGCCCGCGTCGACCATGCGGCTGACGGCGTTCGTGCCGCCCCCGCCCACGCCGACGACCTTGATTACCGCCAGGTAGCTGCCGCTGCTCTCCATCATCGTTCTGTCCGAAGCCTTCAGTAGTGATTTAGAGTTCGCAGCATACCTGTCCGCCGCCGCCGCGATGTGCACGTTATGCAGGGAACTTCGCCCTGTCAACGACGGCTGCCAGTCTCGCAACTTTCGTTGCATTTCCCGCGACTCTCGACCAGTGCCTGAGAATCGCCCGCGGCCCTGGGTCTAGCTCGAGTTGAGGTCTAGGCTTTGCCGGCGCGCCCGCGCGCGCCCGCTGAGGGCCCGCGCGCTCATCCCGACGCGCCCGTCGCCGCGGGCGAGCTCGCTTCGGTGGAGCCCGGCGCGGCAGCTTCGCCGCTGCCCGGTTCGGTCGTGGAGGTTTCGCCGCTGCTCGCCGCCGGAGCCTGGGAGGTGCTCGGTGAGGAGGTGCTCGGGGTGGAGTTGGGGGAGGTGGCGCTCTGGGAGGCGCTAACGCCGCTGCCCGCCGACAGGGCAGCCGCGAGCGCGGCGACCGTCGACTGGGAGGTCCCGGCGCTTTCGCCCGTGCTTTCGCCCGAGCCGGTTTCGCTGCCCGCCGATTCGGAGCCCGCCAGGTGCAGCACGGGCACCACGCCGCCGGGGAAGCCCGCGGCCGGCCGCGAGGGCAGGCGCACGTCCACATAGTCCGCGCCCGATGAGCCCGGGTCGGCCAGCACCTCGACGAGCGCCAGCCACTTCGCGTGGGGGCGCCGATCGTCGCCGAAGTACACCGTCAGCCCGTTGCGCATTCGCAGCGTCAGCCCGTGCACGCCCATCGACATGGCGCTCACGAAGCGCAGCAGCTCGCGCGGCGCGGAGCCCAGCACCGTCAGGTAGGCAAGCGTGCTCTGCTGCCCCGCGCGCCGCCCCGTGGCGGGCAGGAACGGCACGTCGATCACCGGCAGCGAGCCCGACACGAGCGCGGGGCCAAGCACGGCGCCATCGCCCGCCACCGCCGTGTGCGCCCCGCCGGCCGACATCACCGCGACGGGCAGCTGCTCCTCCACGACGACGCGCAGGCCGTGCGGGAACTTCGCGTGCGTCTGCAGGGAGCGCACCACCGGGAACTGCGCGACGGCGGCGCGCAACGCCGCGTCGCTGACATCCATCGTGCTCATGCGGCGTGCCGCCGCCTGAAGGGACGCGTCGATCGCCCCCGCCTCGGGGCCGCTGACGCCGCTGATACCGACGTGCTCGACGGCCAGGAACGGTGAGCTGCGCAGCCACATCAGCGCCCCCGCGAGCACCACAAGGGCGATCAGCAGCGCGAGCACCGCCGTGCGCCTGCCTGCGAGGAACGTTCCACGCACGCGTCGTGTCGCGCGCGCACGCAGCGTGCCCAGCGCGCCCGATCCCGCCGCTGCCCACCCCGCTCGCGCGCGAGCGCCCGGCCGGGCGGAGCCGGCGCCCCTGCCCGCCTGCCCGGCCGCCGTGGCGGGCGAGGGCCGCGGTATGCGCCCCAGCAGCGTGCGTGCATCTGAAGAGCGAGCCATCGCCCTCCCTGTTCGACCCGCGCCGCCGAACCCCTACCCGATCGGCTCCCACGGGAAGCGCAGCGAGCCGAGCGTCTGCACCTCGGGCTCCAGCTCCACGCCGAAGCGCTCCAGCACGCGCCGCCTGCCCTCGGCCATCACGGCGAGCACGTCGGCGGTGCTCGCCGTACCCGTGTTCTCGATGAAGTTGGCGTGCTTGGGCGAGAAGCGCGCGCCCCCGACGCTCAGCCCGTTGCAGCCCGCCTCGGACAGCAGCAGCCCCGCGCTGCGCCCGCCCGCCGCGGCGCCGGCGGGGTTCTTGAACGTGGAGCCGAACGTTTTGATGCCCTGCGGCTGTGCCTCGTGGCGGCGCCGGCGCATGTCCGCCAGCGTGGCTTTCACCTCCGCGGGATCGGCGGGCGACAGCGCCAGCGAGGCCGCCGTGACGATCTCGCGCCGCGCCAGCGCCGAGCGCCGGTATTCCAGGCCCAGCGCCGCCGGTGAGCGGCGCTCGATGCCCTGCGGCGTGGCGATGTCCACCCACTCCAGCACCCGCGCCAGCTCGCCGCCGTAGGCGTTGGCGTTCATGCGCACCGCGCCCCCCACCGTGCCCGGGATGTTCACGCCGAACTCGATGCCCGACAGGCCCTCGCGCGCGGCGCGCGCCGCCACAGCCGGCAGCCGCGCTCCTCCCCCGCACACCATCCGCGCGCCCTGCACCGAGATCGAGGCCAGGTCACGGTCGAGCTTCACCGAGAGCCCGCGCACCCCCTCGTCGGCCACCAGCAGGTTGGAGCCCGAGCCGACCACCGTCACCTCCAGGTCGTTCTCCGCCGCCCACGCCAGCAGCTCCGCCAGCCTGGTCACGCTGCCCGCGCGCGCGAACAACTCCGCCGCGCCGCCCGTGCCAACCGTCGTCAGGCGGCTCATCGGGAAGTCGCGCTGCACGCCCGCCGGCACCGCGGCGCCGCTCACGCGCCCGCCACCAGGCTCTGACCGAGCCGGTCGATGTCCCCGGCGCCCATCAGCACGCACACCTCGCCGGGGCCCAGCAGATCTGCCAGCAGCGACGCCGCATCGGCGAAGCGCGGCATCCAGAACACCGGCCTGCCCGCACACGCGTCCGCGACCGCCTCGGCGATCAGCAGGCCGCTCACGCCCGCGTGCTCCTGCGCGCGCTCGCGGGCCGCGTAGATGTCGAGCACCACCACGCGGTCGGCGAGCGCCAGCGCGGCGCCGAAGTCCGCGGCGAGCATCGCCGTGCGCGAGAACAGGTGCGGCTGGAACACCGCCGTCAGGCTCGCCGGCGCCAGCGTTCGCGCGGCCGCCAGCGTCGCGCGAACCTCGGTGGGGTGATGGGCGTAGTCGTCGATCAGCAGCGCCCCCCCACGCGAGTGGCCCAGACGCTGAAAGCGCCGGCCGGCGCCGGTGAAGCCGGCCAGCCCGGCCACCGCCGCCTGCGCGTCCGCGCCCGCGAGGCGCGCCGCCTCGAGCGCGCCGCTCGCGTTCAGCGCGTTGTGCGCGCCTGGCACCGCCAGGCTCACACGCAGCGCGTGCCACGTGAACGTGGATCCACCCTCGTCGCACTGCACCTCCGCCACGTCGTAGGGCACCACGGGCCCGCTGCGCAGCTCCAGCAGCTCCGGCCGGTTCCACATCACGGCGCTCGCCGCCGGCGCCAGGAACCCGCGGAAGGCCTCGCGCAGCTCTGCAAGCGAGGCGAACTGGGAGTGGTGGTCGAGCTCCACGTTGGTCACCAGCGCGATCTCCACCGACAGCGACAGGAACGACCGGTCGGACTCGTCGGCCTCCACCACCAGCCACTCGCCCTCGCTCCAGTGCGCGTTTGGCAGCCCGCCCCCGATCGGAGCGCCGATCAGCCAGCCGGGATCCATCCCCGCGGCGCGCAGCGCGTGGGCGATCATCGAGGCCGTCGTCGTCTTGCCGTGCGCGCCCGCCACCGCGATCGTGCGCCTCAGCGCGCTCAGCTCGCCCAGCAGCTCGGCACGCGGGCGCTCGCGTATCCCGCGCTCGCGCGCCGCGACCCGCTCGGCGTTCTCCGCGGGCACCGCCGAGGAGTACACGAGCTCCACGCCCTCACCCTCCGGCAGGTTCTCGGCGCGGTGGCCAACGTGCGCCTGCAGCACGCCGTCCAGCGCCAGCCTCTGCAGGTAGGGCGAGTCGGCCGCGTCGGAGCCGCTCACCTGCGCCCCCAGCGCCGCGGCGGCGCGCGCATAGCCGCTCATGCCCGCGCCGCCAACGCCGAGGAAGTGCAGGCGCCGGCCCTCCCAGCTCGCGCGCGCGCTCATGCGGCCGCCGCCAGCAGCTCCTGCGCGATCTCGCGCGCAGCGTCAGGGCGCGCCAGCCCCAGCGAGGCGGAGGCCATCGCCGCCAGCCGCGGGCGGTCGGCGAGCAGGGCGGCCACCTCACGCCCGAGCCGCGCGCCCGTGAGCTGCTCGTCGGGGATCACCAGCGCCGCGCCCGCGTCGGCCATCCACCGCGCGTTTGTCCGCTGATGATCGCCCGCCGCGTGCGGATAGGGCACCAGGATCGCGGGCACTCCATGGGCGGCCAGCTCGAACACCGAGCCCCCCGAGCGCGCCACGGCCAGGTCCGCCGCCGCCAGCGCCGCGCTGAACTCGCCGATCGGCAGGTACTCGCGCAGGTCATAGCCGGGTGCCAGCGCGCGCTCTGCAAGCTCGGCGTGGTCGCGGCGCCCGCTGACGTGCAGCACGTGGAATGGAGCCTGCGCGAACGCCTCGACGGCGGCCAGATTGATGCTGCGCGCCCCCAGCGAGCCGCCGAACACCAGCACGCAGGTCTGTGCCGGCGCCACCCCCAGGCGCTCGCGTGCGTGCGACCGGTCATCGTGCGGCGCCGGGATCGGCCTGCCCGTGACGCGGTAGCGCGGGCCCGTGCGCCCCTGCAGCGGGAAGGACAGGCAGACGCGCCGCGCGAACGGCGCGAGCACGCGGTTCGTCAGCCCCAGGTGGCTGTCCGCCTCGCTCAGCACCAGCGGTACGCGCAGGCTCAGCGCCGCCACGCCCACCGGCCCCGCCACGTATCCGCCGCCGCCCAGCACCGCGTCCGGGCCGATCCGGCGCAGCAGCGCCCGCGCCTGCGCCACCGCGCCGCCAGCGCGCAGCAGCGCGCGCGCGGCGAGCGCCGGGTTGCTGCGGCTGAGACCTTCCACGGAGATCTCGTGAAACTCATAGCCCGCCGCCGGCACCAGCTCCGCCTCCGCGCGAAGCCCCCCGATGAAGCTGACCTGCGCTCCCTCAGCCCGCAGCGCGTCCGCCACCGCGAGCGCCGGCACGACGTGGCCGGCGGTCCCGCCCGCCGCGATCACGATCCTCTTGCGCGGCGCGTTCACGGCCCAATCGTGCCTGTTCGCGTCCACGCGCGTCGCCCGAGCGCCGGCGCGGCGCCGCCACGGCGCGCACGTGCCCAGTCGCCCCCGAGGCGACGTTCAGCAGAAGCCCCATGCCCGCGAGCATCACGACGAGGCTGCTGGCGCCGTATGAGACGAACGGCAGCGGCACGCCCGTCAGGGGAGCCAGGCCGAGCACCGCGAACACGTTGAGGATCGCCTGGGAGACGATCAGGCAGGTGACGCCAACGGCGATCAGCGCGCTGTAGAAGCTGCGCGCCCTCTGCGCGGTGCGCAGGCCAGCGTAGGCGATCAGCCCGTACAGGAACAGCAGCGCCGAGACACCCACCAGCCCCAGCTCCTCGCCGATCACCGCAAGGATGAAATCCGTGGGCGCCTCGGGCAGATAGAAGATCTTCTGCACGGACTGCCCCGGCCCCACGCCGAACAGGCCGCCGGAGCCGATCGCTATCTGGCCCTGCACCGCCTGGAAGCCGGAGGAGGAGGCGTGGGACCAGGGATCCAGGAACGAGGTCAGCCGCGCGCGCGCATAGGGGCGCACCAGCGCGTAGAGCAACACCACCCCCAGCACGGCGCCGGCGAGCTTTGCCAGGCGCCCCAGCGGCATCCCGCCCGCGATCAGCATCGCGCTGATCGTGAACGCGATCACCATCGCAGTGCCCAGGTCCGGCTGGGTGAACACGAGCGCGCACGCCGAGCCCACCACCAGCAGCAGCGGCCTTGAGAGCTCGCGCAGGTCGTGCACCTGCTGGGGGCGGCGCGCCAGCAGCGTGGCGCAGTAGAGCACCAGCGCGAGCTTCATCAGCTCCGAGGGCTGGAATTGGACCGGGCCGCGGCCGATCCAGCGGCGCGCGCCGTTCACGCTCACGCCCACATGGGGGATGTGCACCGCCAGCACCAGCACGAAGGACGCCACGAGCAGCGGCGCCGTGATCGTGTGCACTTTGGCAACCCCATCGCGCGAGAGCACGCGCATCAGCAGCAGCCCCACGCCGCCGTAGGCGAGGAACTTGATGAGATCTTCGGTCGCGTTTCCCTGCCCCTGCAGCAGCGTCGTCGCCGACGACGCGCTGTAGACCATCACCGCGCCGAAGGCCAGCAGGCACATCGTGGCCGTCAGCAGTATGCGGTGCTCCAGCGAGCCCGCGCTGGTGGCCGCCCGGGCACTGGGCTTGGCGGCGGAGGGCTTCCTTGCGGTTGCCCTTGTCCTTGGGCGCGGGGCTGGCGCTGCTGGCATCCGTGCTGACTTCGACGCCGGCGGGTGGATGCCTCCCGCCGGCGCTCACAAGAGGTGAGACGGCGGGCGCTACGCGGTCGCCGTCTGCCCGTTCTGGGCCGGCACGGAGGCCTCCGGGCCCTCATCGCCGACGCCCGAGTCCGTTGCGGGCGCGCCGGGCGAGGCCTCGGGCGCGGGCTGGCGCGCGGCTATCGCAAGCGCCGCCGCCGAGCCGATCGCACCGCCCGCCAGCTGTGCCAGCGCCCATCCCGGCCCCGAACGCCTGATGCCGAGCGCAGCGTCAAGTGACCAGTCGCCGGGGCCCACGTCGGTGATCGCCAGCACCGCGGCCAGCAGCACCAGGTTGTACTCATAGCCGCCGTTGCTCGCCCACGGCCCATTGGGGCCGTGCACCTTGCGGATCGCCGTGATCATCGCGCCGCTGACCATCGAGGCGCCGAGCGGCGTCAGCAGGCCGAGCCCCACGAGCGCGCCGCCCGCGGCCTCCCCCGCGCCCGCCACCGCGGCCTGGGCGCTACCCGGGCGCAGGCCCATGCCCTCGAAGGCCTGACCGGTCCCCTTCAGCCCGTGGCCTCCGAACCAGCCCGTTAGCTTCTGCAGGCCGTGCCCCACGAACAGGCCTCCTAGAACCACGCGTATACCTGCGAGACCGAGCTTCATGTGAAACCTCCAGGAAGGGGTTGTGCTGTTTGCAGTCTGAGGTTAGCCGCGCGCGGCCCCGTGCCCGGGGCCCTGGCTCACAGGCCGCGGCTCTGGCGGTAGATCGTGAAGCCGATCGCGCCGCAGATGGACGCGACTATCCAGAAGCGCAGGATGATCTTCGTCTCCGACCACGCCTTCAGCTCGAAGTGGTGATGGATCGGCGCCATCAGGAACACGCGCTTGCGGGTGGTCTGGAAGGAGATGACCTGGATCACCACCGACAGCGCCTCGATCACGAAGATCCCGCCCAGCAGGATCAGCAGCACCTCGGTCTTCGTCATCACCGCCAGCCCGGCGATCGCCCCGCCGAGGCCCAGCGAGCCGGTGTCGCCCATGAAGATCGTGGCGGGGAACGCGTTGTACCAGAGGAACCCGATGCACGCGCCCACCAGACACCCGGCGAGCATCGCCAGGTCGTAGTCGTATGCCAGGAAGGTGATGCCAACGTAGGCCAGCAGCACGATCGCCGCACAGCCCGCCGCCAGCCCGTCAAGGCCATCGGTGAGGTTCACCGCACTCGTCGTGCCCGCGACCACCAGATAGATGAGCACCGGGTAGAACGGCCCCAGATCGATGTGGTAGTCGACGAAGCGCAGCCACAGCGTGGGCTGCAGATGCGCCTCGTGGCTGGCCACGAACCACAGCCCCAGCGAGATCGCGATCGTCACCAGCAGCTTCGTGCGGGCGCGCAGCCCCAGCGAGCGGCGCTTGATCAGCTTGGTGTAGTCGTCGGCGAAGCCCAGCAGCGCGCAGGCGATCGCCGTCCCGAAGACCCCCACCGAGCGCCATTCGAAGTCGGTGAGGATCAAAAACGAGACCGACACCGCCAGGAAGATGATCGCCCCGCCCATCGTGGGCGTGCCCGCCTTCTGCATGTGCCCCGCCGGGCCGTCCTCGCGGATGTGCTGCCCGAACTCGCGCACGCGCAGGAACTCGATGAACTTGGGGCTGAGAAAGATGCAGATGAGCAGCGCGGCCGTGCCACCGAACAGGATGCGCCCCATTCAGTGCCGCCCGCGCCCGGCGCCGGGGGCCAGCAGGACCGCGCCAGCCGCGCCATCGGTGCCCGCAAGAGCCGCCACCACGCGCTCGAGGCCGACACCGCGCGAGCCCTTCACCAGCACCGTGTCGCCCGCTGCGAGCAGCCCCCCGCCCAGCAGCTCCGCGGCCGCCATCGCGTCGGGGACGCTGTGCGCCTCGCCCGCGAACCCGGCTGCGATCTCCTGCGCCAGCGGGCCCACGGCGACGAGCACGCCGAGGCCGCGCCTGGCGGCGTGCTCGCCGATCGCGCGATGCATCGCGCCGGCCGTCTCCCCCAGCTCGAGCATGTCGCCCAGCACACCAACTGTGCGGCCCTCGGCATTCTCGGTGAGCTCGTCTATCGCCGCGCGCATGGACATGGGGTTGGCGTTGTAGCAGTCATCGATCACCGTCACGCCGGCGGAGAGCTCCAGCCGCTGCCCGCGCCCGGCGGAGAAGCGCACCTCCAGCGCGCCCGACGGGGTGACGCCCAGAGCGTGCGCCACCGCCACCGCGGCGAGCAGGTTGCGCAGGTTGTGCGCCTCGGCGAAGGAGGGCGCCAGCTCGATCCTCTCCCCGAGGCACGCGATCGCCACCGTGCCATCGGCGCGCCGCTCGATCAGCGTGACCTCGCCACCCGGCCCGAAGCTGATCGTGTGCACGTCGGCGCGCAGGTGCGGCGCGAGCAGCGGCTCGCCGGCCGGCACCACGGCGGTGGCGCCCGGTGCCAGCCCCGCGATCAGCTCGGCCTTGGCCGCCGCGATCGCCTCCAGCGAGCCCAGCAGCTCCAGGTGGGCCGGGCCGACGTTGACGATCACGCCGACATCCGGGTCGGCGATGGCCGTCAGCTCCGCGATCTGTCCGGCGCCGCGCATCGCCATCTCCAGCACCAGGCACTCGGTCTCGGGCCCCGCCGCCAATATCGCCAGCGGCAGGCCGATCTCCGTGTTGAGGTTGGCGGGCGTGGCGACGGTGCGCATGTACCCGCCCAGCAGGGCGGCGAGGATGTCCTTGGTGGAGGTCTTACCCGTCGATCCGGTGATGGCCACCACACGCGCCCCGCCGCCGCGCAGGTGCGCAGCCCAGGCGCGCGCGAGCGCCTGCAGCGCCGCCAGCGGATCCTCGGCGATCAGCACGGCGCGCCCGCCGCCGCGCGCCGCCTCCACGGCGCCGGCCTCGTGCTCGGGCCCGACCAGCACGCCCCAGGCGCCGGCGCGCAGCGCCGCCTCGGCGAAGGCGCCGCCGTCCGCGCGCAACCCCACCAGCCCGACGAACAGCTCGCCCGGCGCGAGCGTGCGCGTGTCGATCGCGGCACCCGCCGGCCCGCCGCGGGCTTGCTCGGAGGAGGGTGCAACGCGCAGCGTCGCACCCGACTCGCCCGCAACGCGCTGAGCGTCCCAGTCGCGCATGCTCACCGCTCCTCGGACAGCGCGCTCACGCGCCCGCCCTCGCCGCGCCGGCCGCGTGGGCGCTGAGCGCCTCGCGCGCGACGCTGACGTCGTCGAAGGGGACCTTGCGCCCGCCGGCGAACTCCTGGCCCTGCTCGTGCCCCTTGCCCGCGATCACGATAACGTCGCCGCGGGCGCCTGCGTCGATCGCAGCGTCGATTGCAGCGCGGCGGTCGGCGATGGCGCGCACCTCGCGCGCGCGTCCCGCCCCTCCCTGCGCGGCACCGTCGGGCGAGCGGATGCCCACCATGATCTCGGCGATGATCTCCTCCGGGTCCTCGGAGCGGGGGTTGTCCGAGGTGACGAGCACCACGTCGGCAAGGCGCGCCGCGATCTCGCCCATCAGCGGGCGCTTGCCGCGGTCGCGGTCGCCGCCCGCGCCGAACACGCACAGCACCCGCCCCGCGCCCGACCCGGAGCCCGCGAGGTCGCGTGCGGCGCGCAGCACGTTCTCCAGCGAGTCCGGCGTGTGGGCGTAGTCCACCAGCACCGCGAAGTCCTGGCCGCGCTGCACCGGCTCGAATCGTCCGGGCACGCGCACGCCCTCCTCCAGAGCACCCACCAGCACATCGAGCTCGCCCCCCGATGCGTGCGCCGCCGCGAGGGCGCCGAGCGCGTTGGCCACGTTGAAGCGCCCGGGCATCGGCAGCCTCACCTCGCGCTCGCCGGCGGGCGTGTGCAGCGTGAAGCTGCAGCCGTCGAAGGCACAGCGCAGCTCGCTTGCGCTGTAGTCGGCCTCGCCCTCCACGGCGAAGCTCACCGATCCCTCGACCTCGGCGGCCAGCCGCCGCCCGTAGGGATCGCCGGTGTTGATCGCGCTGACCCTCGGCGGCTCGGCGTGCTCGGGCACGAACAGCCGCCGCTTTGCCAGAAAGTAGTCCTCCATCGTCGGGTGGAAGTCCAGGTGGTCCTGGGTGAGGTTCGTGAAGATCGCGCTGGCGAACGGGATCGAGTCGGCGCGGCCGAGCGCAAGCGCGTGCGAGGAAACCTCCATCGCGCAGTCGAGGTCCCCGCCCGCCAGCATCGCGCGCAGGTCCGCCTGCAGGTCGATCGCCTCTGGAGTGGTGCGCGCCACCGCGCGCTCGCGCGTGCCGATCACCGACTTGACGGTCCCCAGCAGGCCGCACTGGCGCCCGCCCGCCTGCACGAGCGCGCGCAGCAGGTAGGCGGTGGTGGTCTTGCCGTTGGTGCCCGTCACCGCGTGAACCTGCAGCTCGCGTGCCGGCTCCCCGTAGAAGCGGGCGGCGATCGGCGCTATCGCCGCGCGCACGGAGCCGACGAGCAGTTCGGGAACGCCCAGGCCCAGCGCGCGCTCCACCACGAGCGCCACCGCGCCGCCCTGCAGCGCCTGCCCGGCGTAGTCGTGCCCATCCGAGCGAAAGCCGCTGACGCAGAAGAAGAGGGTCCCGGGGCCCGCGCTGCGGCTGTCGTAGGCCAGGGCGCTTATCTCGGTCGCGCCCGCGCCGGCGCCGCCTCGCAGCGCATCCGTGCCTGCGATGCCGCGCGCCAGCTCGTCCAGCCTCATCGGTGCGATGGCCTTCTCGACATGCCGCTGAGTCTAGTTTCCGCCCCCGCCGGAGAGATATCTACCCGGGCGGGATGCCCATGTAGGGCAGGGCGAAGCTCATGATCTGGCCGAACGCCGGCGCGGCCACCTGGCCGCCGTAGATGGACCCCGTCTGCGGTTCGTCCACGACGACCGCGCACAGCAGCTTGGGGTCCGACGCGGGCGCGAAGCCGATGAAGGACGCCACGTAGGCGGTGTCCGAGTATTCGCCTGTGGCCGGATCGATCTTGCTGGCCGTGCCGGTCTTGCCGGCGAGGTGGTAGCCGGGGATCGAGACCTCGCTGGCCGTGCCGCCCGGTGCAAGCACCCCTTCGAGCATGCCCCTGACAGAGGCGGCGGTCGCCTCGGAGATGATGCGGTGGCCGGCCGGCAGCCGCGTCGGGCGCCCGTCGATAGCCGCAACGATGTGGGGCTGGCGCAGGATCCCGCCGTTGGCGATGGCCGCGTAGGCGCTCGCCATCTGCATGGGCGTCACCAGCTCTCCCTGCCCGATCGGAAGGTTGCCCATCGAGGAGCCGGAGTATTCGCTCAGCGGCAGCACCACCCCGTGTTCCTCGCCGGGCAGTTCCACGCCGGTGCGCTCTCCGAAGCCGAAGCGGTGGATCCAGGAGTTGAAGACTTCGGCGCCCTCCAGTTTGCCGATCTCGATCGCCCCGACGTTGCTGGAGCGCGCGAGGATCTGGGCGGTGGTGAGCGTTTCTTCGGGGTGTTCTGTGTCGTCGTGGATCGTCCTGTCGGCGACCTGGATCTGATCGGGGATGTTGAACGGCGTCTGCGGGGTGATCAGGCCCTGCTGCAGCGCGCCCGAGACCGCAACCACCTTGAACGTGGAGCCCGGTTCGTAGTTGAAGCTCACCGCGCGGTCCTCCAGGGCGCCCTGTGCGGCCGCCTGCGCGTCGCCGGCGCTGGCGGCGGGCCAGTTGGCCAGCGCGAGGATCGCGCCGTCCCTCGGATCCATCACGATCGCGGTGGCGTCTTTGGGCTGGAACACCTGGCCGACGGCGGCGAGCACGTCTTCGGCGCGCTGCTGGATGTTGGTGTCGAGCGTCAGCCGCAGCGACTTGCCGGGCGTCACGGGCTTGGATTCGGAGATCGACACCGGCTGACCGAGCGCGTCGCTGACGACCCTGCGGCGGCCGTTGCGCCCGCTGAGCAGGGAGTTCTCGGAGTACTCCAGGCCCGCCAGGCCCCCGCCTTCGGTGCCCACGAAGCCGAGCAGCTGCGCGGCGAGGTCGCCGCGCGGATACACGCGTCGCATCACCGGCGTGCCCGCCACGCCCGGAATGCCCAGCGCCAGCACGCGCTGAGCCCTTGCCCCCGGCAGCGAGCGTGAGAGGTAGACGAAGCCGGCCTGCTCGGAGAGGGTGTGCAGCACCGCCCCTTCGCTCTGGCCGAGCAGCGGCGCGAGCTGTTGCGCGGCACGCAGAGGGTTCTTGATCAGGTAGGGGTCCGCCGATATTTCCTTGGCGGGTTCGGAGACGGCGAGGTCCACGCCGTTGCGGTCGGTGATCGCGCCGCGCTGAGCGGTCACGCTTTCCTGGGTCACCTGCTGGTCGCTGGCGTCCTTGCGCAGAGCGCTTCCGCGCACGACGCCCAGATATGCCGTACGCCCGGCCGCGAGCACGAGCAGCAGCAGGAACAGCGCGAACAGCCCGCCTATGCGGCGATGCAGCCCGTCCACCCGCTCACCCCGCCGGGGCGGCCTGCGTGCCGCCCGCCGGTGCGGATTCGCTCGGTTCCCCGGCCGCCGGGGAGGTGCCCTGCGCCGCGGCGGCATCCTGGCCGGCCGACGCCGCCGTGCCGGCGCCGGACGCTTCGCCCGTCGCCGCCGCAGCCGGTTCCCCGGTCTGCGTCGTGCCGGCGCCGGTTCCGGCGGCGGTTTCGGTGCCCTGCGTGTTGGTGGCGGCGACTTCGCTGCCCTGAGCTGTGGCGCCCGCGCCGGCGGCGGCTTCGCTGCCCTGGGCCGCGGCTGCTTCGCCGGTGCTCTGTACCGGTGTGCTCAGCGCCTGCGCGGCCTTGGCGACAGCGTCGGGCGGAGCTGAGGACATGAAGCGCGGCCCGCCCGTTGGCACGAGCCTCATGCCGAGCGCCGTCGCCTGCGACTCCACGCGCGCTCCGGAGCTCAGTTCCGCGTCTTCGATGCTCAGCGCGGCGTTCTGGCGCTGCAGCTGTCCCTCCCTGACGATCGCGCGCCCGATGCCGGCGTTGAGCTCGAGCAGGCCCAGCTGCAGGGTGACCACGCCGATCAGCAGGAACGCCAGCAGCACGATCCACGCCTTGCCCGCGATCAGGCGGTCCAGCAGATGCGAGGCGGCCGCGATCAGCCCGGCCGGGACGGCTCTGAGCCGGCGCTCCGCTGCGGCTCCGGCTGCGCCTGCTCCCGGCTGCGGGGTGCGCTCGCCCGGGCGGCGCATCGGCCCGGAGACCCGGCGCGGGCGTGGTGTGAGGGTGCGCGGCCTGGTGGCGGGCGCCGCCCGGCGTGCGGGGGCGGTGCGGGCGGCGGCGGCGGCGGGCGGGGTCATCGGCGCCGCTCCCGCCCGAGGTCAGGGTCCGCCGCCGCAGCGGTGGCGAGCTTGCGCGCGGCGCGCAGGCGGGCCGAGGCCGAGCGCGGATTCTCAGCGACCTCGTGCGCGCTCGCCACGACCGAGCGGCGCGTGAGCAGCGCGGCCTGGGGCTCGCGCCCACAGGCGCACACGGGGAGATCGGGCGGGCAGATGCACCCGCGCGCCTGCTCGCCCAGGAAATGCTTGACCCTGCGGTCCTCCAGCGAGTGGAAGGAGATGCCCGCGAGCACTCCCCCCTCGCGCAGCAGCGCCCACGCCAGGGGCAGCGCGCGCTCGAGCTGGCCGAGCTCGTCGTTGACGGCGATGCGCAGCGCCTGGAAGGAGCGCTTGGCCGGATGTCCGCCCGCGAAGCGCGCCGGGGCGGGGATCGCAGAGCTGATGGTCTCCACCAGCTCGAGCGTCGTCTCGATCGGAGCACGTGCGCGGCGGCGCACTATCGCCCTTGCGATCGCGCCGGCGTGGCGCTCCTCGCCGAAGTCGCGCAGCGCATGCGCGAGGCGCCGCTCGTCCCACTCGGCGACCAGGCCGCGGGCGGTTAGCTCCTGCGCCGGGTCCATGCGCATGTCCAGCGGCGCGTCATAGGAGTAGGAGAATCCGCGCTCGCGCGTGTCCACCTGCATCGAGGACATGCCGAGGTCGAAGTAGGCCATGTCGGCTCTCACGCCCTCCTGCGCCAGCTGTTCCAGAGCCTCGGCGTATCCGGCGCGGATGAACCGCATCGAGCAGGCGGACTCCCGCGCCAGATCCTGGAAGCGCTCGTGCGCCAGCGGGTCGCGGTCGATCGCGATCAGCGTCCCGCTGGATCCGAGGCGTTCGGCGACGAGACGGGCATGGCCGCCGTCGCCGAAGGTGCAATCGATCGCCGTCTGCCCCTCGCGCGGGTCCAGCAGCTCCAGCAGCTCGCCTGCGAGCACGGGGGTGTGCGACGCGCCGCCATCGGCCCTCTGCACCCGCGCGCCCGCGGGCGCGCGCCCCCGGCGGCCGGCGGATGGACGCGCGGCCTCGCCGGGGCCGCGCCGGCGCCTGGCCAGCTCGGGCACGCCCGCAAGGACACGGCGCGGCGCCACCGGGTCGGGTGCGGCGATCAGCTCAGGCAGCGTCATTGACACGCGCGGTCACCTCCGCGACGCCGCTGAGCAGCGTCGATCGATGTTGGGCCCATACGTGCTTGTCCCACAGCTCCATGCGGTCGCCGACGCCGACGACGATCACGTCCTTAGCGAGGCCCGCGGACTCGCGCAGCGCGTTGGGGATCATGATGCGCCCGGCCGCGTCGAGCTCGGAGTCGTGGGAGCCGCCGTAGAAGAAGCGCTCCAGTTCGGCAAGGCGCGGCGAGAGCGGCGGCAGCTCGGCGAGCGCGCGCTGCGTGTAGGTCTCGTACTCCTGCGGCCGCCACACGCCCACGCACGGTTTGAGGTCGACGGGCATGGCCAGCACGACGCCCTCCGAGAGCGCGGCGCGGTATCTCGCGGGAACCGTGAGGCGGTTCTTTGCGTCGAGCGTATGGTCGTAGGTGCCGCGGAAGGGGACCACTGAGGGACTCCGGGAAATTGAATTCGAGCCGAGGTGGAGGAGTGGGAGGAGCCCCTCCACCCCGGCTCGCCGTGCGCGAACATATCCCACTTTCTCCCACATTGCAACCCAAAATGCACATCTTCTCCCACTACGCCACCCCGGCGCCGCCGTTTCTGGAAAAACACCTGCATTGAGCGCATTTTTCGGGGTGGCGAGGCAATTCCCCCCTGCCACGTCGCTGCTGCAACGGCGCGTGCATCCGCGCGAGGTGGTCGCCGCCTTGCACCGGGGTAGGATCAGCCCCATGGCCCAGGTCCCCTTCCCGTCCTGCCGCGGGCCGGCCGCCGAACCCCGGCGAGCCCGGGCGAGGGTTGCGCTGACGGCTCTCGCGCTGGCCTGCGCCGCGGTGCTGGCGGGGTGCGGCTCGGGACACGGCTCGGGTACCAGCGCGGCGCCGGCCGTCGCGGTGCCCGCCTCCGCAGCGCTCTACGCCGAAGCGCTCGTGCGCCCCGAAGGGGCGGAGAAGGCCGACGCGCTGGCGGTTGGCCGCTCGCTCGCCCACGGAGCCAACCCCTACCTGGCGCTGTTGGGAGCGCTGCAGACCCCGGGCAGCCCCCGCCCCGGTTTCAACAGCGATGTGGCGCGGTGGCTGGGGCCGCGGGCGGGGATCTTCCTGACCTCGACGTCGGGCTCCGGCGCTCTGCTGAAACTGGCCGAGTCGGGTCTGCTCGGCGCCGCCAGCTCCGCCGCGGGCATCACCTTCGGCTCGGAAGGGCTGCAGGGCGCGCTCGTGATGGACACCAGCGATGTCTCGGCGGCACGCTCGTTCCTGGAAGCCGCAGCGCGCCGCGCGGGAGCGCATGCGCGCTCCTACCGGGGGGTTGGCATCAGGAGCACTGACTCCGGCCTGGCATTCGCCGTGGTGGACCGCTATGCGGTGATCGGCAGCGAAGCGGCTCTGCACAGCGTCATCGACACCGTGCGCGGGGGCCCGGCGCTCGCGCACGCCGCCGGCTACGCAAAGCTCGCGTCCGACGCTCCCGCGGGCGCGATCGCCCACCTCTACTCAAGCCCAGGGGCCGGCGGCGCTGCGGCGCCCTCGGGCATGCTGGCGCTGCTCTCCGGGTCGCGAGAGGCGAACATCTCACTCGTCCCGGCCGCCGGCTCGGCGACGCTCGACGCCGACACGCTGCTCGGCGCCTCCACGGGCGCCGCCGGCGGGCTGCTGTCCTCCATCTCCGAAGGGGCGCCCGCGTTGGCGCAACTGCCGGCCGGCTCATGGCTTGCGGTCGGGCTCTCACACCTCGGCCAGACGCTCGGACAGGACGCGGCCGGCGTGGAGGAACTGGCCTCGCTCGTTGCGAGCCCCACCGCTCCCGCGGGCGGCGGCGGGCTGGTCAGCCTGGAAAGCCTGATCGCCGCGGTCGTGAAGCCGCTGCAGGCCCTCGGCGCCGACACGGCCTCCGCGCGCGCGGACTTCACCAGCTGGATGGGCTCGGGCGGGATCTTCGCGAGCGGGGCGGGGCTCCTGGAACTGAAGGCGGCGGTCGTGATCGAATCCAACGACCCGGCGCGCTCGAAGGCGGCCGTGGGCGAGCTGGCCGCGGCGCTGAGGGCCGCCGGGGACTCCACCGAGCGGGTCTCGCTGCCGGGGACCGAAGCCTCGGCGGGCGTGCGCGTGACGGGCCTGCCGCTGATCCTCTACATCGCCGACGGCCGCGGCTCCGACGGGCGTGCCGAGTTCGTGCTCGGGCTCGGCGAAGCATCTGTGACCGCGGCGCTGCACCCCTCCGGGACGCTCGCCCGATCCGCGGCGCTGAGCGCGGACGCCGCGCATCTCGGCGAAGGCATCAAACCGAGCGTGGCGGTCGAAGTGCCGACGGTGGTCGGGCTGCTGGAAAGCCTGCAGCTGACCGAAGAACCGGCCATCGCCAAGCTGTTGCCGCCGCTGCGCGCCGTGACCACCGTGGCGGCGGGGGGCCGGCGGCTGGGCTCAGAAGTGGAACGCCTGGCCCTCTACGTCGGCCTGCGCGCCGCCGGCTGAGCTCGCCCGATCCGCCTCAGCGGACGCTGATCTCCCTGTAGAAGACGGGGCGCCCGCCGGATATGCGGTCCACAGCAAAGCGCGCCAGCGTGGTTTCACCGTCGGCGCGCACCGCAAACGGGCCGAGCGCCGAGGCCCTGCCTTCGCGCGCGGAGAGCAGCTTCGCCACGACCGTCTCACGGTCATCGCCGTGGCTGCCGGCGCGCCTGATCGCACCCAGCACCAGCCGCATGGACTCATAGCCGTAGAGGACGTAGGCGGTCGGTTCGCCCCCGAATCGCTTGTGGTAGCGGCTCAGCACGAACCTCGCGGGCGCCGGGTAGAAGCGGGCCGGCAGCACGGGCGTGGTCAGGTAGGTCTTTTCCGCAGCAGACCCCAGCACGGGGGCGAAGGAGTCTTCTTCGGCGAGCGAGCTGGACCCCAGCAGCAGCAGCGCGGGATCGGCTTCGTGCAGTTGCTGCCACATCGTCGCCGCCGCTTCGGTGCCCGCCCCCGCGAAGAAGACGGCTCCGGCTCCGCTTTCGGCGATCTTTTCCGCCTCGCCCTTGAAGCTCGTGCCGGGAGTCAGGTCGACGTGGTCGTGGCCCACCACCGCGATGCCCGCCGCCTGAGCGCCGGAGGCCACGAGGTTCGCCAGCGGCAGGTTGAATGGATCCTCGTCGTCGAGCACGTAGAGCTTGCGCACGCCGAGCGAGCCCATCAGCTGCACCTGGGCTTCGGCCTGGGCCGCGTCGCCGGGAGCGAGACGCACGAAGGTGCGGTGCCCTGTGGGATAGAAGCGTTCGGGCTCGTCCTGCCCGGCGTCCAGCGAGGAGGTGAGGCCGACATACGGGCTCGACGGGCTCACCTGGGCAATGCCAGCGCCGTTGATCAGCGGCAGCGAGATCGCCGTGGCGCCCGAGTTGTACTCGCCGATGTAGGCGATCGTGCTGGTGTCCTGGGCGGCCGTCTTGGCGTCGCTGGCGGTTTCGCCGGGGCTCCAGCGCCCATCGGTGGTGTTGGAGTCATCAAGCGAGTCGTAGGCGATCTTGAAGCGCCCCACGCGGCCGCCGTCGGCGGCCAGCGCGAGCTTCTCGCCTCCCACGATCTGGCGGCTGACGAGCGCCAGCGGACCCTGCAGCGGCAGGCTCGAATAGATGGTCAGCACGCCGCCGACGGCTTCGTTGGTGCTCGAGGACGCCGACCCGCCGCACGCGACGACCGAGGCGCTCAGCACGGCGGCGAGAGCGGCGAGGCCCAGCCAGCGCGGGAGCACCGGCGCTCTAGCTACGACGGCCGGGCAGGTAGCCGGAGACGATTCTCATGAGCGCACCCGCGAGGATGATCGCCGCGGCCAGCAGGAACGCGTCGAAGCCCTTTGCGCCGAGCGCCCACAGCACTATCCATACGACTAGGCCGGCGGTGACCGAGAGGATCAATCCCATGGGTTCGCAATCCTAGCGAGCCGCGGACAGGCCCGCTGCGAGTTCGCCTACAAGCGCGCCCACAGCGGCCGCGGGATCCTCCGACTCACCCGCCGCGCGCACCAGCCGGGTGCCAACGATCACCCCGTCCGCGCCCGCCTGTGCGGCCGCGCGGGCCTGCTCGGGGTTGCTGATGCCGAAGCCCAGCGCGACCGGCACGGCGGTGCTCGCCCTGGCTCGGCCGATGACCTGCGCGAACTGGTCGCTGAGCGCCACACGCTCGCCGGTGGTTCCCACGACGGACACCGTGTAGAGAAAGCCGCGTGCTCTGGCGCCGATCTCGGCGAGGCGCTCGGGCGTTGTGGTCGGCGCGGCGAGCGGAACGAGCGCAAGACCGTGCCGATCGCAGGCCTCGAGCACCTCATCCGCCTCGCCCTGGGGCAGGTCGGGGACGATCAGGCCGCAGGCGCCGGTGCGCGCCAGGCGCTCGACGAAAGCGTCCGCGCCCGGGGCGAAGACCATGTTGGCGTAGCACATGAGGATCACCGGAAGGCTCGGGGAGAGAGCGCGCGCGACCTCCAACACGCCGGCGAGGCTCGCCCCCGCGGCCAGCGCCTGCGTTGCGGCCGCGTGGATCACGGGCCCGTCGGCCAGCGGGTCGGAGTAGGGCACGCCCAGCTCGATCACGTCGGCGCCCGCGGCGACGCACGCTTCGCCGATCCTGATGGAGTCCGCCACCGTGGGATAGCCGCCCATCACATAGGGCATCAGCGCGGCCAGCTTGGAGTGGCCGGCGAACGCCGCGGCGATGCGCTCGATGCCCGTAGGTTCGATGCCCGCCACGACGCTCGCCCGCGGCCCTCAGGACCCCTCGGCCGCCAGAACCTCGGCGAGATCCTTGTCGCCGCGTCCGGACAGGCAGACCAGATCGAGCTCGCCGTCGGGTTGGGCAAGGACCCACGCCAGCGCGTGGGCGGTCTCCAGCGCCGGGATGATGCCCTCCAGGCGGGTGACCTCGCGGAACGCCTCGAGGGCCTGCGTGTCGGTGACCGCCACATAGCCGGCTCGCCCGCTGTCGCGCAGGTGTGCGTGCTGCGGCCCCGCGCCCGGGTAGTCAAGGCCCGCGGAGATGGAGTGCGCCTGCAGGATCTGGCCCTCCTCGTCCTGCATGACCGCCGAGCGCGATCCGTGCAGGATGCCGGCGCGGCCCCCGACGGTCAGCGGCGCGCCGTGACGGGGTGTGTCGATGCCCTCGCCCGCAGCCTCGACGCCGATCAGCTGCACCTGCTCGTCTGGTATGAACGCGGCGAAGATGCCCATCGCGTTGGAGCCCCCGCCCACGCAGGCGACCACGCGCGCGGGCAGCCGGCCCTCGCGCTCGAGCATCTGGGCACGCGCCTCCTCGCCGATGACACGCTGCAGTTCCCTGACGATTGCCGGATAGGGCGCCGGCCCGACGACCGAGCCGATCACGTAGTGGGTGCTCGCCACGTTGGTGACCCAATCGCGAATCGCCGCCGAGGTTGCCTCCTTCAGCGTCATCGCCCCTGCCTCCACCGGCTGCACGCGCGCGCCAAGCAGTTCCATGCGCTGCACGTTGGGGCGCTGGCGGTGGGTGTCCTGCACCCCCATGTAGATCACGCATTCCATGCCCAGCAGCGCGCACACGGTCGCCGTGGCGACGCCGTGCTGTCCGGCACCGGTCTCCGCGATGATGCGGCGCTTGCCCATGCGCCTGGCCAGCAGCACCTGCCCGAGCGCGTTGTTGAGCTTGTGCGAGCCGGTGTGATTGAGGTCCTCGCGCTTTAGATACACCGGCCACCCGGCGCGCTCGGAGAGCCGGCGCGCACGATAGAGGGGCGTCGGGCGTCCTGCGAAGTCACGCAGCAGGACGTGGAGCTCAGCGGCGTAGGCCGGATCCTGCCTGGCCTGAGTCCAAGCCTGCTCGAGCTCTGCCAGGGCGGGCATGAGCGTCTCGGGGACATACTGGCCGCCGTAGGAGCCGAAGCGATGCTCGACGGTGAGCGGGTCGGCGGCGCTCACGAGCTGCCACCCGCCGCGGCGTCGGCAGGGTCAGCCGGCTCCAGCGCCCGGAAGAATGCCCGGAGCCTCTGCGGGTCCTTGTGCCCGGGGGCGGACTCGGTGCCGCTGGCGCTGTCGACGGCGTAGGGCCCCGTGATCGCCACAGCCTGCGCCACGTTCTCGGCCGAGAGCCCCCCGCTGAGGATCAGCGGGACGCTCGAGCGCCGGGCCGCGACGAGCCCCCAGTCGAAGGTCTCCCCCGTGCCGCCGCGCATACCGCTGCGCTCCTTGGCGGCCGAGCGTGCGTCCAGCAGGTGGAAGTCGACGTGGAAGCGCTCGAGGTCGCGAACGTCGCCGGGCCCTGAGACCTGTGCGGCCTTGATCACGCGCGCGCCGGTGCGCCGCGCCACCTCCCCGCAGAACGCGGGCCCCTCGTCGCCGTGCAGCTGCACCAGGCTCAGGCCGAGCTCATCCGCGTCGTGCTCGATCTGCTCGAGCGCGGCGTTTACGTAGACACCGCACAGCTCCACCTTGCGGCGCACGGCGGCGCTGATGGCGCGCGCCTGCTCGAGCGAGCATCTGCGGGGGCTGGCGGGGTGAAAGACCATCCCGACCGCCCACGCGCCGAGGCCGGCGGCGAGCTCGGCGTCGGCGGCGTTGGTGACACCGCAGATCTTCACGCGCGCCGTCCTCACCGTGGGAGCGGGGCGCTGGAAGGGCCGCTCGCCCGCGGGCGGCGCGGGCGGTACATCGGCGTGTTGGGGCGTGGCTGACATTGCCCCAACGGTAGCGGTCGCTGAACGAACGGTCGCTCCGGTGAGCCTGGCCTAGCCTTCGGTGGGGCTGGTGCTCTGGGTGGGTGCGCTTTCGGGGCGGTTGCCGAGCGTGACGGTGAGCGTCTTGTGTTCGTAGCCTCCCCGGCCGTTGGCGCGTTCGATGCCGATCGTTACCGTCTGGCCGGGCTTCTTGGAGCCGATCGCGCCCGCAAGTTCTTCAGAGCTGTTGATCGCCTTGCCGTCAACGGAGACGATGATGTCCCCGCCCACCGCGATCTGACCGTTTTCGGTGGTAACCGTGCCGCCGCGGATGCCCGCCTTGGCTGCAGGTGTCCCCTTCTGCACACTCTGTACGAGCACTCCGCTTTTCACGGGAAGGTTCAGCGCCGAGAGCGAGCCGTCGATCGTCAGCGAGGTGAGGCCGAGGTAGGCGCGCGCAAGCGTGCCACCTTTCTCGAGCTCGGAGATCTCCGACTTGGCGGTGTCGATCGGGACGGCGAAGCCGATGCCGATGTTGCCCCCGCCGCTGCTGGCGGTCTCGATCTGGGAGTTGATGCCGATCACCTGCCCCTCCGCATTGATCAGCGGGCCGCCCGAGTTGCCCGGGTTGATGGGCGCGTCGGTCTGCAGCACGTTGGTGATGGTGAAGCCGTTGGGCGCTTCGAGCTTGCGCTGCAGCGCGGAGACGACGCCGGTGGTGAGGGTGCGTTCGAGGTCGAACGGATTGCCGATCGCATACACCGGTTCACCGACCTGTGCGGTGGCGGAGTCACCGAGCACGAGCGGGTGCAGCGTGAGCCCGTCCGGGTGGATGCGCAGGATGGCGAGATCGTTGGAGGGATCCTTGCCGACGATCTGGGCTTCGACGGTCTTGCCGGATTCGAAGCTGACGGTGACCTTGATGGCGTTCTCGACGACGTGGTAGTTGGTGAGGATCGTGCCGTTGGCGTCGATCACGATGCCCGAGCCGGTGTCCTGCCCCTGGCGCTGTGTTTCACCTCCGCCGAACAGGTCGAAGGGGGATTCCGTTTTCTGCACGACCGTGGAGGTCACGAAGGCAACCCCGGGCGCGTCGCGCACATAGATCTGGTGCGCGGTCAACCCGCTCGACTGCGTGCCGGTGTTGGCGGTGGTGGGCCCCACGGGTGTGGCGCTCTCGACGGTCGTAACGGTGTGCTGGCTTTCGCCCAGGCCTCCGGCGGCGGCGACGACGGCGACGACGACGCCCCCGCCGATCAGGGCGGAGATGAGCGGCAGCAGGAATATCCTCTTCATGGCTCGCAAGGATGACGACGGGCAATGAACGCCATCTAAAGCGCTCCCTCCGCGTTCCTAAAGCTTCTCAGCGCTCGCAGCGCGCCCGCCGGGTCGGGCGCGCGCATCAGCGCCTCCCCCACGAGCACGCCCGCCACGCCGAGATCCTGCAGGCGCGCCAGCTGCTCGGGGGCGTGGATTCCCGACTCCGAGACCACGGCGACCGTCGAGGGAATTCGGCGGGCGAGCGACTCGGTGCGCGAGAGGTCCACGGAGAAGTCGCGCAGGTCGCGGTTGTTGATCCCCACGATCTGAGCCCCGGCGGCCAGCGCGCGGTCCAGCTCAGCGGCGTCGTGCACCTCGACCAGCACGTCGAGGCCAAGTGAGCGTGCGCAGCCGTGCAGCAGCTGCAGCTCCTCCTCCGTGAGTGCCGCGACGATCAGCAGCACCGCGTCAGCGCCCGCCTGCACCGCCTCGTGCAGCTGGTAGGGATCGATGATGAAGTCCTTGCGCAGGAGCGGCAGGTCGCACGCACCGCGCGCCACGCGCAGGTCATCAAGCGCGCCGTGGAAGTTGGGTCCCTCGGTCAGCACCGAGACCGCGGCGGCGCCACCGTCTGCGTAGGCGGTGACTATCTCGCGCACGTCGGGCGCCTGCGCGAGGCTTCCCGCGGAGGGCGAGTGGCGCTTGAACTCGGCGATCACGGCGATTCCCGGGGCGGTGATCGCCTCGCGGAAGCCGGCCGCCGCCGGCGCGAGCGCGGCGCTCACCGCGGGGTCGGCGGGCGCCAGCGGGAAGAAGCGCTTGCGGGCATCCACCTCAGCGCGCGTTTCGGCGAGGATGCGCGAGAGGACGCCTGCCTGGGCGGGGCTCATTGCAGAGCCCGTGCCGGCGCGTGGCGGATGCTGGCTGCTACGTAGCCGGCCAGAGCCTGACCCGCGCGACCGTCGGCAACCGCCTCGCGCGCGGCCAGCACGCCCTCGGCGATCGTCGCCGCCGCACCGGCCGCGTATATGGCCGCCCCGGCGTTGATCAGCGCAAGCTCCTCCCCGGGGGCGCCGGGCCCGCTCTGCAGGATCGCCGTGGTGACCTGCGCGTTCTCCTGTGGCGTGCCGCCCGCGACGCCGCCCGCCTCGGCGGAGGGCTCGATCCCGACATCCTGGGGATGCAGCACGTAGCTGCTGATCTCCTGTCCGTTGACCTCCACCACCCTCGTGGGGGCGCTGGCGGAGACCTCGTCCAGGCCGTCCTCGCCGGCGACCAGAACAGCGCGGTCGACCCCCAGCGCGGCGAGCGCGCCGGCCATCAGCTGCAGGTAGGCGGGGTCGGAGACCCCGATGAGCTGCCGGGCGGCGCCCGCCGGGTTGGTGAGCGGGCCGAGCAGGTTGAAGATGGTGCGTACGGCAAGCTCTCTGCGCACGGGTATGACGAAACGAGTCGCCTGGTGGTGGGCGGGGGCGAACATGAAGCCGAAGCCCGCCTCGGCGATGCACGCGGCGACGCCCTCGGGGTCAAGGTCGATGCGCGCGCCGAGCGCCTCAAGCAGGTCCGCCGAGCCCGACCTGCTGGTCGCGGAGCGGTTGCCGTGCTTGGCGACCGCGCACCCGGCGCCGGCGGCGATGAGTGCCGCGGTGGTGGACACGTTGAACGTGCTTGTCCCGCCGCCGGTGCCGGCGGTGTCCAGCAGATCGGCGCGCCCCGTCGGCACATGCGCGGCGAGCTCGCGCATGGTGCGCGCCAGCCCCGTCAGCTCGGCCACCGTCTCGCCCTTGGTTCTCAGGGCGATCAGGAAGGCGGCGATCTGGATCTCGGAGACCTCCCCGTGCATGATCTCCGAGAGCACCGCAGCGGTCTGATCTGAGCTGAGGTCCTCGCGGGCTGCCAGCGCGTCGATGGCGCGCGTGAGGATGGGATTGGTCACGGGCCGTCGCCCAGGAAGTTGCCCAGTAGCTCGCGCCCCTGCTCGGTGAGGATGGACTCCGGATGGAACTGCACGCCCTCGGCGGGCAGCTCGCGGTGGCGCAGCGCCATCAGCACGCCACCGCCGCGCGCGGACTCTTCCAGGCACGCGGGCAGCTCGTCCTCGACGACCAGCGAGTGGTAGCGCCCGACGGTGAGCGGACAGCGCAGGCCGGTGAAGATCGTGCGGCCGTCGTGCTCGATGACGGTGGCCTTTCCGTGCACCGGCGGGTTCAGCCGCACGCGCCCGCCGAACGCCTGGGCGAGCGCCTGATGCCCGAGACACACGCCGAGCGTGGGGATGCCGGCCTCGGGCATCAGCCTCACCAGCTCGAGCGTGATGCCCGCCTCGTTGGGGGTGCACGGGCCGGGCGAGACCACGCAGCGGTCATAGCCGGCGGCCACGAGCTCCGCGGCGCCGGCGCGGTCGTTGCGAACGGTGTCCACCTCTGCTCCGAGCTCCCCCAGGTACTGCACGAGGTTGTAGGTGAAGGAGTCGTAGTTGTCCAGCACGAGCACCCTCATGGCCAGTCCGACTGCTCGCAGGCCAGCTCGATGGCGCGCAGCGGGGCGCCCGACTTGGCGACGGACTCCTCGTACTCATAGGCGGGCTTGGCGTCAGCGACGGTGCCGCCGCCGGCCTGGATGTGGGCGACGCCGTCCTTGATCACGACGGTTCTGATGTGGATGGCGGTGTCCAGGTCCCCCGCATAGCTGAGGTAGCCGACGGCTCCGCCGTATCCACCCCGCTTCACCGGCTCGAGCTCGTCGATGATCTGCATGGCGCGCACCTTGGGAGCTCCCGACAAGGTGCCCGCCGGCAGCACCGAGCGCAGCGCATCCATCGCGCCGACGTCGGCGCGCAGCGTGCCAGAGACGGAGGAGACGATGTGCATGACGTGGCTGTAGTACTCGATCTCCATCAGTTCGTCGACCTTGACGCTGGCGTACTCGCACACGCGCCCGAGGTCGTTGCGACCGAGGTCCACGAGCATCACGTGCTCGGAGCGCTCCTTCTCGTCGGCCAGCAGCTCGGCGGCGATCCTGCGGTCCTCCTCCGGGTCCGAGCCGCGGGGCCGGGTGCCGGCGATCGGCTTGGTGCTCACGTGCCGAGCGGTCACGGTGAGCAGCGGCTCGGGGCTGGCACCGGCGACCTGGAAGTCGCCGAAGTCCAGGTAGTACATGTAGGGGCTGGGGTTGACCGCTCTCAGGCCGCGGTAGACGGAGAAGGGCTCCACGGGGATGCTCGCCGACCAGCGCTGGGACGGTACGACCTGGAAGGCGTCTCCGGCGTGGATGTACTCGACGATGCGCGCCACCATCGCTTCGAAGCGCTCCCGCGGCATGTTGGAGGGGAACTCCGGCATCCGGCGCGGTGCGGGCGGCGCGGACGGCCGCGGCAGGGGACCGGCGAGCGCGGCGCGCACTTCGGCGATGGTCTGAGCGGCGCTGTCGTAGGCCAGCTGCACGTCCTGCTCGGCCTGCAGGTCGGCGTTGGCGAGGATCGTGACGGAGTGCTTGAGGTGGTCGAACACGACGAGCGCGTCGGAGAGCATGAGCGCCATGTCGGGCAGGCCCAGCGGGTCCGGCGGCGGGTCGCCGAGCGGCTCGACGGCGCGCACGAGGTCATAGGCGAAGAAGCCAACGGCACCCCCCGCGAACGGCGGCGCCCCCCCACCCGCGGAGTCTGCGATCGGCGCCTGGCTGTAGCGGGCGACCTGCTCGGCGGCCAGCGCGTACGGGTCTCCTGGGTCGCCGAGCGCCCAGCGCAGCACCGCGCGCGGGCGGAAGCCGATGAACGACCAGCGCCCGACCCGCTGGCCCTGCTCGGCGGACTCCAACAGAAAGGCGGGCTCGCCCGCTGCCAGCGAGCGCAGCTTCAGGAACGCCGAGACCGGCGTCTCGCAGTCCTCGATGAACGTGCAGCGCAGCGGGATGAGGTTGTGCTCGCGCGCAAGCTCCCGGGCCTCGGCGAGGCTCGGCTCGATGCGCAGCGCGCCCGCGGCGGGAGCGCTATGAACGGCGGCCATCGAGCACCCGCTCGGCGTCCGCGAGGCAGCGGCCGCGGCTGCGGAGGAGCACGAGCAGGTGGTAGAGGACATCGGCGGACTCTTCGTCCACGCGCTGGTCGGACTCCTCACGGGCCGCGCGCGAGACCTCCTCGGCCTCCTCCATGACCTTCTCGCCGATGCGGCCGGGATCGTCCAGCAGTTCGACCGTGTAGGAGCCCGGCGGCCGCTCGAGCGCACGCTGGGCGAGCGTGCGCTCGAGCGCGGGCAGCGTCTCGTGCGGCGCGCCGGGCTCGAGCTGCCCGCGGTGGAAGCAGGTGCGCTCGCCGGTGTGACATGCGGGACCGGCGGGCTCGACGAGCGCGAGCAGCGTGTCGCCGTCGCAGTCCAGGCGGAGCGCTCTGACAATCTGGAAGTTGCCGCTGGTGGCACCCTTGTGCCACTGCTCGCTGCGCGAGCGGCTCCACAGGTGCAGCTGGCCGGACTCGAGGGTCCGGCGCAGGGCCTCATCGTTCATGTAGGCCAGCGTGAGCACCTCCCCGGTGCTCCAGTCCTGAACCACGCACGGAACCAGGCCGTCCACGTCGAAGGCGACGTGCTGCTCGATGCGATCGTCTGGGGGCCCGCTCATGCGCACGATTGTAGGTATCACCGGTCCCGGTGCGGTTTTGAGAGAGACTGGCGGGAATGGAGAACCTGCTGGAGCGCAAGCTGGTGGTCGTCACCGGCAAGGGCGGCGTCGGCAAGACGACGATCGCTGCGGCGATCGCCCTGCTGGCGGCTCGCCGCGGGCACAGGACGATCGTGGTGGAGGTCGGAGATCAGCGCCGCCTGGCGGAGCTATTCGGCTCGCCGCCCGCCGAGGCAGGCGTGGAGACGAGGCTTGCGCAGCGCCTGTGGGGCATCACGATCGACCCCGACAAGGCGCTGCTGGAGTGGGTGCAGGAGCTCGGCGGCAGGATCCCCGGGCGCATTCTGACCTCGAGCGGCACCTTCCAGTACTTCGCCGCAGCGGCGCCCGGCGCGAAAGAGCTGTTCGGCATGGTCAAGGTGTGGGAGCTCACGCAGGGCCGTCGCTGGCAACGCAGGGCCGCGGGCTATGACCTGGTGGTGCTCGACGCGCCCGCGACCGGGAACGCCCTGGGGATGCTCCATTCACCGGAGACCTTCGGCGCGATCGCGCGCGTCGGGCCGGTGGCCGGTCAGGCCAAGCGCGTCGGCGAGCTCCTGCGCGACCCGCAGCGAAGCGCCTACGTGGCCATCGCCCAGGGCACCGACATGGCGGTCACCGAGACCATCGAGCTGCAGGACGGACTGCAAGAGCGCATCGGGCGCGACCTGTCGGGCGTGATCGTCAACGGGCTGCTGCCCCAGCGCTTCAGCTCCGCCGAGCTGGAGCGGATCGGCGCGCTGGACGGCGACGGGGCGGGCGCGCGTCGGCGCATGAGCGCAGCCGCGGGCCTGCGCCACTCGGCTGCCCACGCGGCTCGCGCGGTGCACGACCGCGCGCGCTTCCAGCACAACCAGGTGGCGCGACTTCGCCGCCGCGGCTTCGAGGTTCTGCCGGTGCCGTTCCTGTGGCGGGCGAGCCTGGACGAGCAGGCGCTCGCCACGATCGCCGACCACCTCGAGCGCAGGCTGCTCGAGGGCGCTGCGGCGGGCGGGCAGGAGCAACCGGCTGCAGACCCGGGTCGCTAGGTGATTCCGAGCCGATCGAGCAGCTCCTCGTCCCCGCGCCAGTCCTTGCGGACGCGCACCGACAGGTCGAGGTGGACCTGGCTGTCCAGCGCGCGCTGAAGCTCCCGCCTGGCGGCGATGCCGATCGCCTTGATCATCCGGCCGTGCGCGCCGATCAGTATCCCCTTCTGAGAGTCGGTCTCCACCCAGATGAGCGCGCGCACGCGCGTCAGGCCCGGACGCAGCACCTCCACGTCTTCGACGATCACCTCAACGGCGTGGGGCACCTCCTGGAAGGTGCGCTTGATGACCGCCTCTCGCACGAGCTCCGCGATGAGCTGGTCGGCGGGCTGGTCAGAGACCGAGCCCGCCGAGTACATGAACGGCCCCGCGGGCATCAGCGAGCTCAGGTGATCGAGCAGCTCGGTGACGCCCTGCAGGCGCCGTGCGGAGATCGGGAAGATGGCGTCGCCGACATCCAACTCGGCAGCCTCGGCGAGGGTCGCCATCAGCGGAGCCGTGGAAACCCGGTCGATCTTGTTGACCGCGATCGTCACCGGCGTCGCAGCGCTCGCAAGCGTGCGCGCGATGAAGCGGTCCCCCGGCCCGACGCCCTGCTCGCCGTTGAGCATCAGCAGCACCGCATCGGAACCGTCGAGCTCCTGCTGCACGCGCCGCGCCATGCGAGCGGTGAGCGCGTCGCGAGGGCGCTGCACGCCGGGAAGGTCAACAAAGACCATCTCGCAGTCGCCGCGCTGGTGGACGCCCCTGATCGCCCTCCTGGTGGTCTGGGGCCGGTCGGAGACGATCGCCACCTTCTCCCCCACGATGGCGTTCATGAGCGTGGACTTGCCGACGTTGGGCCGCCCGGCGAGCGCCACGAAGCCCCCCCGGGTCACCGCCTTGCCCTGGCGAGCATCTCGGTCTGCAGGGCGAGCATCTCGCCGCCGTCCACCTCATGGTCCATCCCCAGCAGGTGCAGCATGCCGTGGATGATGGCCTCTGTGACGTCGGATGTGTGCTCGGGGCAGATCACGATGTCGCCGAGCTCGTGCGGCACGCCCGGCGGCCCCGGAAGGGGTCCGTCGATGGGGAAGGACAGGACGTCGGTGGCACCCTCTTTGCCGCGGTGCAGGCCGTTCAGCCGCGCGATGTGAGCGGCATCCACGAACTCGACGGCCACGTGGCCGTCAGGCACGCCCAGGTGCGAGCTCACCTCGACGCACAGGCGGCGGATCTGCGCCGGGCGGGGGCCGTCCGGCAGCAGCGCCGTTCCGAGGACCTCGACGTCGACCATCGCGCTCAGGCGCTGCGGACGGAGGACCTGGCAGCGGCGGGGGAGCCCTCCTCCCCGCCCTGGCGCGCCACCGGCTTGGGGCCCGGGCGGTCGGGCGCCGACTGCTGGGAGTGGACGTCGTAGGCCTCCACGATGCGCTGCACGAGCTTGTGGCGCACCACGTCCTCGCCGCCGAAGCGGACGAACTCGATGCCCTCCACCTCCTGCAGAACCTCGGCGACCGCGATCAGGCCGGACTGCTGCTCGCGCGGTAGGTCCACCTGTGTGATGTCGCCCGTGACGACCATCCGCGAACCGAAGCCCAGCCGCGTGAGGAACATCTTCATCTGCTCCGGCGTGGTGTTCTGGGCCTCGTCGAGGATCACAAACGAGTCGTTGAGCGTGCGGCCGCGCATGAACGCCAGCGGCGCGATCTCGATGACGCCCCGCTCGATGTGCTGGGAGACCTTCTCGGGGTCGAGCATGTCGTGCAGCGCGTCGAACAGCGGACGCAGATAGGGGTCCACCTTGGCCATCAGATCGCCAGGCAGGAAACCGAGGCGCTCGCCGGCCTCCACTGCGGGGCGCGTGAGAATGATGCGGTTGACCTCATGCCGCGAGAGCGCGGCCGCGGCCATGGCGACGGCGAGGAATGTCTTGCCCGTGCCGGCCGGACCGACACCGAAGGTGATCGTGCTCGCGCGCACGGAGTCGACGTAGCGCTTCTGGTTGACCGTCTTGGGCGCAACCCTCAGCCCGCGGTGACTCCACACCACATCCTCGAGCACCCTCGCGGGCGATTCGTGCGCGTCCAGCGCGCCGGTGACCGCAGTGATCGTGCCGGGACCGATCTGGTGTCCCCGCGCGATCAGGTCGGCGAGCTCGCGAACCACCCGCTCGCCGGCATCGGTCTCGCTCTCCTCGCCCTCGAACGTCAGCAGGTTCCCGCGCAGGAACACCTTGCAGTCCAGGTGGGACTCGAGCGCGCGCAGCACCGAGTCCTGGCTGCCGGCCAGCTCGGCGGCAACTTCGTTGGATAGCTCTATCTGCGTCCTCATCCCTGCAGGGAGGCCTTCACAAGGCCCGATACGCGCTTACCGTCGGCACGGCCGTCGACCGCCGCCATCGCGTGCTTCATCGCCATGCCGATGTCCTTCGCCGAGGCAGCGCCGCTCTCGGTGACCGCGCGCTGGACGATCTCGAGCAGCTCGGCCTCGCCGAGCTCGGCGGGCAGGTAGGTGGCGATCAGCTCCGCCTCGGACTCCTCGGCTCCGGCGAGATCCTCACGCCCGGCCTCGTGGTATGCAGCGGCGGCCTCGAGCCTGCGCTTGCGCTCGCGGCGCAACACGACCAGTTCATCCTCGCCGCCCTCCTTGGCAGCCTTCTGGAGCTCGGAGAGCACGAGCCGCAGGGCCCCCACCTTCTCCTTCTCCCCAGCCTTCATGGCAGCCTGAAGGTCGGTTTTGATCTGCTCGATTATCGCCATCCACAGATCAGGATACGCCGGTGCGGCGACGGGCAAGCACAATTCCCGCGTCCTCGCCGCGAGGCTTGCCGATCAGTCCTCGTGCTCCAGCGGTGTGGGGCTGCCAATGCGCCCGGGGGCAGAGGCGTCGCGGCCGAACAGCAGCGCGACGTTCCAGTCGGTGAGCAGCCTCAGGCGGCGGCCTATGCCGGGCATGAGCAGCAGGTGATAGGTGCGCGCGATCAGCCACGCCGGCAGGCCGCGCCAGCGGATGCCGAGCGTAAGGGCGACGGCCTCGGTTCGCCCGAGCTCCGCCACCACGCCTTTGGTGCGGTAGCGGAACGGGTGCGGCTCCTCTCCCGAGATGGCCGCGAGGATGTTGCGGGCGACCAGGCGCCCCTGGCGAATCGCGTGCTGGGCGGTCGGCGGGCACGAGCGGCCGGGGCGGGAGGCATCGGGCACGCCGGCGCAGTCGCCGATCGCCCACACGTGCCCCGCCGACGGGCGCGAGCCCGCGGGCGCGGGCAGCGGCGCCGGAAGCCCAGCGGGGTCAACGCGCATGGTCGCGTCGACGCGAATCCTTCCATCCTCGTCCAGGGGCAAACCAAGCCGTGCGACCGCCGGGCTGGGCCTGACGCCTGCGGTCCATACGACCGTTCGCGCCGGGATGGTCTCTCCGTCGGAGAGCGTTGCAGCACGGGCCGTGACCTGCGCCAGGGTGGTGCCGGTCCGCACTTCGATGCCGCGGCCGCGCAGCTCGTGTTCGGCGAACTCCGACAGGTTGGGCGGGACCTCGGCCATGATGCGCTCATTGGCCTCCGCGAGCAGCCAGCGCATGCCCTGGGCGCGGCAGCGCGGATACAGCTCGATGACCTGCGCGGCGAAATCCTGTAGCTCGGCCAGCCCCTCGACGCCGGCATAGCCGGCGCCGACGAACACGAAGCCCAGGTACTGCTCGCGCGAGACGCGGTCCTCCTGGGACTCGGCTATGTCCAGGCAGTTGAGCACCTGATTGCGCAGCGCGGTCGCATCGGAGAGGGACTTGAAGCCGATCGCGTGCTCGGCCAGTCCCGGCACGGGCAGGGTCCGGGAGACGGACCCCAGCGCGACGACCAGGTGGTCATAGCGCAGCTCGATCGCCTCGCCGTCGATGCGCGTGACCTCAACCACGCTCCTTGCCGGGTCCGCGCCGGTGACGGTGCCGATGGTGAGGTCGGTGCGGCGCAGCTGCGAGCGCAGTGGCACCACCACGTGGCGCGGGTCAAGAGTCGCCCCGGCGGCCCCCGGCAGCAGCGGCGTGTAGAGCATGAAGTTGGCGTCGTTGACCAGCGTGACGTGAGCGCTCTGGGCCGGCAGCATGCGCTCCAGCGCACGCGCGGCGTAGAAGCCGCCAAACCCGCCTCCGGCTATCACGACCTGCCAGGACACATGGACAGAATAGGGTGAGGGCACCATGCACGAGGACCTGTACGCTCGGGCGCTCGAGCCATTCCTGACGGAGGTGCGCAGCCTGCGCCCGCCCGGCGCGGAAGTGATCGACGCCCACACGCATCTGGGCTTGGACGAGGACGGTCGCTCGCTGACGCTCGAGCAGTTGCTGGCACAGCTCGACGACGCGGACGCTCGCCGCGCATGCGTGTTCCCGCTGCACGACCCCGAGCGGCGGCCCGCCTACACGGTGCCCAACGACCGCGTGCTCGAATGGGCGCAGGCGAGCGAGGGCCGGCTCGTGCCGTTCTGCCGGCTCGATCCCGCCGAAGGGGCTCCTGCGGAGTGCGAGCGAGCGCTCGCGAAGGGAGCGCGCGGGATCAAGCTACACCCGCGCGCGCAGGACTTCGTCTTTGACAGCCCGGTGATGGATGAGATCTTCCAGCTCGGCGAAGACGCCGGCGTGCCGGTGCTGATACACGCCGGGCGCGGGCTACCGCCGCTGGCCGACGGTCTGGCCGACCTCGCGTTGCGCCATCCGGCGACCGTGCTGATCCTGGCGCACGGTGCGATCTGCGACCAGGGCATCATCACCACCCGCCTGGCCGATCACCCCGGTGTGCTCTACGACATCTCCTGCTTCTTCCCGATCGACGTGATCGAGCTCCTCGCACGCGCCCCGGCGGAGCGAATCGTGTTCGCCTCAGATCCCCCGTACGGGATGCCGGCGACGACGCTGTACATGGCGCTGCGCGTGGCTCGCCAGGCGGGACTGGACGAGGCCGCGACGAGGGGCATACTCGGCGGCACGATGGCATCGCTGCTGGACGGGCACGGCCTTCCGCCGGTCACGCCACCCCGCCGCGGCTCCTCGATCGTGCTCTCCGGGCGCCTGGCCCGAGTCTATGGCTACGCGAGCCTCGTCGGCCCCGCCCTCTTCACAGGCGTGGTCGAGCAGGCGAGGGCGATGCTCGAGATGGCGATCGCGTCCTGCCGCGACCCCGACCCGGGTGACGTGGCTGAGCCACTGGAGGCGATCGGGCGTGCGTTGAGCGCTGCCCACGTGCTGCTTGACTGCGACGAGGGCATCCGCCCGGCGATCGACCTCCTCTACCGCGCCAACGTGTGTGCCGCCACGGAGGTTCTCGACGCCGCCTGATCGGTTCGCCGGAGCGCTCCCGCGGATACGGCGCCATCGGTGAGGGATGAAGCCCGTGTGGACACTGGGTGTGCTCCACCCGATCGTGCGAGAGCCTGACGGTACGCGTCGGAACCGCATCAATCGTCCTTACGAAAAGGCGTTTGGCTGCGTAAGGACGTCTTCCCGGTGAAGCAGACGCTTGGACGTCATCCGAAATCAATCAGTGCGCGCTCAGCCATAGAGCAGCCCACTCGCCGCTGTGCAGCCGCAGGCGCTCGCGCATGCGCGGCCCGGCGGCAAACGCGGCGGCGATCTCGTCGGCCTCGTCGGCCAACAGCCCCCCCGCGACGAGGTGGGCCGGCGGGCGCGGCAGCGCGGCGGCGAGTTCCAGCAGCAGCGGGCGCAGCAGGTTGGCGCTGAGCAGCAGCGGAACGCCGGCGGGCTCCTCCGCGATCCACGGCAGGGAATCGCTGCGCAGATCGAAGTGACGGACCTCCATTTCGACTCCGTTGACGAGCGCGTTCTCGCGCGCCGCGGAGACGCTCTCGCGCTCGTTGTCAAGCCCGAGCACGGGCTCGAAGCCGAGCATGGCGCCGGCGATGGCGAGGACGCCCGAGCCGGTGCCGAGATCGAGCAGCCGCATCGGCGCGGAGCTGCCCGGTGCTGCTGCGATGCACATGAGCAGTTCCAGACACATTCGGGTCGTTGCGTGCGCCCCCGTGCCGAACGCCTGACCGGGATCGATGACGATCTCCCTGACGCCCTGACGGCGCGCCGGCTGCTCCCATGGCGGTCTTACGTGAAACGCGACGGCCGGCCGCTCGCTCGTGCCGGCGCCTGCGTGCGTGGGCACGCTTACGAGCACCGGGTGGTGGAACGCCTTCCAGCGCTCCTGCCAGTCGTCGGCGATCTCGCTGGTTGAGATGTGCACCGGGGCGCCACCGGCAAGCGCCTGCAGGTCGGGCAGCTCCGGCAGCTCCCCTGGCGCTCCGTAGACGGCGTACTCGACCTGCTCGCCGAGGTCGATCTCCTCCACACCAGCGGGAGCGAGCTCGAGGAGCTCCGCGAGCGCTTCCTCGGCCCGCTCGCTCGCCACGCGGACGGCGAGGCGGATCACCGCGAGCTCATGCGGCCTGGCTGCCGAGAGCCCTGCGCAGCTTGGCGAACATCGATTCGTGGGAGCGCAGGTTCTCCTCGGTGAGCGTGGCGCTGAGGCGCTCCAGGATCTCGCGCTGCTCGCCGGTCAGGCGCCTGGGGATGACGACGTTGACGATCACGCGCAGGTCGCCGCGCCGGCCTCTGCGCAGCGCGGGCATGCCCTCGCCGCGCAGGGTGAGTACCTCCCCCGGCTGGGAGCCGGCGGGCAGGTCCAGCGGCACGGTGCCGTCCAGGGTGGGAACCTCGAGCGTCCCACCGAGCGCAGCCAGCGGAGCGGGAACGTCAAGCGCGGTGAGCAGGTCATCGCCTTCGCGTACGAACCTGGGGTCCTCGCGTACGCCCACGAACACGTACAGATCCCCCGAGGGAGCTCCGGCGTCGCCCGCGTGCCCGTGTCCGGCGAGCCGGATTCGCTGTCCGTCGGCGATGCCCGCAGGCACCTCCACCTCGAGCGTGCGGGTGCGCGTCAGCCGCCCGCGGCCGCGGCACTCCGCGCACGGTTGCGTGGGCACGCGCCCGTCACCGTGGCAGGCGTCGCAGGTCGTGGTGCGCATCATCTGTCCCAGCATCGTGCGGGTGACCGTCTGCAGCTGCCCCGCGCCGCCACAGCGCTCGCACGTCTCGATCGGCGTGCCCGGCTCCGCGCCGTTTCCTTTGCAGTGCTCGCAGCGCTCGATCGCCTCGAAAGAGACCTCCACCTTGGTGCCGTTGGCAGCGTCGATGAGGTCGATGTCGGCGCGCACCGCCACGTCCCCGCCCTGAGCGGGTCCCGGCCGGCCACCGCCGGCGGACCCGAAGAACGCGTTGAACAGGTCGCCGATGCCAAAGCCGTCGAAGTTGGGCGCGTAGCCGCCGGAGCGCAGTCCTTCGTGGCCGTAGCGGTCATAGGTGGCGCGGCGCTCGGGGTCGGAGAGGATCTCGTAGGCCTCGGCGGCCTCCTTGAACTTGCCTTCGGCCTCCGGATCGTGGTCGTTGACGTCCGGATGCAGCTCGCGTGCGAGCTGGCGGAAGGCCTTCTTGATCTGTTGTTCCTCGGCGTCCTGCTCGACGCCGAGAACCTCGTAGGGGTCTCGCGGCATTCTCTTCTTCTAGTTCTCTGCGTACGCGTCCTGGACGAACCGCGAGAGCTCGTGTGCGGCCTCCCGCACCGTTGCGATCGCCCCGGCGTAGTCCATCCTGACCGGTCCGATGACGGAAACCGTGCCCAGCTTCCTCTGCGCCATCCCGTAGCCGGTGGCGACAACCGCGAGGGAGCGCATCGCGGGGATCTCGTTCTCCTGACCGATGCGCACGTAGACGCCGGACTCACCGAGGGCGGTGCGCAGGACGTTCAGCAGCGCCACGCGGCGCTCGAGCAGCTCCACAAGCGCGTTCACCTGTGCCGCGTCGCCGATCTGGGCCGTCTCGAACAGACGCGCGGTGCCCTCGACGTACAGCGCTTCCTCGCCCTCGATGGAGAGGTCTCCGAGTGCCGGTGCGAAGCGCCGCAGGAACTCGAGCTCGACGGGTGAGAGGCTCGGGTCGAGCAGCCTCTGCTGCAACATCCTTGCTCCGAGGCCCAGCCCGATGAGCCGCTCGTTGAGGTACTCCCCTGCCCAGGCGACCAGCCCCGGATCGACGATGCGATCGAACGTGGCGAGCATCTTCGACACGCCACCGGTTGAGGTGATGATGACGACCAGCACAACCTGTGGCTGTAGCGCCAGCACCTCCACGTGGCGGATCGTGGCTGTGCTGATTGAGGGCGCTGAGACGACCGCCAGCAGGTTGGTCATCTGCGAGAGCGTCTCGGTGGTGGTGCGCATCGCCTCATCCACCTCCCTGCGGATCAGCGAGAGCTCTAGGCGCGGGCGCGTCGCCGGCAGCGCCGGCTTGGAGCTCAGCATGCGATCGACGACGTGGCGATGACCGGCCTCGGTGGGCACACGCCCGGCGGAGACATGGGGGTGGGTGAGCAACCCGAGCTCCTCCAGCGCCGACAGTTCGTTCCTCACGGTGGAGGGGCCGCAATCAAGGTCTGGGTCGGCCGCGATCGAGCGGGAGGCCACCGGCTGCCCGGTGCTCAGATACTCGTCAACGACCTTGTGCAGAATTCGCTCCTGCCGAGGGCTCAGCATGGGCTGATTGTAGGCGCCGCCTCCCGGGTGACCGGAGCGGCGCCTTCAGATCAGGAGCTCGGCGGTGGCGTTGCGGATAATCTGGCTGCCGGCCTGCTCGGCGACGGTATCGATGAGCACACGCTCTCCCTCGACCTCGCGCACGTTGCCGCTGACGAGCACCTCCAGCTCGGGTACGCCCATGCCGCGGAACTGTACGGACAGGCGCTTCAGGTGCTCCGGGCCACCGGCCGCCTCGGTCTGCGCGCGGGCGACCTGCGCCATCGTCCACAGCCCGTGCAGGATCCGCCCCGGCAGCCCCACGGCTTTGGCGAACTCCTCATCGATGTGAATCGGGTTGAAGTCACCGGAGGCACCGGCGTAGCGCACGGTGAGGTACTTATCCGGTGTGATGCGAACCTCGGGGATCTGCTGTCCCACCTGGAAGTCAGCCATCTTTCACACTCCTCGGACTATGTTTGTCCAGGTTCCGTGGCACACCGTATCGCCCCGCTGGTTCACCGACTCCGACTCGAACACGTAGTAGCCGCGCCCATCGCTTTCGGAGATGTCCTTGACGCTGGCGGTCGTGGTGATCTCATCGCCCGCCACGACTGGAGCGCCCCAGACGAACTCCTGGCCACCGTGGACCATCATCGCGAAGTTCAGCTCGATCTCCGGATCGAAGATCGGCGGCCCCACGGCGGGCGCACTGTAGACGACCGCGAACATCGGCGGCGCGACCAGGTCGGTGTAGCCGGCGGCCCGGGCCGCCGCGATGTCGAGATGCAACGGGTTGGTCTCCCCCACCGCGCGCGCATACTCGCGGATCTTCTCGCGCCCGACCGCGTAAACGACCGGCTCGTAGCGCTTGCCTATCGCTGATGTGTTGACCGGCACCGGCTGGCTCCTTGGACGCTGGATGCTTCTTGCTGGGGCGGGCAGTTTACGCGCAAAAAAGCTCGTGTGAGATCACGACGCGGCGGGAATGTCGGCAGCTGACCCGCGACTCCCGGCAGGCCGGCGGCGGGACGCATGAGGATGCGCGCCCCGCCGCTGAGGCTCCGGGCCGAAGGCCCGTGCTCGATCTAGAAGCCGAGATCGCTGCCCACACCCACGCCCGCGAGCTCGCCCTCCTCGAGGCTCGCCGAGAGGTCATCATCGGGGTCCGCGCCATCCTCACGGGAGCCCGGGGAATCGAGGAACTGGACCGAGTCGGCGACGATGCTAACGGCCTGCCGCCTGGTCCCCTCGTGCTCCCACTCTCGCCACTCCAAACGACCGTCAACGGCCACGCGGCTGCCCTTATCGGTGAACTTCGCGACGTTCTCGGCCGCCGGGCCGTAGATGCTGACGTCGAAGTAGTTGGGCCGCTCGCTGTAGGTTCCGTCCGGGTTGCGCCGGCTCGAGTTGCACGCGATCCGCAAGCCGCAGACCGAGGTCCCTGCGGGCAGTGCGCGCAGCTCAGCCGAGCGTGTCAGCCTGCCGACCAGAACCACGCGGTTGGTTGAAAACGCCATCTGTTCTGCCTCCGATGATTCGTGTTGTTTCCCCCTGGAGCTGAAAGTAGAGGCCGCTTGGGACACCTCCCCCAAGCGGCCCACGGCTCACTCGCCGATGACGCTCGCCAGCGGCACCACGGCCACCGCCGAGGACGCGCTGGCCCGTGCGATTGCGCGGCGCAGCGGCTCCTCCACGACCGGCGAGGCGAGGTAGACCACACCGGCCACCCCTCGGCACCGCGCCCAGGCGCGGCAGATCGCCTCCAGACGCCGCGGCGCCTTGACGCTGAGCTCGACCTCGATCAGGACCGGCAGGCCGCCCGCCACCCCCTGCGGGACCAGGGCCAGGTCGGCGCGGTGGCTGAGCGGGCTGTCGTGAGCTTGCCGGGAGAGAACCGCGACAGGAATTGAGCCCCCCGGCGCGGCCCTCGCCCTGAGCTCGGCCTCTCCCATGACCCTGCACGAGGGATGGGCGCGACTGAGTGCGGCAGCCACCTGAGCACAGGCGATCGCGTGCTCGGCTCCCGCCGCGCTGACCGGGCGCGAGCCCAGACCCTCCAGCCCGGCGGCCCTTGAGCCTGCCCGCGTGAGCGTGTAAATGGCCGGGCGTCCGGTGAGCGGTCTGGCTCGGCAGAGCAGGCCCTCCCGTGTCGCCGCGGTCAGCCGTCCCCGCGCGGAGGCCAGCGGTGCGCCCTCCAAAAGTGCGAGCGCCTCGGCTGTGACCGCGCCGAGCCCCGCCGCCCAGCGCAGCAGCTCCACACGACTGTCCTGAGACGTGGCGGGGGAGCTCATCTGGGCCCCCTTCCGTCGCTCAGCTGCGGAGGCAGGATTCGGGCGATGCGGGCGCGGCCGCCTTCGCCGAGACCTATCACCGCGGCCCAGCCACGGGCCAGGCCCATGACGTCATCGCGGCCGAGCACCCCCTCCCTCGTCCTGGTGCGCGTGATCGAGCCATCGCTTCTGTGAGATGTCCTCCAGGCGCCGCGGGTGCCTGCCACGCTCGCGATCAGCTCCGCTGAGGCCGGCACGACCTGGCGGTGGGCGATCAGCAGCGAGAGGTTGCCCATGATCGGCTCGAGCAGGCCGGCCCCTCCGGAAGGCCTCAGATCGGAGATCTCCTGAGTCCCGAGCAGCAGGCTGAACCCTGCCGAGCGAGCTCGGCCGAACAGCCGCACGACCTGTTCTGCGGCGATCGCCGAGAACTCGTCGATGACGATCAGCGTGGGCGTGGGCCGTCCCTGAAGGGAGGCGACGGCGGTCTGCAGATCCTGCACGATGGCCGCTCCGAGCATCTGGGTCAGCAACGGGCGGCTGTCGGCTTCGAGGCTGAAGTAGACGACCGACCGGGCGAGCACCTGCTCGAGGAGGTCGAATGATCCGCCGGAGCCGCTCGCGGGATCGAGCCAGACTCCCACGTCGGACTCGGCAAGGATCGCGAGCCGGTCACGGACACCTGCCAGATCGGCTCGCTGGCGGGTCGTCAGCGAATCCAGGTAGTCCTGTGTGGCACGCGCTCGGTCCTCATCCAGGGAGCGGCTGAGCACCTCCAGCCTTTGGGGGTCGAGCTGGGCAACCAGCGCCTGGAGGCTCACCTCTGTGCCGCTTGCGCGCAGCGCGCGCACGGCATGGCCGAGATAACGCTGAGCCTGGCGAAGGTAGTGAGGCTCGGTGAAGCGCTCGCCGGCAAGCACCTTGTCGGCGATCTCGGTGTCGCTTCCACGCCCGAACGGGTTGTACACGGAGCCGCCTCCGGGAGTCCACAGCACGAATGCCCTGCCTCGGCGCGCCGCCGCGTCGCGAACGGCTGAGCACATTGCCTGATCACCCTTGGGATCGACGATCACCGCGCCGCTGCCCTGCTCTATCGCCAGCAGCGCCAGTGCGGTCTGGGTCACCGTCTTGCCCGAGCCAGTCGCCCCGACGACCAGCGTATGGCGCCCGCTGGCGCCGTCCTGGAGGGCGACACTCACGGCTCGCCCTCGCTGATCGCGCCCGATCAAAAACCGCCCGGAGCGATCGGGTCGACTCGCGGCCACAGGAGCTCGCACAGCGCCCATCAGACGCGCCGCGGCGACCCGTGCAGCGTCGAGGGGTGTCCGGCGCACGCGAGCAAGCGCGGCAAGATCGCCACCGGTCTGGCGATCGAGCCGATGCCGGCGCCGCCCGCTGCGAGTGGCCGTGAGGGCCGCGACGGCCGCGATCAGGGTCAGGCCGCCCATGTCGTTTCCAGCAAGCACGATCACCGGGAGCGGCAGCGCTGCCCAGCTCCAGTGCAGATGCCTGCCGCGGATGACGCGCGCTGCGATGAGGCCGATGATGAGGCCGAGCATTGCCTCGGCGGTGTGTGAGAGCAGCCACGCGAGCAGCCCCCCGAGCATCGCCGGCGGGCCCCCATTCGGCTGAGGGAAGGGGTTGGGTTCAGACATCGTCGCTCCTTTCGATGACCCACCGACTTCGGCGGGCCCTCGTGGCCGGTTTTGGCCGGCCGATCGTTAAATGAGGAAGGCGGCCCAATGGGCCGCCTTCGGATTGCTGGAACTGCTGTCAGCCGGGCCGTTTCGGGCCCGGGCCTGTTGCGGTCCGTGAGGATCCGCCTCGCCGCCGCCTCGTGGGCTTGCGGGCAAGTCTTTGGGGCGAGCCGCTTCGGGCTGCGCTCAGGTCAAGCGGTATCCGACGCCGCGCACGCCCACCACCCACCTGTCGGGTGCGGTGGGATCGAGCTTGCGACGAAGCCTGCTGGCGTGACTGTCCACCGTCCGCGTGCCAAAGCCGGCATGCCAACCCCACACCGCTCCGAGGAGCTCATGTCGGGTGAAGACGCGAGCGGGGTCGCGAGCCAGATGCAGGAGCAGGTCGAACTCCAGCCGGGTTAGCGGGATCTCGCGATCCTCGACACCGACGCGCCGGCCATGCTGGTCGATCCTCAGCGCCTCGTGTTGCAACAGCGGCGGGGCCGTCCCGCGGCAGCGACGCAGGAGCGCGCCGATGCGGGCTCTGAGCTCGAGGTAGGCCTCCGGCCGGCCAAGATAGTCGTCCGCGCCCGCTTCGAAGGCGCGCAACACATCCGGCTCGCTGTCACCTTCGCCAAGCACAATCGCGGGCAGTGCGCTATCCCACGGACGTCCATCGCCTGACGCCCGGATCTCGTGCAGCAGAGCGACATCCGGGCTGGCGGCGCCAAGGCTGCCGAGTACCGCGACCGCCGGCGGATGGGCGAGAGCGAGCGCCCGCGCATGCGCCTGGGTTCCCGCAAGGGCGACCGCGTATTGATCGGCCTTGAGGTGCCTGGCGAGGAGCTCGGAGAGCCGCGGCCGGGCCTCGACCAGAAGGATCTGCGTCCTTGGCGCGCTCACAGTTCGACCTCGCGTGGCCCGATCCCGAGCCCCTCGCGCGCGATGAGGGCAAGCACGTCGCTGTGGACCCACGGGGTCGGCACGCGTTGGCCGCCCTCCGGCAGAAGCCCAAGGCGCCGCGCCAGCCAGCTGGTCTCGCCGCTCTGGTTTCCCTTGCGGTCGTGCTTGATGCGGCCGCAGCGCATCGCGATTTCGCTCATGCTGATGCCATCGCGCTCGATCCTCGCCAGAGTCTCTTCGCGTAGCCGCCGGTTCAGGATGATCGGGCTCTCGCGCACGCGGGCGAACTCCTGGCGTATGACGGTGGTGGACGCAGCCTCGCACGTGCCGTGCGCAGCGATCGCGCGCGCCGTCAGAACGCATGGCGGCTCGTAGCACTCCAGGGTGCCGATCACCTCTCTGAGGCTCGCTACCCGCTCCGAGCCGGCCGGGTGAGCAACCTGCGCCCGCGTCCAGCGCAGCTCGGGGATCGACATGGTGCCGAGGAGCAGCTGGAGGCGGAACGAGCAGCCGGGGCCGTCGAGCACGGGCGAGGACGCGGCATCCCAATGCGCCGCGACGGATGTGGAGCACTCCTCGGCGAGCGGGATCCTGCGGGTGTCCGCGGCGCACAGAGCGCGACAGCGGGGACGCTCCCGATCGCTCTCCCCCAGATACAGCCGCGCCGCGACCGCCGCGTTGCCGGTGGGCTCATCGGCGCACAGGTGCGCGACCAGCCGGGCGTCGGCCATGCCGAGCAGGTCGCGGTCGACCACCAGCACCGAGCCGGCGGCGCCGGGTATGGCCACGATCTCGCGCAGCGCGCCGCGGGCGTCTGTGTAGCGGCCCAGCGGGGCGCGGTCAGGTGCGCTTGAGCGACCGTGGTGGCGGGGTGCGGCGCGATGGCGGGCGGTGCGCTCGGCGGGACGGACGAGCTTGACCGAGCGGGTCTGGGTATTGGCGATGTTCGTGGGCGACATGGCTACTCCTTGCCGGTCTGGGCGCTCGCGATGCGGGCGTCGCTTGGGTTGTGGGGCAGCGCTTCTAGATGCCGCCGGGATGCCGGTCAAGGCGGGCGAAAGGACGGCGTTGGACGGCGTTGGACGGCGAGAACCCCTAAGGGGGTTCTCGGAAGCCGGGCTTTGCAGCAGGTGGCATCTCAGCCTGGCGCGCAAGCGCTCAGCAGCGGTGGACTTCGGTGCCCGGCGATGAGCGGCCGCGGGTGCGGGTGAGGCGAGCGGGAGGCGGCGAGCGAATCGGTGCCGCGGTGTGTTGGTGCGTCGAGCGAGCGGCTGGAGAGGGTGCGAAGGGAAAGGTTGTTCGCGTGAGGCTAGCCCGAGACGGCCACGGAATGTGCGGTGCGGTCCCGGGCAGATCTCATGCATCGTGCAGTCGCCCGGCGCGCAGCTGTGAGAGTCAGCTCTGAGCGGGCGCAAGGCGCGTGCGCCACCGCAGTCGCCCCGTCTCGGCGAACGGGGGCGACTGCAGCGGTCCGGCCGCCCGTCAGGGGGCTTCTGCGCGGTCTGGCTGGGCGACTGCGCGCCGGCCCGGGGTGGTTTCGTGAGCGTCCGCGCGCCCAAACCACCGTGCGGTGCGGCGGCCTTGCCGCCGGCAGGCGAACCGGGCGTCGGCAATCGCGTCAGGCTCCTGGCGGCAGGATGCCAGCCGTCTCGGCCCTGGCCTCGGCCGCTGCCGGATCTCCCTGGGCTGCCGCCACGCGCGCGCCGGGAGGCAGCGGCGGTATGCCGTAGGCGAACAGCAGGCCGTCGTGCACGTCGCGCTCGGCGGCGAAGCGGATCCGCTCCCGTCCGGTGTACTCCCAGTCGAAGGGATACTCGCCGGCGTACGCGCGGGCCGCCCCGAGGATGCGATCGGCCCGGCGCGCCAGCTCCCTCGCCCGCGGGCGGTCCCGGCACACGAACACGACGACCGGCGCTGCCTCCTGGCGGCGGCCATAGCGCCTGGTGTGCAACGACCAGCCGGTCAGGAAGTGGTCGTAGCGCTCGAGCTTCGCCGTGACAGGTCCGGGCGGCAGGCGGTCGTCGAGCTCGACCATCACGTCGATCGCGCGCAGGCCTGCCAGCGCGTTCGATTCGCCGTGGCCGACCGACGGGTCGGCGCGTGCGCCAGCGCGCTCGCGTGCACCGCTTGAGGCATGCGGCAGCGGCACGAGCACGGTTGCGCCGGGACGAATCGTCTCGAATCGGTCGACCTCCAGACGCTCTCCCGCCGGTGTGCTGCGAAGGAAGTCGTGCGGTACCCGTCCGCCCGGCAGGCGCAGATCGCCGGGACCGAGCGGCGCGGGGCCCTCCGAGCCAGGGCGGGGCGGCGGCGAGAGGACCGACGAGGCCGAGCCCAGAAGCGTGCAGTCTCGGTTCACGGCGAGCGCCAACGCGAGAGCCCAGCCCGCGACATGGATGTCGCGGCGAGCCCGCCTGAGGCCGAGCGCAGCGTCAACATCAGTCGCAACGGAGGGGGCTGGACGGGCACATGGATCGGCCGCGTCCAGACGCCCGCTCTGCACGAGCAGCGCGAGGCCCGCCGGCGAGATGAGGTAGCACATGGGTACGCCGCCGCCATCGGCGCGGTGGAACTGCGTCCGCTCGACGAGGCCCGCGTCGGCCAACCTCTTCAGGCGACGCTGAGTGGTCGTGTGCGCCCGAGACGGGTTGAAGCGGCGGTGCAGCTGACTGCTCAGCACGTGCTGCAGACGCGCAATCATCAGGAGCATCTCCAGATCGCGCTCATCCGGGTCGATCGGCTGGGTGTTGGTGGCACGTCGCGCCCGTCGCGCGGTGTGGGCGTTGTCGAGCTCGGCAAGCTCGGCGTAGCTGGGCCCGGGGACCGGGCGATTGCTCGGCGCCGGAGCTGATTCTTCAACGGCGCGAGCACCCGGCGCGGGGGACGCCGCTGGCGCGCGGGAGGCGACCGTGGCCGGTCCCGCGACGGCACCCTGCGGCTGGCCGGCGCGCTCGCCTCCGGTTCCCTCCCAGTGGGGCTGGCGCATGTCGGTCAGGCGTTTGCCGCCCCGCTCGCGCTGGCGTTCGGCGTGCACGGCTAGACGCTCGCGATCCACGCGGATCGGGATGGTCTCGGCGACGAACGGAGGCTGGCGGCCCGCGGGTGTGAGGAAGCTCGCGATCGCGTGGTGCTTGGGCAGGTGCAGGCGCACGTCTGGACGACCGAGCGTCGCAAGCTCGGCGATGCCGGGGCGGATCGTGTCGGAGAACTCCGGCGATGTGAGGGCGACCGCCGCGCGGGCGTCCTGAGCGGAGGCCGTTGCGAAGTAGACCCTGTGGGCGAACAGCGCATCGAGCTGGTCGCGCACCTCACGGTCGACCCATTGCGAATCCGTCTGCCAGCATGCGACCGTCTCAAGGCCCGCGGAGCGCTTCAGCGCCATCGTCTCGGCGAAGCCGCGGTTGAGGATCAGGGGTGCCTCGTCCACCTTCAGTGCAACGGCGATGCGGTCCCCGCCTGCGACAAGATCCTGCTGTCGCGCGAGTGCCGCGTCGAGCATGCCGACGAGCAGCTGCATCAGCACGGCGGTGTTTCCGGCGCCCATTGCCCCAAGCGCGCCCTTGACGACCAGCACCTCCTGCCCGGCGATGATCTGCTCGAAGTCGACACGCAGCGATTCGTTCAGCAGGATCCGCTTGATCGACGGTGAGTTCAGCAGACGCGCGAGCTTGTTGACCGGGGCATCGAGCTTGGCCGTCGTGGTGCTGCGCGCGTCAGAGAGCTGTGCGCTGAGCTCCGCTGTGAAGAACTGCGCGATCTCCTTCAGCTCGGGCAGCGCCAACACAGCTGAGCCGACCTTTGCGCGGTAGGCGTATCCCTCCTCTCCAACCGAGAGCAGACGCGCCGCATCCCACAGGGTCGCACGCCGGTCGTGGGCCAGCACGGCGATTATCGCATTGCGCAGATAGCGGTCCGAGGACGCGCGGATGTCAGCATCGGTGAAGAGGTTCTTCAGCGCGCCGACCACGTAATCGGCGATCACGTCGGCAGGCGCGTCCACCGCCAGCGGGTTGAAGCCGCACGTGGGGTTGGCGAAGTCCAGCAACGTGCAAGTGCGCTCGGCCGGCACGAGCCCAACGGCCGCCTCGGCGGCGTCGCCCTTGGGATCGATGACGATGACTGCGCAGCGATCCCTCAGCAGGTCCTCGGCGACCGTCGCCGCGAGGAAGCTGCTCTTGCCCTGCTCCACGGTCCCAGCAACTGCCGTGTTCTGCCGGCGCAACTCGGGGTGGATCGAGACCGGTCCGAAGCGGTCGCGCAGGATGCCGCCTCCGGCGGGCGGCCGGAAGACCTCCGGCGAGGCGGACGCAACGGGAATTCCCGAGCGCGTGAACGGCACGCCCGCGTATTCCACGGAGGGGAGCTGCCACAGCGACGCGAGCTCGGTGGTGGCAAACAGGCCCCGCTGCAGCGAGGGCACCGGGTTGCCCTCGCCCCTGATGACACGGCGTCCATAGAGACCGAGGACGCCGTGGCTGATCGAGGTACCCAGCTCGACGAGCCGGTTCTCGGCATGCTGCACGCGCAGCTCGGAGGCGATCTGCTCGCACGTCCGCCCGTCGGCCCCCACCACCCTTATGTCGGTGAAGAACAGGCTGCGGTGCTGCAGGTCGAGCGCCCCGCGAAGCTCGGCGTCGTCGATCATCGACCGGTCGCGACGCTGTGCCCCGGCGGTGCGTTTGCGGTGGAGCGCCTGCTCCTTGCGCCTGAACAGGTGCCCGGCCAGACGCTCGTACCCCGCGGGCGCCGGGGTGAGCGCGATCTGGACGAACGCCGGCTGACCACAAGCACCCATGACGTTCAACAGCCTGTTCACCGGCGGTTCGCGCTCCTGCTCGAAGCGGTCCAGAACCTTCGCCCTGCTGACGAACTGCGCCCTCTTTCTGAGCCGCAGCAGCGACGGAGGGACGCCCACGACATCTCCCGCCGGCACCAGGCGGCAGTTGGCGTAGGCGGCCCGCAGAGCCGATTCAACGAGGTGCTGCATGCTCGTCTCACAGCAGACCGCAAACCACGCCGCGCTGGGCGCAGCGGAGGCGCGAGCCTCGGAACGGGCCGCGCCAGCTCCGCCGCCGTGGTGCACCTCCAGCGAGACCGTCGGCTGGCCCAGCAGCAGCCGCCGCCACCAACGGCACAGGATCCGCTTGTGCAGCGTCTCGAACATCAGCACCAGCGCTTCGGCGCTCGCACGATCGGTGCGATACGCCTCCACCCGCAGACGCACGTAGCGGCGCCGATACCTTGACGCCGCTCGGGTCACGCCCAGGGCCGCGGCGCACGCACAAGTCAGCTCCAGCGCCGGTCTGACCCCGGGGCTATGCCACGCGAGGCCCAGCATCGCCAGGGTCGTCCGCAGGCCCTCGGCGACGAGTCCGACGTCGATGCTTGGCGGTCGGCCGGCATCGCGACCCCTCAATAGGGCTCCCGGACCGCCACGCGCCACCCAGCCGATCAGCAGCAGCCCCGCCACGGCTGCGAAAGCCCCCAGCAGGCGCCAGAACAGGACGCGGAGCACCGACGGCTACTCCGACGGTGCGACTACGCCGGGACGCCCCGCGGCGACGCTTCAGCGAGCCCGGGTGCTGCGCTCGACCTGGCGCCCTCCATCGGTCAGGTACCAGGCGTTGGAGCCTCCTCGCGCATGCCCCGCACCGCGGTTCTCGGCGAGATCGAGGCGGGCGAGGCGGCCGAGCAGCTTGCTGATCTGCCCCTGGTCGGCGATGCCGGAGAGCACGGCGATCTCCCTGTTGCTGGCGCCGGGCATGTCCCCGATCACGCTGAGCACCCGCACCGTGCGGTAGGTGAGGCGCATGGGCAGCCCCCCCAGCCGGTCGGGCACGCGCTCGGGAACGGACGCCAGGCCCTGCACGGCATGGACGTCCTCGACTCCGTCGAGCTCGCGTCGCGCTGCTCGCGTGCCCATGTAGGGAAGCATGATGATGCCCATGAGCTGCGCCAGCAGGCCGCCGAGCGGCGCCGGGTCATCTTCGTGCAGGCGTGTGTGCAGAATCGCGAAGACAGCACCGACGACCCCCTCGGCGCTCAGCGGCGGCGGGTCTCGCGGGGCCGGCGCCTCGCGGCGGCCGCGGTCGATGACATCGGCCAGTTCTTCCAGCAGCTCAGCTCTCCTGGCGAGCAACCGGTCCCCCGCCCCAAGTGCCTCGACGACACAGAGCTTGGCCAGGCCTCGGTCCGCCTCCATCAGCGCGAGCAGACGTGCGAGTCCCGCGCGCACCCCGTCCTGCCAGCAGGGCTCCGCGGCGTAGGCGCTCTCCACTGGGCCACGTGCGCGGGTGACCGCCTGCTCGAAGGCCGCCATGAAGCAGTCGTCGCGATCGCGGAACACGTCGTAGAACGTCCGTCGCGAAACCCGTGCGCGTGCGATCACCTGCGCGACCGTCATGCCGGAGTAGCCGACCTCCTGCACCGCGTCGGCGGCCGCCGCCAGCATCCGCGCGCGCTGAATCTCGGTGACGTGCCCCCTGGGCATGGCACTTGGACCCGGCCGCAGGCGCCGAGCCGTCGCGTTGGCCGAGGTCTGCGGGCCCATCTCAGAAGGTTCGCGGCTGGACAGTCCAAAGTCGATAGGTGTCTCTGACTCCTGCGGCCGGCGAGCCGGGCGCAGGAATCACCCCCGGGGCGCGCCAGCTGGGGCTACGATCGGGACCGTGGCCGTCCCCGAGCCAGCGCCCGGAGCGCCCGGCAGGCTCGCGGGCATCCCCTCGCCTGCCCTGGTGCTGGGGGCGATGGCTTCGGTCCAGACGGGATCGGCCATCGCCAGGACGCTCTTCCATCAGGTTGGGCCGGGCGGGGCGGTCCTCGTGAGACTGCTCTTTGCGGCAGTGATCCTGCTGATCCTGGGCCGCCGCCACCTGCCGGGGGCGAGCACCAGCGCACGCGAGGTTCGCCTGATCGTGGCGTTCGGGCTCGTGCTGGGTGCGATGAACCTGACCTTCTACGAGGCGATCGACCGCATCCCGCTGGGCATCGGTGTGGCGATCGAGTTCGTCGGCCCGCTCGCCGTGGCGATCGCCGGCTCGCGGCGGCGTATCGACGGACTGTGGGTGGCTCTTGCCGCGGCCGGGATCGTAGCGATGACACACGGTCGCGCCCACGGCCTGGACGCCTTCGGGGTGGTGCTGGCGTTGTGCGCGGGCGCGTGCTGGGCGGGCTACATCCTGCTGAACTCGCGCGTCGGGCGGGCGTTCTCCGGCTCCAGCGCACTGGCGCCGGCCATGTGCATCGCCAGCCTGGTAGCGGTACCTGTGGGCCTTGCCGAAGCCGGCTCTCACCTTCTTGAGCCTCGACCGCTACTGCTGGGCCTCGCGGTCGCCGTGCTCTCATCGGTTGTGCCCTATTCGCTGGAGATCGAAGCCCTGCGACGGATCGCCACCTCTGTGTTCGGGGTCCTCATGAGCATGCAGCCCGCCGTTGCAGCGCTGGCCGGCTTTCTCGTGCTCGGCCAGAGTCTCAGCGCGCGTGCTCTCGTCGGGATCGCGTTGGTGGTCTTCGCATCGGTGGGCGCATCGCTGCACCGTGCACGCCGGGGCTCGCCCGCGTCGAGCGCGGAAGAGCCGCCGGTGCCCACATGGGCGTCGCAGGGGACTTGAGATTTGGGATCTTGTGCATAGACTTTATGAACAATTGTCCTAGCGACTCCATGGAGGCCAAGTGACCGTCACAGATCAGCTGCTCGAGAACGCCCGCAACTACGCCGCGGACTTCGACAAGGGCGACCTGCCCCTTCCCCCCGGTCGCAAGGTGGCAATCGTGGCATGCATGGACGCTCGGCTCAATCCATACGGGCTGCTCGGCCTGCACGAGGGGGACGCACACGTGATCCGCAACGCGGGAGGCGTGATCACCGACGATGAGATCCGCTCGCTGACCATCTCCCAGCGGCTGCTCGGGACAGAGGAGATCGTTCTCATCCACCACACCGACTGCGGCATGCTCACGTTCACCGACGACGAGTTCAAGGGCTCGATCCAGGCGGACACAGGGATCAAGCCGGAGTGGGCCGCGGAGGCATTCAGCGACCTGGAGGAGGACGTCAGGCAGTCGCTCGCGCGCATCCACGCAAGCCCCTTCATCCCCCACAAGAACGTACGTGGCTTCATCTATCACGTGGAGGACGGCCGCCTGCAGGAGGTCAGCTGAGGAGCCACCTGGGACGCCACCGTTCTCGCCAGGCCCGCCCTGGCACGGCCTGAGCGGGCCTAGGGCGCCGACTCGGGGCGCTGGCGCTTGCGGCCCTTGTGGTCGGTGCGGCCCGTGCCGATGCACTCGCGGCACACAACCCAGCGGCCCTCGGGCTCATCCTCGGGCTCCCACCACGTCCAGCCGTTGCCCGAACAGGTCTTGCACCTGTCCTTCTCCGCTATCTGCCTGTCGGACTGGGTCATCGCGGCACGCAGCATATACCTGGGGGGCGTGTCGGCGGGATCCCCCGACCCGGGCGCGGAGACGTCCCCTCTGCGGGGTGTTGAGGCTTCAATCGGTACCGCTCACCAGGGCCAGCGCCGCGGCGACCAGCTCGGCGTTATCAGCCGGCGTTCGGCCGTCGGGGAGGACCAGCACGTCCTCCAGCCCGACACGCACGTCGACCCCGACCGCAGCTGCCGCTGAGATCACCTCCCACGTGCGCTCACCCGACCCGTGCCAGAGCTGCGCCACGCCCTCCGGGACTCGTTCTGCGATCGCCCAGGCATCCTCCGCCCCACCGTCAACCTCGATAAGCACCCGGAGGATCTGGTGTGCGAACTCGCTGCGGCGAAGCTGCTCAGCGTCCGCCGGCGCGGACAGTCCCGCCTCCACGGCGACGCCCGCGTGTAGCGCGGCCCGTGCGATCCCCATCCAACCGAGCTCACAGAGATTCACCGAGACGAAGTCGGGTCGATGGCGCCAGGCACCGATCGCCGCCGCGCGGGCAAACGGGTCCGGATCGATGGCAGCCGACGTGGAGAGGCCCACCGGAAGACCCGGGGCCGCAGCGCGTATCGCTGCCACCGCTGCGTCGCAGAAAGACGCACCCATCGTCTGGGAGCCACCTCGCCCACGAGGGTGCACGTGCACCGCGAACGCACCGGCAGCCCGAACCGCAACAGCGTCGGTGGCGAGCTCAGCGGCCGCCAGCGGCACCGCTTCGTGCTCGGCCCGTGTGCGCCCGCCGTTCAGGCACGCCTTCACCGCCACCGGGCACACACCAATCCCGTGCCTCGGCTCCGCGGGCACGAGCCCAAAGACCAACCGCGAGCGATGATCACCGACTGAAGTGTGGCGGGTCGGCAGGCCAGCGACGGTCCACGACTCGCTAGAACTCGGTTCATGGACCTGCGCCTTCGTCCTCTCACGCTCGCCGATGAGGCGCAGGCGCGCGCGGCTCATGTCGAGCTGGCGCGCGACGGCTTTACGTTTCTCCTGGACTGGACGCCCGAGCAGGCATGGGCGCAGTACCTGGACACGCTCAGCGACCGCCGCCGCGGTCTCGCGCTGCCGCCCGATCGGGTGCCCGCGAGCTTTCTCGTTGCAGAGGCGGGCGGCGCACTTGTTGGCCGCAGCTCGATCCGCCATGCCCTAAACGACCATCTCGCCACCGCGGGCGGGCACATCGGCTACGGCGTTCGCCCCGCCCACCGCCGTCGCGGTTTCGCCACGGAGATCCTTCGCCAGTCCGTGACCGTCGCGAGAGCTGAGGGAGTCGCCCGCGTGCTGGTGATCTGCGACGAGGCCAACCTCGTCTCCGCCAGAGTGATCGAGCGGCTCGGCGGCGTGCTCGAGGACATCCGCCTTGACCCCGATGGAACCCGCATGCGCCGCTATTGGATCGCGTGAGCGCCACGCCGGCATCGCGTGGGCGCCCCACGGGTTCGCCGTCGAGCCGAGACCAGCTCGACCCGGTGCCCGGCCCCGGGGGCGACCGGCCGTGGTCGCGACGGAGCCGTTGTAGGCTGCGCGCCGTGCCAGCAGCTGCCCCGGCCCGCTCGCTGATGCTGCTGACCCTGCTGCTGGGTCTGGGCGGATGTGGATCGGCTCAGACCGCGAGGGCGGGGCGCTCGCCGCATCCGCTGGCCGTTTCGGCGCCGGCCTCCGAAGCGCAGGTGAACCAGCAGGAAGGCGAAGAAGCGGCCCAGAGGAGTGAGGAAGAGAGGGAACACACCAAGCAGGCCCGCGAAGACCGCGAAGAAGAAGCCCTCTACCAGCGCGAAGAAGCCAGAGGCGCCGCCAGGCACAGCCGAGGCCGCAGACACGACACAGCTCTCGGCGATCGACACGGTCCTCTCATCCCAGCGCCGTCCTGAACGCGGCGAGCGCGCGATCGATCTGGGCGCGGTCGACATCCAGGTGCGTGACGGCCCTCACGCGCCGTGCATCGAGAGCCATCACGTCGACCTCCCGGGCTACGCGTTCGACCAGCGCGGGCGCATCCTCGACGGCGAAGATGACGATGTTCGTCTCGATCGCCGCGGGGTCGAGCTCGACACCCGGCATCTCCGCCAGACCCTCGCCGAGCCGGCGCGCGTTGTCGTGGTCCACGCTCAGCCGCTCCACGTTGTGTTCGAGCGCGTACAGGCAGCCGGCCGCGAGGATGCCCGACTGGCGAAGCGCTCCGCCAAGCATCTGCTTGTATCGCCAGGCCTCCTCGATCAGATCGGCGCGGGCCGCCAGCACGGCGCCAACGGGCGCGCCAAGCCCCTTCGAGAAGTCGATCCAGGCGGTGTCGAAACCAGCCGCGTAACGTGCGGCGGGCACGCCCGATGCGACCACCGCGTTCATCAGCCGAGCCCCGTCCATGTGCGCGCGCAGGCCGCGTTGGCGTGCGACGGCGAGGATCTCATCGATCCTCGCGGCCGGCCACACGCGGCCGCCGCCCATGTTCGTGGTCTGCTCGACCGACACGACCCTGGATCGGGCTGCATAGCGATCCCCGGGGGCGCTCAGCTCCTCCTCCAGCTGCGCCGCGGTGAAGATGCCGTGCTCGCCCGCCAACGTGTGAATCATCGCCCCCGAAAGCGCCGCCGGGCCGCCCGCCTCGGCGACGAGCGGGTGGGCTGTGCGGTCGAGCAGCAGCGCGTCGCCGCCCGGGCGGATGTGCAGGCGCAACGCGATCTCGTTGCACATCGTCCCGCTGGGTAGGAACACCGCGGCCTCATGTCCCAACAGCGCGGCGACCCGCCGCTCGAGCTCGCTCGTGGTCGGGTCCAGGCCGCGCTGCTCATCACCCACCTCGGCAGAGGCGATGGCAGCCCGCATCGGCGGGCTCGGCCGCGTCTGGGTGTCGCTGTGCAGGTTGACCGTCACGCCCGCGCAGGCTAGTCGCTGGCGAGGGCGCCGAGCGCGATCAGCGTCTGCGGCTCGGCTCGCGCTGCACGGCGTAGGCGGCGAGGTCCAGCGGCGTGCCCTTGGCTCGAAGCCGCTGTCTCGTTGCGGTGAGCGTGGCCGGCTCGACGCTCGCAAGGGTGCGGTCGGAGATGAGAACCTGACCGGGCTTTGCCGCCTGCGCGAGCCGTGCGGCGATGTTCACGTCAACCCCGAAGTAGTCACCACCGATCTTGCGCGGGCGTCCCAGGTGGATCCCTGTCCGAAGCCGAGGACGGTGGCCGGCGACCTCGATCGACGACACCGCCCCACCCATCTCAAATGCGGCCTCAACGGCGCTTGGGGCATCCCAGAACGCGGCCATCAGCCCGTCACCCAGTCGCTTCACCACCTCGCCCCTGCGAGCGAGGATGGGCGGCTCGATCGCCTCGCTGATCTCGCGCAGCAGCGCGATCGCCAGCTCGTCTCCCGCCTCCAGCGCCCACGGCGAAAAGTCCACGAGGTCGGTGAACAGCACAGCGACGTCCAGCTCCCCGCGCCCGCGGCCCTGGGACTCCGCGAGCCGTTGCCAGGCTTGCAAAACCGTGAGCCCGACCTCGCCGAGCACCCCCGGTGCCTCTCCCCTGAAGGCGATCAGCTGGCGTGCGGCGATATCCGCGGGACGACCGCGTGCCGTGGCCAGCCGGTCCACGAACTGGTCCTCGCCCATCGCACGCACCCGAGCGCCCCGAGCAACACCAAGCGCCCTCTGGTTGCGATTGAGTCCACGCACGCCTGCGGCAAGACGCTTCACGCGGGCTTGCTCGCGCCTCTCGGTCATCGCGTGAGCGTAAACGGTGCGTCAGCGAGCGGCCAGGGTGCAGAGCGAGGTGACTTCGGACACGCTCGCAGCGACGCGCGCCCATCGCCGCGTCACGCGATATCGCCGCCGGTGCGCCCGCCGTGCACTCGCGAGGCGTGCGCCGGCCGTTCTTTGGCAGGATCGGCGCTGGTGACCTCTCGCGGCAAATCGCTACGCATCGGCCTGACACTGGCGCTGTGCGGCCTCGCTGCGGCGGCGTGCGCCGGCGTCTCGGCGAGCGCGGGGCCGTTGGCGGGAACCCCGGCGCTCGCGCTGGCCGGCAAGGTCGTCGGGATCGACCCGGGCCACAACGGCCGCAACTACACCGATCCGAGCTTCATCGACCACCTCATCTGGAACGGGCGCGAAGAGGAGGCATGCGATACGACCGGTACTGAAACTGCCGGGGGCTACACGGAGGCGCAGTTCAACTTCAACGTCGCGCAGTACCTGGCCGGTGATCTGCGAGCCGAGGGTGCAAGGGTCGTGCTGACACGCACGAGCAACGGCGGGATCGGCCCGTGCGTAACCCGGCGATCGGAGCTCATCAACCGCGCGCACGCGAACGTCGCAATCGATATCCACGCCGACGGAGGGCCCGCGGATGGCCGCGGCTTTGCGGTGCTCGAGCCGGTCGCCGACGGCCTCAACGACCGCGTGATCGGCGCCTCGGAGGCCTTCGGCCGGGTGCTACGCGAGCAGTACCACCAGCTCACAGGGATGCCCGTGAGCGACTACGACGGCACCGACGGCATCTCCTACCGCGACAACCTCGCAGGCCTGAACCTCACGACCGTCCCCAAGGTGCTCGTCGAGTGCGGAAACATGCGCAACTCCGTTGATGCGGCGCTGCTGGTGCGCGCCTCGTTCCAACGGCTTGCCGCACGCGCCTTCGCGGCTGCCATCACCGCCTACCTCACCACGCCGGCCAGGTGAGCTTCGGGCAGCGATCACGTGCGCTCATCTGCGGGCAGCGCTCTCATCAGCGCCGTTGCAATCCGCTGTGTGTCGGGCACCGCCCGAACGATCCTGGCGACGTCCTCGTCCGGGCTCTCGAGAACGGCCAGGAGCAGGTGACCTGCTCCGAGG